>Ga0335072_10002258_pt1 | contig 30123 bp, 31 predicted proteins | sample Lox_Sample_21_FD_206725 | JGI IMG/M metagenome (GOLD analysis project Ga0335072, IMG submission 206725) | Soil microbial communities from Loxahatchee National Wildlife Refuge, Florida, United States - Lox_Sample_2.1 | ecosystem: Environmental > Terrestrial > Soil > Wetlands | place: USA...
GCGCCCGGCGCGTGATCGCGGAGGCGGAGGAGCTCGCGCGCGCGGCGCGCGCGGCGCAAGCCCCCTTGAGCGGCGATTTGCATCTCGGCGTGATCCCGACCATCGGCCCTTACCTGTTGCCGACGGCGCTTCCGAAGCTCCGGCGCAAATATCCGAAGCTGCGGCTTTTCCTGGTCGAGGATTTGACCGCGCGCCTTGTGCGCGACCTCGAGGAAGGGAAGCTGGATGCGATCCTGTTGGCGCTTCCCTACGCCTGCGGCAATGTCGAGACGCGCATCCTGTTCGAGGACCGTTTCCTCGCCGCGCTCCCGCACGACCACCCGCTCGCCAAGGCGCGCGAGATCGAGCCCGCGTCGCTCGCGGCGCCGGAGTTGTTGCTCCTTCAGGACGGCCATTGCCTGCGCGATCACGCGCTCGCCGCCTGCAGCCTCGCGGGCCCGCGTTATGGCGCCGCGGTCGAGGCGACCAGCCTGCCGACGCTCGTTCAGATGGTCGATAACGGGCTCGGCGTCACCCTCCTGCCCGAGCTCGCGATCGATGCGGGCATCCTGCGCGGGACCCGCCTCGTGACGCGCCCGCTTGCGGGCACGCCGCCGGTGCGCAAGATCGGACTCGTCTGGCGCCGCGGCACCGGCCGGCAGGAGGAGTTCGAGCTCTTGGCGCAAGAGCTCGCCGCCCTCGCGCCGAAGCACGCGGCGAAGGGCGGCTAGGCGTCGACCGCGCCGAGGCGCGCGACGGTGCGCGCGAGCTCGGCCGCCATCTCGGCTTGCGGCAGATGGCGCCGCTCGCCATGGCCCGGCAGCAGCCAATCGAAGCGGTATTGGGCGAGACGCGCGATCGAGCGGCGCTGGAGATCCCAATCGTACCAGCACACGCCTTCCTCGGCGTCGATCGCGCCGAGTGCCGAATCCCACCAGAGATGGTCGCCCGAGAAGAGGAATCGGCCGCGATAAAGCAGCGAGGTCGAGCCCGCCGTGTGGCCCGGCGTCGGAACGAAGAGCACCTCGTCGTCGAGGGCGATGGGGGTGTCGCCCTCGAGCTTCCGCTCGACCTCCTCGGTCGCGCGCGTCACGTCGCGTCTATGGAGCACGCGCTCGCAGCCGAAACGCGCGTGGAACTTGCGGTGGTCGGCCACGTCGTCGCGGTGGGTGAGGAACATGGTGTTGACCCCGCCCAGGGCCGCGATGCGCTCGACAAGCGCGGTCGCGTAACGCGGCGAATCGACCAGAATGTTGCCCTGCGGCCGGACGATCAGGTAGCTCGAGGCGCCGTAGCTCGCCGCCGCGTGGTAGCCGCAATAATGGACCTCGCCCTCGACCGGTTCCGGGAACGCGGCGCGCGCGGGCTTGAGGTCGTGACGCGCGCGGGTGCCGATGGCGGCCACCGGGCAGGCGACGAGGGCCATCTCGGCACGCAGGGTCTCGCGCGCGTCCTTGGGCTGGCGTTGCACGACCGAGGCGTTGCCGGCGGGAGCGAAAGTCTCGGGGGCGATCCAGCAGCACGCGCCGCAATCGATGCAGGTCGAATCGACGTAGAAATCGCCCGCCGCGTTGCGCGCGAGCCGCTTCGCCTCGGCCGCCACGGCTACTCGCCCGCTTGGGCGATGCGCCGCGCGGGTCCCGGGCCGCTGAAGGGCCGGTCGTGCTCGAGCGACGGGATCATGCGCCGCGCCGTCGCGACCTTGTCCATGTCGAGCTCGGCGAGCACGTAGCCCGGCGCCTCGCCGCCGTCGACGACCACCTCGCCCCAGGGATCGACGATGAGCGAATGGCCGTAGGTCTTGCGCCCGCCCGCGTGCTGGCCGCATTGGGCGGGGGCGAGCACGTAGGCGCCGGTCTCGATCGCGCGCGCGCGCAACAGCACGTGCCAATGGGCCTTGCCCGTGGTCTTGGTGAAGGCGGACGGGATCGAAAGCATGACGGCGCCCGCTTGCGCAAGCGCGCGATAGAGCTGCGGGAAGCGGAGGTCGTAGCACACGGTGAGGCCGATCGGCCCCCAGGGCGTGGGCGCCAAGACCGCGCGGTCGCCCGGCTCGACGGTCGCCGATTCCTTGTACTGCTCGCCCTCCTTGAGCTCGACGTCGAACAGATGGAGCTTGTTGTAGCGCGCGACGATGCGCCCCGAGGGATCGATCAGGTAGGAGCGGTTGTTGACCTTGGCGGGCGCGAGCTTGATCGTGAGCGAGCCCATGACGAACCAGCAACCGAGCTCCTTCGCGAGTGCCGTGAAGCGCGGGATCGCGGGATGCTTCGATTCCGGAAGCGCCTTCTCGAGCCGGCGCGCATCGGTCGATTCGACCGAGGTGAAGACTTCCGGCGTCGTGATGAGCTCGGCCCCCGCCGCGCGCGCCGAGCGCGCCATGCGCTCGACCTCCTCGATGTTGGGCAGGATGTCGGGACCGGAATTGGTCTGGATGCAGGCGACCTTGACGCGCGCACCCTTGGGCGATCCTTTCATGAGCGTGCCTCTTTCATGCGTGGCGCCTTCAAGCCGCCCGGCCCAGAAGCCGGTCGAGCTCGCCCGCGCGCTCGAGGGCCGCGAGCTCGTCCGAGCCGCCGATCGGCCGGTCGGCGATGAAGATTTGCGGCACCGTCGTGCGCCCCTCGGCCTTGGCGCTCATCTCGGCGCGCTTCTCGGCACTATAGGTCACGTCGATCTCGTCGAACTTCACGCCCTTCGCCTCGAGCAAGGTCTTCGCCCGATGGCAATAGGGGCACCACATGGTGGTGTAGATGACGATCTTGGGCGCCGGGGCGCTGCTCGATTCGGGCATGGGACGGTCCTCGACCGGGAAACGCCCCTAATATAAGGCAAATCCGGCGCACGGCAAATTCGCGTGGCGTTGGCGCGATTCGCGCGCGATTCACGCGACGTATTGGGCGCGGGCGACGCGCGCCAGGGTCAAAATGTCGACCGCCGCGGCCCCCGCGGCAATGAGCGTCTCGGCGCAGGCATTGACGGTCGCCCCGGTGGTGAGCACGTCGTCCACCAGCACCACGCGCTTCCCCTCGACCGCACCCGCGTAAGTCGGCTTGAGCGCGAAGGCGCCGCGCATGTTGCGTTGGCGCTCGGTCGCATTGAGCCCGCCCTGGGACGGGGTGCGGCGCCGGCGCAAGAGCAGGTCGGGCACCACGGGAACGCCGCGCGCGCGCCCGATCGCATGGGCCAGGAGCGCCGCCTGGTTGTAGCGGCGCCGGAAGAGGCGCGTCCAATGGAGCGGCACCGGAGCCACCCAGTCCGCGTCGTCGAGCAGCGCCGCCCCCGCGCGCGCCATCCATTGGCCGAAGGCGGGGGCGCCGTGGAGCCGGTCGCCATGCTTGAAGCCGAGGATGAGGCGCCGGCTTTCCTCGTCGTAGCGGAACACGGCGCGGGCACGTCCGAAGGCGGGGCGGCGCTTCAAGCACAGGCCGCAAAGAAGGTCTTCGCCCGGGTCGACCTCGAAGGGAATGCCGCAGCAGGCGCAAAAGGGCGGGGCGAGGAAATCGATCTCGTTCCAGCACGCGCCGCAGAGTGCCCCCGGCGCATCGACCAGCTTGCCGCAGCCGAGGCAGCGCGCCGGCAGCACCGCGCCGAGCGCCCCCGAGCCCGCGCGCCGAAGCGCCCCGCCGAGCCAACGCCCCACGCCGCCAGCGGCAAGTTCGCTGTCCATTGCGTCATGAGAGACCGCGCCCCCCGAGCTGTCAATGGACCGGCCGGTCCTTAGAGCGGCTCGCTGCGGAGTGCATCCATTGCGCGCCGCCCTTCGGGACATCCGGTGCGCGCAGCGCACCGCTTGCTCGAACAAGGGGCGGGCCTTGCCCGCTGCGCGTCGTCCTTCGGGACATCCGGCGCGCACCGCGCACCGCTTGCTCGAACAAGGGGCGGGCCTGGCCCGCTGCGCCGCATCCCGAGGAGCTTGCCCGCGGGCGTAGCCCGCTCATCTTCAACAAAGGCGCGCGATCCGCGCGTGGGGAAGCGTCTCGAAGGATGGCGGCGGGGTTCCTCAGGTTGAGGATGGCGGGTGCCGGAGCAGCGTTGCCCTGTCCCCGGCGCGCCCTGTTCTTGGCCGATGGGTCGTGCGATATAGGGCCATGGGCGAAGGCGATGAGAGTGCCATCCGCGTGTTCGACCGGCGCATGGTGCGCCGTCACCGGGAGCGCGCGGCGCAAGCGCGCACGGGCCACGATTTCCTTTGGCGCGAGGTCGCGGAGCGTCTCGTCGACCGGCTCGCCGACACCACGCGGCGCTTCCCCGACGCCCTCGATCTCGGCTGCCATGACGGAACCCTCGCGAAAGCGCTCGCGGCGAGCGGAGACGCCAAGGTCGAGCGCCTGGTCGCGTGCGATCTCGCCCCCGCGATGGCCGCGCGCGCGGGCGGGCTCGCGGTCGTGGCGGACGAGGAGCTGCTGCCCTTCGCGCCCATGAGCTTCGATCTCGTCCTCAGCAATCTGAGCCTTCATTGGGTGAACGATCTCCCGGGCGCGCTCATCCAGGCGCGTTTGGCGCTCAAACCCGACGGCCTCTTCCTCGCGGCGCTCCTCGGCGGCGAGACCCTGTTCGAGCTGCGCGCGGCCCTCATCGAGGCCGAAAGCGAGGTCGAGGGCGGGGTAAGCCCGCGCATTTCGCCCTTCGCCGACGTGCGCGACGCGGGCTCGCTGCTGCAGCGCGCGGGCTTCGCGCTCCCGGTGGTGGATCGCGACGAGATCGCGGTCACTTACCCCGATGCGCTCGCGCTCATGCGCGATTTGCGCAACATGGGCGAGACCAACGCGGTCGCGGCGCGCCGGCGCGGCTTCACGCGGCGCGCGACCCTGCTCCGCGCGGCGGCCATCTATGCGCAGCGCTTCGCCCGCCCCGACGGGCGCGTCAACGCGACTTTCCAGGCGATCTATCTCACCGGCTGGGCGCCCCACGAGACGCAGCAGAAGCCGCTCCGCCCCGGGAGTGCCCGCGCGCGCCTCGCCGACGCCCTCGGCACCGAGGATCATTCGGCCGGCGACAAGGCGACGCCGCGGCGCGGCCGGTAAAGCGGCGTCGAAGGCGCGCGAGGAACGCAAGCGTCCAGGGCGTCTCGCGTGGCGCGCGCCGCTCCGGTTTGATATAGCTACCAGCCGGGCCGAAACCTCGATCGCCCCCGTCCCGGGTCCGCGCCCAACCGCAGGAGTAGACCGTGGCCAAATGCAAGCCCGTCTGGATCGGCGCACTCGTCGTCGCGGCCGTCCTCGTCGCGTGCGGCGTCGCTTGGTATTCGATCCCCAAGCCGCCTGCGGGCCGGGTCACCGCCTGCACCATCGATCACATCTGCTATTGCGTCGCGCGCAGCCTCGAGGACAGCATCGACAAGGACGTCGCGGTCGTGCGCGCGGATATCCGGAGCGCGCGCACGCAGGGGAAAGCGATCGGCTATCTGAGCGTGCCGCTTTCGAGCGTGGGCGGCGCCTATTTCAAGCTCAACGCGGCCTTCGCCAAGGACATGAAAGACAGGCTCGAGAAGCGGCTCGGCCCGGCCGACGCCTGGGTCCTCGATCCGGGCGAAGCGAAGTACAGCCTGCCGCACGGGGCGACGGGTGCCGACTACATGCTCGTCTGGACCAAGGTGCTCGAAGGCGAGACCGGCCTGGGCGAGGATTTCGATTTCGTCTATTTCGTCGGCCCGTCGGACTTCGCGCAATATCTCTCGCTCGGCTCGAGCGGCACCCTCGCCGCCCTCGACACGCTGTATGACGGCCTCGCCAAGACCGATCCCAACGTCGCGCGGATCAAGAAGGAGGATTTCCGCGACTATTATGGGCTGCGCGCGTCCGTTTCCTTCAGTCTCGGCTCGCACGACGAATGGAACGTGGTCGAGACCATCAACGAGCGGCGCCGCAAAAGCGCTCTGTACGGAATCCCCAAGCAGCTGAGCGTCTTCTTCGACGGGCGCGCGATCGCGCCGGGCGTCTACGAGGACACCGTCGCGGATGGCGACGCCGGCGCCTGCCGGCGCGATTAGGCATGGGCGACGGGCGATTTCGGCGCCCGGCTACGGCGCCTTGCTCATGTCCGGGCGCCGGTCGGCGCCGGGCAAGGCCGCTCCCGTCTCGAGCAAGGACTTGAGGCTCGCGAGCACGAGCGGCCAGCCGTTCGAGACGGCGCCGATGATCTTGGCGCCCGCGCGCGGGCTCGAATGGGTCACGGTGAGCTTCACGACCTCGCCCTGCTTCTCGAGCGCGAGCACCGCGCGCGTCGGCCCTTCGGCCTTGAGCTCGGGCTTGAACTCGTTCTGCCACGAGAGGACCAGGAGCCGCGGCGGATCGATCTCCTCGACCGTGCCGGTGTCGGCGACGGTGCCGTCGGAAAACACCAGCTTCCAGTCCGAGCCCTTCTTCCAGTCGCAGTCCTGGCGCATGCCGAACCAATAGGCGCGCGTGAATTCGGGCTTGGTGAGCGCCGCCCAGAGCTTTTCCGGCGTGGTGCGGATATAGGTCACGTAGACGAATGTTTCGCTCATCGCTTCTTGCCCTCCAGCTCCCGTTTCAGCGCCGCGAGCGCATCGAGGCGCCCGCGCTCGAAAGGCGCGATCCACCGCTCGGCGATCTCATGGATCGGAACGGCGTTGAGATAATGCAGCTTCTCGCGGCCCGCCCGGCGCGTCGCGATCAGGTTGGCGCGCTCGAGCACCGCGAGATGCTTGGTCACCGCCTGGCGCGACATGCCCGTGCCCGACGCGAGCGCGCCGAGCGTCTGGCCGCCCTGCGCGCGGAGCCGGTCGAGGAGCCGGCGCCGCGTCCGGTCGGCGAGCGCCTTGAACACCGCGTCCATGCTCATGGCGCTATTATGCAACCATTTGGTTGCTTGTCAAGCGGCTCGCGACCGGCGTCGCCCGACCCGATGGCGGCGCGCGCTTGACCCAGGTCAATGCCGCTGGGGCCGCATCGCGCCTAGCGTTGGCGGCTGGGCGTAGGCGACTGGGCGTAGGCAGCTGGGAATTTCCGAGGCCGGCCATGGGACGATTCGCACGCACGCTCTCGATCGCGGCCGCGCTGCTCTTTCTCGCTTTCGCCGTGGTGGCGCTGGTCGAAAGCGTCTCGGGAGCCGAGGTCGGCGACGCGGCGCGGGGCGCTGCGCTCGCAGAGCGCTGGTGCGCCTCGTGCCACGCGATGCCGGGCCAGAGCCAGGCGAGCGACACCGCACCCTCGATCGATGCGCTCGCGCACGACCCCAAGACGACACCCGACTTCCTGCGCGGCTTTCTCGCCCAGCCCCACAAGCCCATGCCGCCGCTTTCGCTGAGCCGCGCCCAGATCGAGGATCTGGTGGCCTATTTCGGCACGCGCGCCGGGCGCTGACGGGCGCTCAGGTCGCGCGCGCGGGCACGGCCGCGATCAGCGTCTCGATCAGGCGTTGGAGGATTGGCTTCAGGGCCGCCGCGCGCTCGGGGCGGAAGCGGTAGGGCGGGTTCTCGTTCATGTAAAGCGACCAGGTGAGCTCGAGCTGCACGGCCTCGATGCCGTCCGCGGGCTTGCCGTAGCGGCGCGTGATGTAGCCGCCGGTGAAGCGGCCGTCGAGCACGCTGGTGGCCCCTTCCGCGCGCTCGCAGATCGCGAGGAGGGCGCGCGCGAGCCCACCTTCCATGCTCGCCCCCGACGCGGTGCCGAGGTTGAAATCCGTGAGCCGGCCCTTGAAGAAGCGCGGCAGGCGCGAGCGGATCGAGTGAGCGTCGAACAGGATCGCGCGCCCGAAGCGCTCTTTGATGCGCCGGAGCTCGGCGGCGATACGCGCATGGTAGGGCTTCCAATAGGTCTCGATGCGGCGCGCGATCTCGTCCGGGCTTGGCTCCTCGCCCGGACGGTAGAGCGGCAGGCGCTCGAACGTGTCGAGCGGTACGATCGGCGTGTTCTCGTGCCCGGGATAGAGCACCTCGCCCTCGGGATCGCGGTTGAGGTCGACCACGTAGCGCGAGAAATCGGCCATCAGCATCGAGGCCCCCAACGCCGGCGCGAAGTCGTAGAGCCGGTGCACGTGCCAATCCGTGTCGGCAAGGACGAGGGCGGCGGGCGTCATGCGCGCGGCGAGATGGTCCGGGACCTTGGTGCCGCAATGGGGCACCGAGATGAGGATCGGCGCTTGGCCTTGAACGAAGGAGTAGACCTCGCTCACGCGGCGTCCTCGATGAGGCGCCGGAAGAGGGTCGCGTCCACGTTGCCGCCCGAGCACAGCACGGCGACCGTGCGCTCCCGGACCGGGACCTTGCCCGCGAGGGCGGCCGCGAGCGCCGCGGCTCCGCCCGGCTCGACCACGAGCTTGAAATGGCTGAACGCGACCGCCATGGCGTGGGCGACCTCGGCATCGGTGACCGCGATGCCGCTCGCGATCCGCGGCGCCATGAGGGCGAAGGTGATCTCGCCCGGCTGCTCGGCGAGGAGCGCATCGCACACGGATTTTCCGCCGCGCGCGTTCTTGACCCGGGTGCCGGCGGCGAGCGAGCGCGCCGTGTCGTCGAAGCCCTCGGGCTCGGCGGTGTGGATCGCGGTCCCGGGCGAGAGCGCCTCGAATGCCAGTGCGACGCCGGACGCGAGGCCGCCGCCGCTGCACGGGACGACGACCGCATCGAGGGCGAGGCCGCGCGCCGCCGCCTGCTCGGCGAGCTCGAGGCCCGAGGTGCCTTGGCCCGCGATGATCTCGGCGTCGTCGAACGGCTTCACGAGGGTGGCGCCCCGCGCGGCGATGATCTTGGCCGCGATCGCCTCGCGATCCTCGGTCGCGCGCTCGTAGAACACCACCTCGGCGCCGTAGCCGCGCGTGTTCGCGACCTTGATGCGCGGCGCGTCGGCCGGCATGACGATGATGGCGGGCATGCCGAGGAGCTGCGCCGCGGCGGCAACACCCTGGGCGTGGTTCCCCGACGAGAAGGCGACCACGCCTTGCGCGCGCGCCTCGGGCGGAATCTGGCTCAGGCGATTGAAGGCGCCGCGGAACTTGAACGAGCCCGTGCGTTGAAGCACCTCGGCCTTGACCAGGAGCCGGCCGCCGAGTGCTGCATTGAGCGGCGGGGATTCGAGGAGCGGCGTGCGCACCGCCTTGCCCTCGAGGCGCTCGGCCGCCCGGCGCAAAGCCGCCATATCCGGCAGCGGCGCAATTTGCATTCCGGAATCGGAAGGATTGCCGCGCGCGCCGCCCGATTTCCCGCTTTCGAGACCCATTTCCATTCTCCGCCGGGGTGTCGGTCCCCAGGCCGCCCCCCAAGCGACCCCAAGGTAAGCCGGGCGCCGCGGCGGCCGCAATGGCGGCCTCACCCCTTGCGTCGGGGGCGGCGCCGGGCGACCCTTGAACCCACCCGCCCATGCCCCGGATCGGCCCCCGGCTAGGGCCGGCGCGCGCTCTGGCACCCAATTTGCTTCCTTAGGCCTGTAACCCGCCGAGGGTTGGCAAAATGAACAATAACGGTGATGACATGAGCGAGATCAGCATGACGAGCTTCGGCGCCGCCGACTCCGCCCGCGCCCGCAACGCCGCCCGGAAAATCGCCGGTTCCTGGGACATGATCCTGGTCCTCGCGGCCTGGCTCGCGAGCTGGGGCGGGGTGTTCCTGGCGATCGAGGCCTTGCACAGCGTCTTCTAATGCGAGGGACCGGCTCCCCGCCGGCCGACGCAAATTGCGAGGAAAGCTGCATTTTGCAGCGTTCCCGCCCGACTTCCCGAAATTCTTAATGTCTGGACCGGCCGGGGCCGCGTACCGGCCCCGGACGCGGCGCTATCAGGCCGCGTCCCAGGTCTCGGCACTGGCGCCGGCGAGGGCGCGCACGCGCGCCTCGTCCTTGCCGAACTCGGCCGCCGAGCCCTCATAGACGACCTTGCCGTCGTCGAGCACATAGGCGCGGTCCGCGACCTCGACCGCGGCGCGCACGTTCTGCTCGACCAGCAGGACCGAGATGCCCTCCTTGCGCGCCGCGACCACGACCCGGAACACCTCCTGGACGATGAGGGGGGCGAGGCCCTGGGACGGCTCGTCGAGCAGCAAGAGGCGCGGATTGAGCAAAAGCGCGCGCGCGATCGAGAGCATTTCCTGCTCGCCGCCCGAGAGCTGCCTGCCCTTGTTCGATTTCCGCTGGGCCAGGCGCGGGAACAGCTCGTAGACGCGCTGGACGGTCCAGGGGCCCGGACGCTCGAGCGGCACCTTGAGATTCTCTTCGACCGTGAGGTTCGCGAAAATGCGCCGTCCCTCGGGCACGAAGCCGACGCCGAGCCCCGCGATGCGGTAGGGCGGAAGATGCGTGGTCGCCTGGCCGAAGATGCGCACCGCCCCCTCGCGCGCGGGCGTCAGGCCCACAAGGCTGCGCATAGTGGTCGACTTGCCGGCACCGTTGCGCCCGAGCAGCGTGACCAGCTCGCCCTCGCCCACCGTGAGGCTCACGCCGTGGAGAATGTGGCTCTTGCCGTAGAAGGTGTGGAGGCCCTCGGCCTCGAGCGCGTTCATGCCGCCTTCCCCAGATACGCCGCCTGGACCAGCTCGTTCTTCGCGATCTCGTCCGGCGTGCCCTCGGCGAGCATCGCACCCTCGGCGAGCACCATGATCCGGTCGGCGAGATGGAACACGACGCGCATGTCGTGCTCGACGAGCACGATGGTGAGCTTCTGATCCTTGTGCAGCTTCCGGATCAGACGCGTGATGTCGTAGGTCTCCTGGTCGCCCATGCCCGCGGTCGGCTCGTCGAGCAGCAGCAGGCTCGGCTTCAGCGCGAGCGCCATCATGATCTCGGTCGCGCGCTGATCGCCGTGGGAGAGCTCGCCCACGAGCCGGTCGGCCTTGTCGTCGAGCGCGCACATCTGCATGAGCTCGGCCACGCGCGCCTGCACCTCCTCGTCGGCGGCGCGCGACATCCAGGCCGAGAGCCGGAAGCCCGCGGCACTTTCGACCGGGATGCGCAAATTCTCGCGCACCGTGAGCTCGGGGAAGATCTCGGTGATCTGGAACGTGCGCGCCATGCCGCGCCAGACGCGGCGCGCCGGCAGGAGGTGGGTCACGTCCTCGCCCTTGAAGATGATCTTGCCCGCGGTCGGCGTCACGAGTCCGCTGATCAGGTTGAAGAAGGTGGTCTTGCCCGCGCCGTTGGGCCCGATGATCGCGCGCAGCTCGCCCTCCTCGACGTTGAGCGAGACCTTGTCGACCGCGACCAGGCTGCCGAAATGGCGCGACGCGTTCTCGACCTTGAGCAGCGTCATGACGTCACCCTGCGCCGGATGATGCCGAGCACGCCGCGCGGGAAGAACAGCACGACGAGGACGAAGAACAGGCCGATGAAGGATTCCCAGTTCTCGGTCATGCTCGAGACGTAGTCCTGGAGCACCACGAAGATCACGGCACCCACGAGCGGGCCCCAGAAGGAGCGCATGCCGCCGAGCACCGCCATGATCACGAAGTTGCCCGAGAGCCCCCAATAGAGCGAGCGCGGATCGACGAAATTGTTGAGGAGCGCGTAGAGCGTGCCGGCGATGCTGCAGAAGAATCCCGAGATCACGAACGAGAGCCAGATGTGGCGCTCGACGGGAATCCCGAGGAAGCGCGCGCGCCGCTCGTTCTCGCGGATCGCGAGCAAGGTGCGCCCGAACGGCGAGCGGAGCACGAACGCCATGAGCAGGAGCGAGATCGCGAAGAAGAACAGGATGAAGTAATAGAACAGCACCCCGCTGTGCAGGATGTCGAGCTTGACGAACCCGAGGTCGATCGGCTGGCGGTACCAGTTGTTCACCCCGTCGTCGCCGCCGGTGACGGTGTACCAGCGGAAGGTGATGAAATAGAACACCTGGCCGAAGGCGATCGTCACCATGGCGAAGTAGACGCCGCGCAGCCTGACGATCAGAGGCCCGATGAGCGCCGCCGCGGCGGTGCCGATCAGGACGCCGACCACCATGCCCACCATCGTGCTGGGTACGAGATATTTGATGGTCATGGCGGTACCGTACGCGCCGAGGCCGAAATAGGCCGCCTGGCCGAAGGAGAGCACGCCGGTGTAGCCGAGCAGGATATTGAGCCCCATGGCGGCGAGCGCGTTCACCAGCACGCGGCTGCCGAGCTCGGTATAGCCGCCGATCCAGCCCATCCAAACCGGGGCGGTGAGCAGCAGGAGCCATATGGCGACGTTGGCCGCCTGCTTCTGGTTGACCTGCCCCATCTAGAACCGCCCTTCCTCGCCGAGCAGGCCGCGCGGGCGCACCAGCAAAACGATCCCCATCAAGACGTAGATCACCGCCTCGGTCGCCGACGGGAAGAATACGGTCGTCACCCCCGAGGCGACGCCGATCAGGAGCCCGCCGAGCAGCGTGCCGGGCAGGCTGCCGAGACCGCCGACGATGATGGTGACGAAGCTCGGCATGATGAGCGAGGTGCCGATCGTGGGCGAAAGGCCGAGCATGCCGGCCGCGAGCACGCCCGCGAGCCCGGCCAGGTAGATGCCGAGGCCGAAATTGAGGTTGCGCAGCACGCGCACATTGACGCCGAGCACCGACACGGTCTCGAGATCGAGGGTGCCGGCGCGGATGCGCATGCCGAGGCGCGTGCGCGTGAGGATCAGGTAAAGCCCGATCACCGCCGCCGCCACCAGGATCATCATGAACATGCGATAGCCGGTGAGGAAGAAATAGTCGGTGCTCAAGGGCTGCATCAGCCAGTTCGGCACCTGGTAGGGTACGCTGGTCGCGCCGAAGATGAAGCGCGTGCCGTCCTCGAAGATGTAGGCGAGGCCGAAGGTGAGCAGCAGGCTGTAGAGGGGATCGCGCCCGTAGAGCGGGCGGATCATGATGCGCTCGACGATCAGGCCGATGGCGGCAGTGAGGAAGGGCGCGATCAGCAACGCGCCCCAGAAGCCGATGAACGGGATCAGCACGTAGGCGATATAGCCGCCGATCGCGAGGAAGCCGCCATGGGCGAAGTTGATCACCCCGGACAGGTTGAGGATGAGCGAGAGGCCGAGGGCCATGAGCGCGTAAAACGCGCCGACGATCAGGCCGTTGATGACGTTGAACAGAATGAGCTGCGTCATGCCTTGAATGCACCCTGGACTTTACAAATGCCGCCGCCCGCTCCGTGCGCGTGCGGCTGCCCCCCGAACCACTATAGCATCGATCGGGCCGGGCGCATCCAGCACCCGTCCCGATCCTCCATCCGCTCTCAAGCACCGGGCGTCGCGCGACCCGCGACGCCCGGCCTCACGAGATCTCAGCCTTGGCCGACCGTTACGCCGGCCACGTCATCTTGCAGCCGGTCTCCTCCAGTGACGGCGACGCCTCGGTCCCCTTGACCACGTCGGTGACCTTGAACAGATCGTCCGGACCCGCGGGGCCATGCGCCTGCGCATGCCCGACGTACAGGTCGGGGATGAGCTGGTTCTGGCCGGCGCGGAAGAAGGCGCCGTCAGGCATGAGCGCGACTTCGGGCGGGAGGTGATAGCCCTGGAGGAACTTCGCCATCTTGACCGCCTCGAGCGACTTGGCGCCATTGGCCGCGAGCGCGCAGGTCCAGATCGCGGAGAAGCCGAACCAGGTACGCGCGGTCGGCACGCGGCCGGTGCGCTTCTTGACCTCGGCGACGAATTCCGCGACGTGCGGCACGCCCGGCTGGTTCCAATACCACTCGAACACCCAGGTGCCGATGCGCGCATCGGGCGGCAGGCCCTCGAGCGGCTCGAGCTCGCCCTGGGCGCCGGCGAGATGGACGCGCTTGTCGAGGCCGAACTGCACGGCCTGCTTGAGCGCATTCACCTGATCGTCGCCCTGGACCAGGAAGATGATCACGTCCGGCTTCGCCGCCTCGGCCGCGATCAGGTAGGACGAGAAGTCGGTGGTGCCGAGCGGCGTGAGTGCCCCGCCGACGCGGCTGCCGCCGAGCTTCGCGACCGCCTTGATCATGCCCGCCTCGAGCGTGTGGCCGAAGGCGTAGTCGGGCGTGATGTAGTAGAATTTCTTGCCGTAGGCCTTGACCAGGGCGCCCGCGACCGCGTTCGCCTCGGTCTGGGTCGGGTTGCAGATGCGGAACACGTTCCAGTGGCAGCTGGTGCCGGTGACGGCGTCCGTGTGCCCACCCGGATCGATCATGAACACGCCCTTCTCGTAGGCGACCGCCGCCATGGCGAGCGCAAGGGCCGAGTTGATGTTGCCGATCAGGAAGTTGACCTTGTCGCGGTCGATCAGCTTGCGCGCCTTCTGCACCGTGGTGCCGGCGTCGCCGCTGGTCGAATCCTCGACCAGGAGATCGGCCTTGCGGCCCAGGATGCCGCCCTTGGCGTTGATCTGGTCGATCGCGAGGTTGGCGCCCGCGAGCTCGTTCTTGCCGAGGGCCGCGTAGGTGCCCGTGAGCGGATTGTCCAAGCCGAGCTTGACCGGCTCCTCGCCGCGCGCCTTGATGATGAAGGGGCTCGCGACCTGCGCGGCACCCAGGACCAAGCCGGCCTTGAGGATGCTGCGGCGACGCAAGCCCATCGTCAACGGAACATGTCGCATGCTGCTCTCCCTACTTGAATGCGTTTATGGAAACAGGGCCGACGTCTTGTTCTGAAGGATTCGGCGGCTCCCGTCGTTTGCCTCCCGTCGATCTTGTCACGGCGCGCTCTCGCGGCGGCCTTGTCTCGATCGTCGCCTTCGCTCGTCGCTCCACTCACCCCCGCGGACCGGTCCATCGATCGCTCGATCAGAGACCCGCCGGTTGGACCCGATAGCGTGCAGAATTGCCTTGGGAATCCTTACGCCGAGCCAATGGCCCGTGTCAACGATAGTGTCTGGCTAACTTGTCGTCCTTGCGTTTTTATGCGTGGGCGCGCGCTCCCACGCAGGCCGCGCGGGCCCCAAGTCTGAACGGATTGTTAGGATGGAAAATCACCGTCCCCTGATATGGCGGCCGGGCTCCTGGCGCGCGCACGGCATCCCGCGCCTCCGGACGCGGCACGGGGATCGCGTGGCGCAAATTGAGGCAGCGGCCGGTGGGACGTGCCGCCCCGCGGCGAGCCGCCCCCGCGCGCGGCGGCGCTAGAGGATCTGCGACAGGAACTCGCGCGTGCGCGCCTCGCGCGGATGCGCGAAGAATTCGGCCGGCGGGCCATCCTCGACGATCACGCCCCGGTCGGTGAAATACATGTGGTCGGCAACCTCGCGCGCGAACCCCATCTCGTGGGTCACCAGCACGCAAGTCATGCCGTCCTCGGCGAGCTCGCGGATGGTCACCAGCACCTCCTTGACCGTCTCGGGGTCGAGGGCGGCGGTGACCTCGTCGAACAGCATGATCTCGGGCCGCATGGCGAGGCCGCGCGCGATCGCGACGCGCTGCTGCTGGCCGCCCGAAAGCTCGCCCGGATAGGCCGCGACCTTGTTTTCGAGGCGCACCTTCGCGAGAAGCTTGTGCGCGCGCGCCTCGACCTCGGCCTTGTTCTCCTTGAGCACGTGGACCGGCGCCATCATGACGTTCTCGAGCACGGTCTTGTGCGGAAAGAGGTTGTACTGCTGGAACACCATCGACACCTCGCGCCGGAGCTTCAAAAGCTCCTTGTCGGTGCGCAAGGTATGCACCTGGTAGTTCGAGACGCGGATCTCGCCGCGGTCGATCTGCACCAGCGCGTTGATGCAGCGGAGCAGCGTCGACTTGCCCGAGCCCGACGGGCCGATGATGCACACGACCTCGCCCTTGTCGACGTCCATCGAGACGCCCTTGAGCACCTCGACGTTGCCGAACGCCTTGTGCACGTCCTTGGCCGAGATGATCGGCGCTTCGCCGTGCGACTTGTCTTTGCGCTTTACCATGACGACCTCCGAGGATCGGCCCTACTTGACCGCGAAGCGCCGCTCGAGGCGCACGGTCCAGCGGGCGATCGGATAGCAGTAGAGGAAGAACCAGAGCAGGATGTAGCTGTAGATCGGCAGCAGGAGATCGGTGCGCCCGCCCTCGGCACCCAGCACGTCGCCCGCGAGCGTCATCACCTCGTTCACGCCCACGATCGAGGCGAGCACGGTGTCCATCGCGAGGATGGCGTAGAGGTTCATCCAGGGCGGCAGCATGCGCTTGATGCATTGGGGCAGGATGATCTTCCAGATCGTCTGCTGGCGCGTGAAGGCGAGCGCCTGGGCGCTTTCCCATTGGCCGGTCGGAATGGTCTCGATGGCGCCGCGCACGATCTCCGACACGTTCGCCATCACCGGCAGCGCCAAGCCGAAGGTCGCCTTGAGCCAGTCGGGCAAGGGGATGATCACGCCGAAGATCTGGATCTGGAACGGCAGGAGGAACATGCAGAAGAACAGCAGCACGAGCCAGGGCGCGTTGCGGAAGAAATGGGTCACGAGCCAGGCGACTTTGCGGACCGGGCCGAAGATCGAAATCTGGCCCAGGCCCAGGAACGCGCCCGCGACCGTGCCGGTCGCCATGGCGAGGAAGCTGATCGCGATGTTGAAGACGAAGCCGGTCGCGAGGAGCGGCGTCCATTTGATGAGCGTCGGGACGATCCCCTCGCGCACCGGCCCGTTCGCGGCCTCGGCGATCCCGGCCATGAGCAGCACCAGGAACAGCCCGAGCAGCATGGCGTCGCGCGGCTTGAGGTCGAACGCCGGCAGGCCCATGCCGCGTTCCCGGAGCGCCTTCGCCTGGAGCCGCTCGGCCGCCGGCAGCAACACCGGAAAGGCCGCGTTCTCCGGCAGCGGACGCAAAATCCCGAGGTGCCTGCGCGCGCTCATTTGCGCGCTCCCGCCGCGCGCCCGAAGCCGGGTACGCGCATCGCATGCTCCCACCGGTGCATGAACACCACCAGGACGCCCACCAGGCCCACATAGCAGATGAGCAGCACCGTCATCATCTCGGGCACGTTGATGTCGTCGGACCAGATCTGGCTCGACACCCACAGGAGCTCGGGCACCGAGATCGCATAGGCGAGGGTGGTCGCCTTCACCAGATTGATCAGGTTGTTGTTGAGCCCGGGCAGGCTGATGCGGAACGCGAGCGGCAGGATCACGTGGATGTAGGCGCCGAGGCGGGTGAAGCCGAGCGCCTCGGTCGCCTCGACGGTCGCGCGCGGCACCGCCTCGATGCCCGAGCGGAAGATCTCGACGTTGAAGGCGCCGGCGTAGAAGGAGAGCGACAGGATCGCCCAGGCGACGTTGCTCACGAGCGGGTGGCCGCCCGATTCGATCACGGCGCCCAAGCCGAAATAGAAGAAGTAGAGCTGGACCAGGGGCGGCGTGTTGCGGAACAGCTGGATGTACCAATAGATCGAGCTGCGCAGGATGCGGTTCTTCGAGCCCTGCGCCCAGGCGCCGATCACGCCGATGATCACGCTGAGCACGATGCACGCGACCGAGAGCTCGATCGTCGTGAGGAAGCCCTCGGCGAAGCGGTGCCGGTCGAACGGGTCGTAGAAGATCGTGAGATTGATGCCGGTCGCGGTATGCAGCCAGGCAAACCAATTCCAGAACGCCTGCACCTGTCCCCCTTCCTATGCCCGCGACCCGGCGCACCCCGTATCGACCCCTGGGCGCCGGCCCCCTCTGTCCCGACCCTCCTAACGAGCGCGGGCGGGAGTTGCCTCCCGCCCGCGTCCGAGCGTCCTTATTTGTACTTCTCGTGCATCTCGGCCGCGTAGGGCGACGGCGGAATGCCCCACTTCTTCTCGAGCTTGATGATGAAGCCGGTCTTGTGCCAATCGGTGATGGTCTTGCTCATGAAGTTCGCGAAGTTGGTCTCGCCGAGCTTGACCGCAAGGCCCCATGGCACGACGTCGATCGACTTGAACGGCACCTCGTAGTCCTTCCACTCGGGCAGCTGCACCTGGCCGTAAAGCGCGGTGTCGTCATAGGCCATGCCGACGCAGTTGCCGTCCTTGAGCGCCGAGTAGGCCTCGGCCGTGCCCTTGAAGGCGACCGGCTCGATGCCGTACTTCTCCTGGAGCTCCTTGTTGTAGAACGAGCCCTGGATCAGGCACACCTTCTTGCCCTTGAGCTGCTCCCAATCCTTGTAGTGCGACGACTTGGGCACCATGATGTTGACGCCCGACGCGTAATAGTCGGGCTCGACGATGTCGACCACCTTGTGGCGCTCGGGCGTGTCGTTCATGGTCGCGATCATGAGGTCGATCTTGCCCTGGTCGAGGAACTGCATGCGGTTGGATGCGACCACGGGCACGAACTCGATCTTGACGCCGAGCCGCTTGGCGACATCCCGCGCGAGATCGGGCTCGAAGCCGATGATGTCGCCCGAGGGACTGCGGTAGCCGAAGGGCCGGTAGTCGGCCTTGACGCCGACGATCAGCGCGCCGCGCGCCTTGATCTCCTGGAGCACGTCCGCTTTGGCGGTCGTGGCGCCGAGCGCGATCACCGCCGCGGCCGCCACGAGCAAGGATTTTGCCGAGAGTTTCATCATTTTCGCCTCCGAATTCGTTGTCGAAACGTCGTTTCGGAACCCCCGGAAGCGCGACACCATCCTCAGTCGCTCGACCGCGCCGACCGGCCGCGCAAATGCCGCGCAAGGAAGCCGCGCGGCCCGCGCGCCCGTCCCCTGGGGCGCCTGTGGCCTGGAAGCGTAGCCTAAAGGATCGCGCGAGCCTAGCCCGTCGGAATAAGGACGCGCGCGCCCCGCCTTCGGGGCCGCGGCCCCCGCGATTGACCCTCGAAGCGGGGCCATGCCAGAGTCCGCGCCCGCCCGAGCGGCCTTAAGGAGCCGGACGCATGTCGAAGGACGAAATCCCGCGCGTCGATCTGGAGCGTCGCGGCAAGATAGCACTCCTCACCCTTGCGAGCCCGCCGGTCAACGCGCTGAGTATCGCCCTACGCACGGCGCTCATGGCGCGTCTCGGCGAGGCCTTGGCGGATCGCGCGATTTCGGCGCTCGTCGTAACCGGGGCCGGCAGCGCCTTCGTCGCCGGCGCCGACATCCGCGAATTCGGCAAGCCCTATCCGCCCGGAGCGCCCACGACGGCCGATCTGGCCCAGGCCCTCGAGGCGGCGCCGAAGCCGGTCGTGGCCGCGATCAACGGCGTCGCCGCGGGCGGCGGGCTCGAGTTGGCGCTCGGCTGCCACGCGCGCTTAGCCGCGCCCAAGGCGCGTATCGGATTGCCCGAGGTCAAGCTCGGCATCGTTCCGGGCGCGGGCGGGACCCAGCGGCTCCCGCGCCTGATCGGGGTCGAGCCCGCGCTCGACCTCATTCTCTCGGGCGAGCTGGTGCGCGCGGAGAAGGCGCTCGCCCTTGGGATCGTTGATGCGGTCGAGAGCGGCGATCTCATCGCGGCGGCGGTCGCGATGGCCGAGCATCTTGCGGCCGAAGGCAAGCCGCTCCGGCGCACGAGTGCCCTCGAGGACAGGCTCGCGGCGGCGCGCGCCAAGCCCGACCTGTTCGCCGCCTACCGCAAGGACTGGACGCGCCGCGCGCGCGGCCAGGAAGCGCCCCAAGCTGCGATCGAGGCGGTCGAGGCGGGGCTGAGCCTCTCCTTCACGGACGCGATGGCGCGCGAGCGCGCGATCTTCGAGCGCCGGCTCACATCGCCCCAAAGCAAGGCGCTGCGCCACGTCTTTTTCGCCGAGCGCGAGGTCGCGAAGGTGCCGGACATCGCGCCATCGGTCGCGACGATCCCGATCCGGCGCGCGGGAGTGGTGGGCTGCGGCACCATGGGCGGCGGCATCGCGATGAACTTCGCGAACGCGGGCATTCCGGTCAGCGTGCTCGAGACCGACCGCGCCATCCTCGAGAAGGGCCTCGCGATCGTCGCCAAGAACTACGCCGCGACCGTCGCCAAGGGCCGGCTGAGCCAGGCCGAGATGGAAAAGCGTCTCGCCCTCATCGAGGGCACCGTCTCCTACGACGATCTCGCGCAATCCGACATCGTGGTCGAGGCGGTGTTCGAGGAGATGGGGGCCAAGAAGAAGGTGTTCGAGGCCCTCGACCGGGTCGTGAAGCCGGGTGCCATCCTCGCGACCAACACCTCGACCCTCGACATCGACGCGATCGCGGCCTTCACCAAGCGCCCCGAGAGCGTGATCGGTACGCATTTCTTCAGCCCCGCCAACGTCATGCGCCTCATGGAGAACGTGCGCGGCAAGCGCTCGGCACCCGAGGTGGTCGCGACCGTGATGGCGCTCTCGAAGACCCTCGGCAAGATCGGCGTGCTCTCGGGCGTGTGCGACGGCTTCATCGGCAATCGCATGCTCTACGCCTATTGGCGCCAGGCGAACGCGCTCTTGCTCGAAGGGGCGCTGCCGCAGGACGTCGACCAAGCGATCTACGCGTTCGGCTTCCCGATGGGGCCGTTCGCGACCAACGATTTGACCGGCCTCGATATTTCCTGGCGCGTGCGCCAGCGTCACATCGCCGAGGGCAAAGGCCCGTTCCCGGAATACGCGGTCGCCGACGCCTTGGTCGCGCGGCAGCGCCTCGGGCAGAAGACCGGCGCCGGCTTCTACAAATATGCCGCGGGCGACCGCACGCCGATTCTCGATCCCGAGGTCGAGGAATTGATCCGCGACGCGTCGGCCGCAGCCGGCATACAGCGCCGCAAGATCGCGCCCGAGGAGATCGTCGAGCGTTGCCTCTATCCGCTCGTCAACGAGGGCGCCAAGATCCTCGACGAGGGCATCGCCGCGCGCGCGGGCGACATCGACATCGTCTGGATCAACGGCTACGGTTTCCCGGCCTATCGCGGCGGACCGATGTTCTACGCTGGCCAGATCGGGCTCGCGACCGTGCTACGCGTCATGGAAGCGCTCCACGCGCGCTTCGGCGATCTTCTGAAGCCGGCGCCGTTGCTCGTGCGGCTCGCCCGGGAAGGCAAGGGGTTCGGCGATCTCTCTTGAGGGGTGCTGGCCGATGGTTCCGATCGCCGTCTCGTCTTCGCGACCCGACCCGGCACCGCTCGACGCGGCGGCGATCGTCGCGGCGTTGCGGCGCTTGAAGCTGGTCGAGCCGAACGCGGAGGTGCGGGCGGCACCGCTTCCGGGCGGCGTCTCGTCGGACATTTGGCTGGTCGAGCTTGGGACGCGCAGGCTGTGCGTGAAGCGCGCCTTGCCGCGCCTCAAGGTGGCCCAGCTTTGGGAAGCGCCGGTCGAGCGCAATCGCTACGAATGGGACTGGCTCGAGACCGTGGCGCGCTTCCTCCCCGACGCCGTGCCCCCGCTCGTCGCGCGCGACGAGGTGGGCAACCTCTTCGTCATGGAATATCTCGAGCCCGCGCATCATCCGGTGTGGAAGGAGCTCTTGCGCCGAGGCGAGGCCGACACGAACGTTGCCGCGGAAGTGGGGCGGCGTCTTGCGACCATCCACCGCTCGACCGCGGGCGACGCGCGTCTGCGGCGCCAATTCGCGACCGACGCCGCGTTCTACGCGATCCGCCTCGAGCCCTATCTGATCGCGACCGGGAACGCGCATCCGGACCTGGCGCCGATCCTCCAATCCCTCGCCGAGACTTGTGCTACGACCCGGCTTTGCCTGGTCCATGGCGATGTGAGCCCGAAGAACATCCTGATCGGGCCGCGCGGGCCGATCTTCCTCGATGCCGAATGCGCCTGGTACGGCGATCCCACCTTCGATCTCGCCTTCTGCTTGAAGCATCTCTTGCTCAAATGCCTGTGGACGCCGCGCGCCGCGGCCGGCTTTCTCGCCTGCTACGACGCGCTCGTCGGGCACTACCTCGAGGGTGTCGCGTGGGAGGGCCGGGCGACGCTCGAGGCGCGCGCGGCACGGCTGCTCCCCGGCCTGTTCCTTGCGCGCGTCGACGGGAAATCGCCCGTCGAGTACGTGACCGACGAGAACCAAAAGAACCGCGTGCGCCGGGTCGCGCGCGAATTCCTCTTGGCGCCGAGCGATCGGCTGAGCGCCATCCGCGCGCGCTGGGCGCAGGAGATCGGGCTATGAGCGACAGCCGCATCGCCCAGGTGATCGGACGGCGCGTCTGGGATTCGCGCGGGCGGCCCACGGTCGAGGCCGAAGTGATCCTCGGCAGCGGCGCGCGCGGCCGGGCGATCGCGCCCGCGGGCGCCTCGCGCGGGCGGAACGAGGCGGCCGAGCATCGCGACGGCGGTGCGCGGCTCGGCGGGCTCGACGTGCGCCAGGCGGTCGCCCACGTCAATGGCGAGATCGCGCGCGCGATCATGGGCCGCGACGCGACCGACCAGGATTCGGTCGACGCGACGCTGATCGCGCTCGACGGCACCGAGGACAAGTCGCGCCTCGGCGGGAACGCGATCGTCGCGGTCTCGCTCGCGACGCTCCAGGCCGCGGCCGCGTCCCACGGCCTCCCGCTTTACGCCTATTTGCTCGACGAGGACGAGGTGACGCTCCCCCTGCCCGAGATCCAGATTTTCGGCGGCGGGCGCCATGCCGAGCGGCGCGTCGACGTGCAGGATTTCATGGTCGCGGCGGTGGGGGCCGGCTCGTTCGACCAGGCGCTCGAATGGACCGCCGAGGTCTACCGTGCGGCGGGCGATCTGTTGCGCGAGCGCGGCCGGCTCCAGGGCGTCGCCGACGAGGGCGGCTATTGGCCCGCCTTCGGCTCGAACGAGGAGGCGCTCGACGCGCTCGTGACCTCGATCGAGCGCGCGGGCCTCGTGGCCGGCGAGGAGATGGCGATCTCGCTCGACATCGCCGCCTCCGAGCTCTATCGCGACGGGCTCTATCGCCTGGCGCTCGACCGGAGCGAGCTCGACAGCGACGAGATGATCGACATGCTGATCGGCTGGCTCGAGCGCTACCCGATCGCCTCCATCGAGGACCCGCTCGCCGAGGACGATCCCGACGGGCTCGCGCGCTTCGCGACAGAGGTAGGCGCGCGGGTCCAGATCGTGGGCGACGATCTCTTGGTCACCAGCGCCGAGCGCGTGCGTTGGGCGGCCGAGCGCGGGTTGTGCAACGCCGTGCTCTTGAAGCCCAACCAGGCGGGCACCGTGAGCGAGACGCGCGCCGCCCTCGATGCCGCGCGCGCGGTGGGCTGGGGCTCGATCGTTTCGGCGCGCTCGGGCGAGAGCGAGGATACGAGCATCGTCCATCTCGCGGTCGGCTGGGGCGTGCGCCAGCTCAAGGTGGGCTCGTTTGCGCGCTCGGAGCGCATGGCGAAATGGAACGAGGCGCTCAGAATCGAGGAGCTGGCCGGCCCGCGCGCGCGCTTCGCGGGAGCGGGCACGGCGGAATAAGTCGTCGATGCTGACTGCCTCATCCTTCGAGACGCGCCCTTCGGGCGCCCTCAGGATGAGGCAAAAGTCTTTCCGATGCCGAATCCTCGTCCTGAGGAGCAGCCGAAGGCTGCGTCTCGAAGGACGAAGATTCAATATTGGCCGCCCCTCAATACGCCTTGGCGAAGAGCGCGTCGGTGACCGAGGGCTTGCCGGTCAGGACGCACGGCGCCTTGCGCCCGCTCTGGCGATAGGGGAGGCAGCGGATGGTGACGCCGAGCGCCGCGATCTTGGCCTCGCTCGCGGGATCGCCCGACCAGGGCGCGATCACGAAGCCGGTGCGGTCGTCGGACTTGAAGAATTCCTGGAACGCGGCGAAGTCGGCGACGTCCTCGCGCGTGCGCTGGGCGCGGTAGGCGAGCGCCTGTTCGAGGAGCGTGCGCTCGAAGGCGCTCAGCAGGCTCCCGACCGAGCCCACGAGGGTCTCGATCGGCAGGATCTCCTTCTTCTCCGCGATGCGGTCGCGCCGCGTGAGCGCAACGCTGCCGCTCTCGAGGTCGCGCGGCCCGAGCTCGGCCACGAGCGGCACGCCCTTCTTGATCCATTCCCAGCGCTTGTCGGCGGCGTTGATGTCGCGCGTATCGACCGTGGCGCGCACGGCCTCGTTCTCCCAGCGCTCGGCCGAAAGCCGCTGCGCGAGTGCGTGCGCCGCCGCGAGCACCTTCCCGTCTTGGTCGCCGCCGCGCAGGATCGGCACGATGACGAGGTGGCGCGGGGCGATACGCGGCGGAAGACGCAGCCCGTCATCGTCCGAATGGGTCATGATGAGGGCGCCGATGAGGCGCGTCGAGGCACCCCAGGAGGTCGTGTAGACGAAACGCGTCTCGCCGTCCTTGTCCTGGAATTGGATGTTGGCGGCCTTGGAGAAATTCTGGCCGAGGAAATGGGACGTGCCGGCCTGAAGCGCACGGCCGTCCTGCATCATCGCCTCGATCGAGTGGGTCTCGTCGGCGCCCGGGAAGCGCTCGCCCGGGGTCTTGGTGCCGGGGATCACCGGGATCTTCATGGCACCCTCGACCACCTCGCGATAGACCTCGAGCATTTGGCGCGTCTCCTCGAGCGCCTCCTCCTTGGTCGCGTGCGCCGTGTGCCCCTCCTGCCAAAGGAACTCGGTGGTGCGCAGGAAGAGCCGCGGCCTCAGCTCCCAACGCACCACGTTGGCCCATTGGTTGAGCTTCATGGGCAGGTCGCGATAGGACTGGATCCAGCGCGCGAAGGATTCGCCGATCATGGTCTCCGACGTGGGGCGCACCACGAGCGGGCTCTCGAGGGGTGCGGCCGGGACCAGCTTGCCGTCCTCGCCCTTGACCAGGCGATGGTGGGTCACGACCGCCATCTCCTTGGCGAAGCCCTCGACGTGGGTCGCCTCCTTCTCGATCAGCTCGAGCGGGATGAAGACCGGGAAATAGACGTTGTCGTGGCCGGTGGCACGGATCAGGTCGTCGAGGGCGCGCTGGACGCGCTCCCAGATCGCGTAGCCCCAGGGCTTGATCACCATGCAGCCGCGCACGCCCGAATGCTCGGCCAGGTTCGCCTCGCGGATCACCTCGAGGTACCAGTCGGCGAAATTCTGTTCGCGCGTGATGCGCAACGCGGTCTTCGGCATGGCGCTAGGGCTACACGATGCGCCCGCTGGCCGCAAGGCCCGGCTCGGTGCTAAAGAGGACGCTCGGCCGCAGGATAAAAGGAGACGGAACCGTGGACCCCGCGCGCGAAAACGAGACCGAGCTCGAGCGTTGGAACCGGCGGTTCGGCGCCGACGGCTACCTGTTCGGAACCGCCCCCAACCGCTTCCTCGCCGCCCAGGAGCGGCACCTCAGGCCGGGCATGCGCGCGCTCACGCTCGCCGACGGCGAGGGACGCAACGGCGTCTGGCTCGCCGAGCGCGGGCTCAAGGTGCATTCGGTCGATTTCTCGGGCGTGGCGATCGCGAAGGCGCGCGCGCTCGCGGCCGAGCGCAGGGTCGCAATCGAGACCGAGCAAGCCGACCTCGCCCAGTGGCGCTTTCCGAAGCAGGCCTACGACCTGGTCGCCGCCATCTTCATCCAGTTCGCGCTTCCGGACCTGCGCGCGCGCATCTTCGACGGCATCCGGCAGGCCCTGGTCCCGGGCGGGCTCCTGCTGCTTCAGGGTTACACGCCGAAGCAGCTCGAATACAAGACCGGCGGCCCGTCGGAAATCGAGCGCCTCTATACCGAGGAGATTCTGCGCGCGGCCTTCGGCGATTTCGAGATCCTCGCGCTCGATCAGCACGAGGAAATCGTGGCCGAGGGCACGGGGCATGCGGGCCTGTCGGCGCTCATCGACCTCGTGGCGCGGAAGCCGTGAGCGGCGCCAAGGCCGCCCCCGCGTCCCGGCGCGCCGGGTCGGCCTCCGCCGCGCGCGGCGACGGGATCGATCTCGGCCTCTTGGAGCGCCTGGTCGGCTACAAGATCAGGCGCCTCCAGCTGCGTATCTTCCAGGATTTCCTCGAGACCATGGACGGGCTCGGCATCCGCCCGTCGCAATTCTCGGTGCTCACGGTGGTGGGCGCCAATCCGGGCCTGAAGCAGACCCAGGTCTCGGCCGCCCTCGGCATCAAGCGCGCGAACCTCGTGGGCATGCTCGACGAGCTCGAGCGACGCGGCCTCATCGAGCGCGCGCGCGGCGCCCGGGACCGGCGCGCCCACGCGCTCCATCTCACGCTAGCCGGTGCCGCACTCAAGACACGGCTCGACGCGCTGGTGCTGCGCCACGAGGCGCATTTTCTCGAGAAGATCGCGGCCGCCGACCGGCGCCGGCTCATGACGCTCCTGGAGAAGATGCTCGAGCCATAGCCGCCCATCGTCAGGCGGAGACGGTGTCCGCCGCGATCCCGTCGAGCGCAAGCACCGCATCCTCGGGCAGGTCGAGCGCGGCCGCGGCGAGGTTCTGCCGCAAATGCGCGACCGACGACGTGCCCGGGATCAAGAGGATGTTGGGCGCGCGCTCGAGCAGCCAGGCGAGGGCAACTTGCATGGGTGTGGCGCCGAGCCGCGTCGCGACGTCGGACAGGATCGACGATTGCAGCGGCGTGAATCCGCCGAGCGGGAAATACGGCACATAGGGGATGCCGTCACGGGCAAGATCGTCGACCAGCCGATCGTCGGAGCGATGCGCCACGTTGTATTGGTTCTGCACGCAAACGATCTCGCAGATCCGGCGCCCTTCCTCGATCTGCGTTCGGGTCACGTTGCTCAGGCCGATGTGACGGATCAGGCCCTGGCGCTGAAGCTCGGCCAGAACCGTGAGCGGCGCCTCGAGCGAGCCCTCGGCGGGACCATGGATGCCGAACATGCTGCGCAGATTGACCACGTCGAGCACATCGATGCCGAGATTGCGCAGATTGTCGTGGACCGCCTGGGTCAGTTCCTCGTGCGAGAAGGCGGGCAGCCAAGAGCCATCCTTGCCGCGCCGACAGCTGACCTTGGTCACGATCACGAGCTCGTCGGGATAGGGATGGAGCGCCTCGCGGATGATCTGGTTGGTGACGTGCGGGCCGTAGAAGTCGCTGGTGTCGATGTGGTCGACGCCGCTCGCAACCGCTTCGCGCAAGACGGCCAGCGCCGCGGCGCGATCCTTGGGCGGCCCGAACACGCCGGGCCCCGCGAGCTGCATGGCGCCGTAGCCGAGGCGCTTCACGGTGCGATCGCCGAGGGCGAACGAGCGGGATTTGGCGATCTTGCTGGCCATGGTCGATCTCCTTTTGGAAATTGGCCGCTACGCTAGCCGTTGCGCGTTCGTTCGAAAATCCGCTAATATCTGAACAGGCTGTGCGGATTACCGAACAATGGCAGCGAACGTCGCGGACCTGAATGCGTTCCTTGCGGTCGCGCGCGCCCGCAGTTTCCGTGGCGGCGCGCGCGCCAGCGGCGGCAGCGCCTCCGGTCTGAGCGAAGCGGTGCGCCGGCTCGAGGGCCAGCTCGGTGTGCGCCTCCTCCATCGCACGACCCGCAGCGTGGTTCCGACCGAGGCCGGCGCGCGCCTGTTGGAACGGCTCGGCCCGGCGCTTGCCGAGGTGGCCGCGGCACTCGACGTGGTGAACCTCTATCGCACGCGTCCGGCGGGCACGCTGCGCATCAACGTACCGGTGAGTGCCGCTCGCCTCGTGTTGCCCGCGATCGTCCCGCCCTTTCTCGCCGCCTACCCGGATATCCGGCTCGAGGTGATCGCGGACGACGGCTTCGTCGACATGCTCGCCGCCGGCTGCGATGCCGGTATCCGCTACGACGATCGCCTCGAGCAGGACATGATCGCGGTGCCGATCGGGCCGCGTGTGCAGCGCTTCGCGACCGCCGCGGCACCCGCCTATCTCGACCGGCACGGGCGGCCAGAGCATCCGCGCGATCTCCTCAAGCATGCGTGCCTGCGCGGCCAGTTCGGCAGCGGCGCGATGGTGTCCTGGGAATTCGAGCGCGGCGGCGAGCTGGTGCGGATCGATCCCGCCGGACCGCTTCTGGTCCGTGTCGGCGCCGCGAGCGATCTTGCGGTCGACGCGGCGCGCGCCGGCACCGGCATCGTCCACCTCTTCGAGGGTTGGCTGCGCCCGCATCTCGAGAGCGGCGCCCTCGAGCCCGTGCTCGAGCCGTGGTGGCAACGCTTCCCGGGACCGTTCCTCTATTATTCCGGCCGGCGCCTTTTGCCCGCGCCCTTGCGCGCCTTCGTCGATTTCGTCAAGCGCTCGGCCGAGCGCCGCGACCCCGGCTCCGAACCGGCGCGCCTGCGCGACGACGTGCATCGACGCATCGAGCGATAGAGTCCGTCTTCGAGGACTTCGAACGCGCCGCGCCGGGGCGTTGCCTTGGGTGCACGATTGCACGATGATGCGGCCGCAGAAACTCCGCGAGCCGATCAACACCGGCCCGTTCCCGCGCGGCCGAGAATTCGAGGAAGGAAGCAGCCATGGCGAAACTCACCCTCGCTGAAGCGTCCAAGATCGTCGACACGGCGCTCGCCGCCGGACGCAAGCACAATTTCAAGCCGCTCGCCGTCGTGGTGCTCGACTGGTCGGGCCAAGCGGTCGCGCTGAAGCGCGAGGACAACACCAGCCTCATGCGCACCGACGTCGCGAACGCCAAGGCCTGGGGCTGTCTCGGCATGGGCTTCGGCGGGCGCGAGCTCGAGCGGCGCTCGAAGGCGAATCCGGGCTTCTTCAACACGCTCACCGCGCTTGCGGGCGGGCGCATGGTGCCGGTCTCGGGCGGTGTGCTGATCCGGAATGCCGCGGGCGAGGTGGTGGGTGCCGTGGGGGTCAGCGGCGACATCTCGGCCAACGACGAGATTTGCGCGGTCGAGGGCATCAAGGCCGCGGGCCTGGTGCCCGATACGGGCGATCCGGCCTAGCGCATTCGGCGCCGAGCCTCGTTCCGGCCCTACGGGCGCTCGAGGCCCGACATTTTCTCGAGCACGGCGCAGACCGCGGCGGTGTCCTTGGCGCCGAGGCCTTCCTCGATCGCGCGCAGATAGATGGGCGCCGTCGAATCGAACAACGGCGTCGCGACGCCGAGCGAGCGCGCATAGCGCCCGATGATCTCCATGTCCTTCTTCCAGATGTCGATCTTCATGGTGGGCGGCTCGTAGTCGTTGGCCGCCATGAGGGGCGCGCGCAACTCGAACACGCGGCTGTTCCCGGCACCCGTCCGGATCACGCTCTCGACCAGCTTCGCATCGAGCCCGGCTTTGATCCCGAGCACCATCGCCTCGGCCGACGCCACGTTGTGGATCGCGACCAGAAGGTTGGCCACGAACTTCATCTTGCTGCCGTTGCCGAACGCGCCGAGGTAATAGTCGAGCCGCGCGAAGAGCGGGAAGGCGGGCTTCGCGCGCTCGTAGGCCGCGCGCTCGCCCGAGGCATAGACCACGAGATCGCGCCGCTCCGCCTGGGCGCCGGTGCCGCTCAAGGGACAATCGAGCATCTCGATGCCGCTGGCGGCGAGGAGATCGCGCGCGCGCTCCTTGTCCGCGATCGGCAGCGTCGAGAGCTCGGCCACGATCAGGCCGCGCTTTCCGCCGGACGCGATCGCGCGCGCCGTCGCCTCGAGGGCGGCGGTGCTCGGGAGGCTCGTGAGCACGAGCTCGGACGCGGCCGCGACCTCGGCGGCGGACTTCTTCGGCTGGCCGCCCGCGCGCTCGAGCACGGCGAGCCGCGCCGCGTCGATATCGAAGCCCGCGACCTTGGCGCCCGCCTCGACCGCGTTGCGCGCGATCGCCGAGCCCATGATGCCGAGCCCGATCACACCGATGTTCATGCCCAATGCGCTCCCTGTTCCCAAGCCCGATTTTCTGATGGACCGCCGCGCGGCACAGCGCTCACTTCGCGCTCAGCGCCTTGATGCCCTCGAGCATGGTCGCGACCGCGCGCTTGACGATGCCCGTGAAATCGTCGCCCACGCGGCTGTGATAGATGTATTTGCGCACCGCGTAATAGAACAGGCCGCCATGCATCACCCACACCTGCTCGAGCTCGAGCTCGCCGATCGGAATCACCTCGGCGGGCGGCAGGCCGCAATGGTGGCGCACCTCGGCGCAGATCGGCCGCAGGATCGCGTCCTCGACGATGCGGATGTAGCGCCGGTTGATGTCGTTGCCCATGAGGGCCGAGAACATGTAGATGCGGATCCATTCGTAGGTGTAGGTGTTGCGTGCGTAGGCGTCGTAGAACTCGAGGAGCCGGTCCTCGAGCGGACGCGAGCGGTCGGCGAGCAAGGCGCCCCAGGTGGGGTCGATGCGCTTCAGGAACACCTCGCGGAACACGCGCTCGATCAGCTCCTGCTTGGTCGCGAAATAGCGATAGAGCAGCGGCTGGGTGATGCCGGCGCGCGCGGCGAGCTCGCGCGTTTGGCCGTTGAAGCCCACCTCGGCGAAGAAGCGGATCGCGGCGTCGACGATCTGGCGCTCGCGGTCGGCGGCGGCAAGGCGCGCGCCGCGCCGGGGCCGCGCGGCCCGCTCTGCCTCGTGCGAATGTCG
>Ga0335072_10002259_pt1 | contig 30123 bp, 39 predicted proteins | sample Lox_Sample_21_FD_206725 | JGI IMG/M metagenome (GOLD analysis project Ga0335072, IMG submission 206725) | Soil microbial communities from Loxahatchee National Wildlife Refuge, Florida, United States - Lox_Sample_2.1 | ecosystem: Environmental > Terrestrial > Soil > Wetlands | place: USA...
TCGTCGCCACCATCTTCTTACGTACCTACCTGACGTGTATAGACTGTTGCCTGGAAATGCATAAGATGTACAGTAAAGTCCCTAAAAAAGGGCGAAGGGGTGTACTATACCTGTTCTGGCTGACAGAAGCGTTTGGCATTTGGCAGTGATAAAAGAACGAGCTTACGCTCTGTCCGGCGCTCTCTCAGTATCTCCCGCCCTCTGGATTTGGTTGAAATGACGCATCTGACTAATCTAAGAGAAGCTTTTGGTGACGCGCAGGAGTAAGCTCTACGAGAGGCTGCCAAGCAGGGATTGGATTCGAATCCTGGTAGTTGAACCGGGGAAAAATCAAGATCGGATTGTCTGTCGTCTCCAGCTTTGCAGTATTCGCCAAGGGTATCCAGAATATGAAGCTCTCTCATACGTTTGGGGAAGTTCAGAAGAGAGGACAGACATCACTTGCAATAGCAAAGACATTAGGGTAACACGCAACTTGGGGGAGGCGCTCCAACGAGTGCGCCTTGCGGACCGCCCCAGACTTGTTTGGGTCGATGCCTTGTGTATCAACCAGGGAAATGTTGAAGAGCGGGGACACCAAGTACGATTGATGAGTCTAATATACAGGAAAGCACAAAACGTTCTCATTTGGGCTGGACGAGATGAAAACCGCTATGCATCTTCGGCATTCTCTCTTATCCGCCAAATTGCAAATAATGAAGAAAGCCATCCAGATACTCTTGATTTCTCAAACCCTAACCGCTGCGAATGCAAGAGTATGACAGACAGTCAGGGCAAGGAGATGTCATTAACTACCTCCCCAAGCTGGGAGTCTGTCAAGGCTTTCTTTAAGATACCCTGGCTCCGTCGCCTTTGGGTACTACAAGAAGTGGTATTGTCTTCATCAGCGGTCATAATGTGGGGTGACACAGAGATTCCTTGGGAATTGGTAGGAATTGCTTCGAAACATATCCAGGATGACCATAAATTGTGGAGTGCCGTTGATGAACGTACTGGGATTGGAAACGCCTACCTTATGCACTCTCTCCGGAATCCTACACACACCGCCTACTCGTTTCGAATACTCCTGCAGCGCTCTCGCAGGTTCGAGGCAACAGAGCCGAAAGACAGGATATTCGCTGTCCTCGGTCTGCCTACCACAGATACCGCCCCGGACAAAGGGGTATTATTCCTGGAGCCAGATTATACACTTTCTGTCTTTCAGCTCTACCTTAAAGTCGCAAGACGGGTGATTGAGCAGGAGCGGAATCTGGGTCTCCTCTCTGCGGTGCAGCACGGTCCAAGCATTGATGAAGGACTTCCCACTTGGGTGCCTCGGTGGGACAAATTCTCCATCAATATCTTGGCTGGTGTAGACGGGAGGTCTCACGCTACTGCTGCTGGCCTTCCCGAGCATAAAGTTGAATTCGCGTCTAAAAAACTTGGTTCCCTAATGACACAAGGCCTTGAGCTTGATGCGATCGCTCACGCCACAGACACTATGTCGGAGGAGGACTTCCAAAACGCAGCATCGTTCAGCAACATGTGGATTCGAAGAGCGCACAGAATATTTGGGCAATACAATCAGAGTCACCTGGAGGCATTGTGCTGGACAATGACGGCCGGAAAAGACTGGGCAGATGAACCCATCCAAGACACTGCCAGCCATTGGGCAGACTTTGCGGCCTGGTGGGTTCAAGTCTCTGATAAAACACCCAACTCTAATATTCTCACCGCAGCTCAAGCAGGGACCGCAGAGCGCTTCGTAGTAGCTGCATCTGACTGTTGGGATCGGCGGCTATTTGTCACAAGAAAAGGCTACTTAGGCTTGGGTCCTGAAGCACTTCGTGAACAAGACCTCGTTTGTGTCCTTACGGGGGGTTCAGTCCCGTATGTTCTAAGAAAGGTGGACCGGCATTATCAATTTGTTGGTGAGAGCTATGTCTATGGCATGATGAAGGATGAAGCCGTGCAAGATTGGCGCGAAGGAAAGTTAGTACTCAAGGACTTCGAACTGCGCTGAGCGAAAGATATTAGAAGTGTTCTAAGTTCGCGATCGATAATACTTATGGGAGGTCGACGTGAGATGTACGCCCATGAGATGCACGCCCATGAAGTACACGCCTATGAGGTGCACGCCCATGAGATGCACGCCCATGAGGTACACGCCCATGAGGTACACGCCTATGAGGTGCATGCCCATGAGATGCACGCCCGTTAGATGCACGCCCATGAGACGCATGCCCATGAGATGATCGCAGAGGAGCCGGAAATAAAGTCGGTTGTTTAAGGACATCATTAAGGAAATCGGTAGCGGCAGCGAGGTTGATCCCAGAGTATACCCCGGATAGCTCCCATAGCTGTAGATATTACCTAATAGGGATACATGAGTCTCATGTCCCCTAATATCGATCAACCAGGCTGTGGTAGAGATGTCTTAAAATCAGGTGGTGACATCCTAGCCTCGAAGGCGCTGAGGCCCAAATGCGCTAATCGGCCAAGTTGGCGGGTTCTCCCTTGGGCCTCCGTAGCCGCCGTAAGTTAGTGGGGTTTAGCCCCCGGAATTGAAACAAACTTATGGGTTTTACGATAAGCCCCTCGCCCACTTCATCTATTTTACGAACAATGTCTTGAGTCATCTTCACCACCACTCTCAATCATTCATTGCTATGGTACCAGCAGATTCGTAGTCCAATGGCATCGCTTCCGGTGATATGTGAGGGTATCAGGGGCCCGGTGGTTGAGTAAGCCTCCTAACAAGCGCTGCATCAATCGCAATTTGATGCTAAGATCATTACCGCAGCATTGTTTCGATACCAGGTCTACCAGATCTGGTTCCGCAGTATAGGGTCAAGGACCATAATCGATGGCTTAGAGATGTACTCAGCCATCAAGTTCCATATGCTCGAATCATGTCTTTCCGTTACGACTTTGCCAAATCGACGCTCGCGACGTCCTGGAAAGATCTCACGGACCAGATCTTGCATTTCCTCTTTGCGTTGATCCACCGACGAGAAAAGCCTGCACAAGCTCGCATCCCTCTCATATTCATATGTTATAGCTTTGGAGCAATCATTCTAAAAAAGGTCGAGTACTCTTGTCTTCAGTGCTACGGGGTGCTCATTACCTTTCAATCAGGCCCTTTTAGTTGCCATGTCGGAGCACGAGTTTCGTCAAGTGTTCGAGGCTACCAGTGGCATCTTGTTTCTAGGTTCGTTGCATAACGAGGACCACCCAGCTTTCGAGGAACTCGCACTAAGATGCGCGGCTATCGAGTTTCGCGCGACATCGAAGAAAGTCTCTGTCATCGATACACTGAGATCTTCCGGAGGATGGGCGCCTGTAAAAGACACATTGGCCAGATTCCGTGGGCTTCACCTGAGCATCCCTATTCGGAGTTTCTTTGAAACAAGGGAATCAGTCTATCATTCCAGCCGTTGGAGTCCTGACAAATCCACTTGTGTATGTCTCGTCTACTATAGAGGGCCGTATGCTTCAGGCCATGAAATCCTAACTTCTCCAGGTCTGCCCTGAGGCTCTATCAACGCTGGGATGGGATACTGAGCGAGTCATACCAGCGAACTTTGACCATCAACAACTTTCTATGTTCCCAAACAGAGCAGACGTATTCTTTGAAACCTTGATGGGACATCTCAATCAGTTGATTACCCAGGTCTGTCCCTCGCCGGAGCTTCACGGCGTCGATCCGACCCAGTCAATCCGACCAATAAGCAGCAGTCCTATGTCAAATCCTATGTCTAGTACGACTTCTTCAGCCAATCTGTCGCAGTCAGCTGACCTGAACATGATCCAGACGCTCAAAATTCATTATCAAGGTTTCCTTTGTCAAATGTATCTGGCGCCAAGGTGCCTTGCTTCGTCACCACACCCTATGAGGAAAACCCTGAGTTCACAGGTCGAAAACAGGATCTCATCGATATTCATGCTATTCTCGGAGTCAATAGTATAGCAGCCACTGATGACCGTGCTTCCAACGATAGCCGACAACGTACTTACGCATTATGCGGCCTTGGTGGTATGGGTAAAACCCAGATTGCTCTCGGCTATGCCTTCTTCTATAGACATTCGTACCCTATCGTTTTATGGGCACATGCTGATAGCAGAGTGAAATTGGCCGATAGCTACGCTCGTTTCGCTTCTAGCCTTGAACTTGAGATCACCGGCTCTGGGGAAGATTCGACAATTAAGGCGGTAAAAGACTTTTTGGTAGATACGGGTGAGCTTTTTGTGACTTGGTCAAGAAGCCATAGAATCCGAGTTAATCTTTTTCAGAAGAGGAATGGCTTCTCATCTTCGATAACCTTGACAGCGAAGACAAAGCTGAATTGATAAGAGACTTCTTGCCCAAGACCAACCACGGTGCCATACTTCTGACCAGCCGGGATAACAGTCTCGTACGCCAATTCGGCGGCGCGGATGTGGCAGAACTGGACGAGGAAAGCGCGGTCCAATTATTGAAAAGGCTGTCGAAGTTTGATGAGACGAGACTCACTCATGGAGAACTCTCCCGGGAAACACCTGCGGCCTATGAGATTGTTCGAAGAATTGGTTGCTTTCCTCTTGGCATAAGTCAAGCCTCGAACCTGATTCTCAATGACAACTGTCTACTCACCGAATTCCTCAGAGGCTACGAGAACGAGGACCTCATAACAGACTCTCAAGATGTTCAGATCCTCGGTAGGAAGGCATCAGAATATCAACACTCTCTTGGAACCGTTTGGGACATGAACTTCAAGCGGCTAACAGCTGATGAACAAAGCCTACTCTACCTCTTGGCATTTCTGGATCCTGATCGCTTTCAAGTACGCTTACTCACAGACGGTGCCGCTGGTAGCGAAGCGACGGATTTCAAGTTCATCAACAGCCAACGCAAGATTTACAAATGCAAGTCAGCACTCTTGCGGAGTTCCCTTGTAAGACAAAGCTTAAGCCTAGAGGATCCAGGCTCTGAGGTAAACGAAGACCTAAGGGAGCTACGAATGCACCGACTGGTTCAAGCATCTTGCCATGTCAGAATGTCCGAGAATGAGCGCCGACATTACTTTCGCCTCGCAGTCAGACTAATGGGACATTGCTGGCCTGTGGCTAACAGGCATGCGACATACGATCCGTCTCTCTGGCCTACACAGCGAGCATACTTTCCTCACGTCCAGTCACTGTGCAAGTACTACGAAGCCTCTTGCATGGCTGACGATCCATTGATACCCTATGATGAGATTGAGTGGGGCTTCCCTCGACTGCTATATGAGGCCGGCTGGTATGTCATCAGGCCCTCCACTTCAACAGTTCAACCTCTAATAGAAGCAGGTTCTGCCAGGAGCGTGGACTACACGAATCCATATCGGCCTTGTTAGAACCGGCTAAGAAATATTGCCTTCGCCGGCAGGATCAAATGAATCACGCACTCCTTGCAGACATATACGGGGGTCTTGGCTCTTTAAACTCAGAGACGAACAACTTTCAAGGCACGTATGACTGCTTCATGAATGAATGGGAGCACTTACAAGCTGCTTTCTCAAATGGGCAGCTGCAACGACCCAATATCTTGGAGGTGTTTGGTCTTGGGAGACTTGCGAATGGACTTATGGCACTCCAGCGATACCCAGAGGCTGAGGACTACTATGGCCGGTGTTTCAAGACTTGGGAAGGCTTGCCAGGAGATAGACTGCTATGGAAAGCCAACTTCACCATCTGTCTTAGAATGCAAGGAAAGCTGGATGAAGCAGAGCGGCTGATTGTTCCTGCGATCAAAGATCGGAAGGACTTGTCGTCGACTAGGTTTGCCTCCGTACCTAAGCGAGTCCCCAAGAGCTTACTTGAGTAGGCCAGGTATTGCCCTTTACGCACAGGGTGTTGTTGAGGTAGAACAGGCCAAGAGACTTCTACGAGCTGGAGAGGCAGCAAAATCGGATGCCAAGTTTGACGCAAGCCTTGACTCATTCACACAGGCCCTGGCAAACTTTCAGAAACTACTCGGAACCCATCGCAAAACAGCCGACACTCACTATAAGATCGCTGGGCTTCTGCAGCGTAAGAGAGATTATGGTAAAGCAGTGTGAGCGGACCGTGCATACATCTACCAGCATGCTGAGATGTATCATAACAGCTCTGAATTGGATTGCTAACTTGGTACAGCCATCATCTTAATCAAGCGCTTGCCACATACAAGATGCATTCGGGTTTTAGAAGCGAGACTGCCCGAGCTACATATAAGCTTGGATGTGTGCTCCAAGACATGGGCAGTCTAGCGCAAGGACGTAGCCTTATCGAGGACGCGGAAACCCTGCGGAAGGAGCTAGTTGCACCGGAGAATTGGGAGCCTGCGTCTAACGAAGACCCGTACGATGGCCTCATCATATGTTGGAGCCGGTGAAATCAATTCTATGCGCATGGCGAGGTGCTGTTCCCATTTCTAAGACGAGAAACTTTCACATCTAGGTCGCCTCCGCGTAATGCGCCACGGAAAGCACCGCAGCTTTATCAGCTTGCGAATCCTGCTGTTAGAGCATGAGCTCGTCAGTTACCTCTGGAACATTGGTGTTATGGATAGCTACAAGGAAGCCTACATGTTCTGTGCCTGTCCGCTTGATCGTCCTTGTACGTTAGTATTCACACGAGACATCGCTTATTTGGTACCAATATTAGAGAGCAGGGAACATCGGACGAGTGTTGCGCAGTGTACATAAATTGACCACTGCATGAATTGATGAGCAAGCTATCTGCTGTCTCAATGTTTGGCCTAATTTTGTGGTGCCAGTGGGCAGCAATCAGGCAGTAACAATCCTTCTCTGCCACGGTACTAGGCCACTTTGGGGCCTCTGCAGCGTGGGAAGGAAGGCTATCATTCAACCAACCTCGGAGCCTTATGTTTGAGGGCGACTCAACAAGCGCTGCCTTTAACAAGGCTGTAACTAACTTCAGGAAGGGGCCGCCGGAATTGGCCTACGCTTGCTGCAAGAGGCATGTCATCCATCTATTCTCAACTGCACTCTTTCTATTTGCGAGATTAGGCCGTAGATAGATGCTCGATAGACACTAAAGATTGTCGCCCATCGAACGCGAAATGTCCACACGCATGAACTCAGTGAGAACCCGACATGAGCCTCATGAGCTAGACGACCGAGTTGCGCTGGGGCATACTTCCTCATCGAATATCGTCCAGTCCAAAGAATCCTATACCAACTTCATTAAAGCCTGCTATGAGGCTTACCCGGGAGCCTTCAGATACTACGAAGAATTGGTAGAGTACATCAACACATCGGTCGACGAGTCACAGATTGCATCAAATCTGCCGAAGGTCTTCGAGGCTCTAGGCCTAGCGCAGGCTAGAGACTTGCCAAGCAGGCGGTGGACACGTTGGTGGTCTCAATGCGCGCTGTACGATTTGAACAAACAGCAACATGCCCCAAAGATAGCCGTTGTGGAGGGACTACCTTCGCCGGAAGCCATCAGTCTCTTAGGGTCCACGTTCTACGCTCGACCAGAATTTTTCATCGGACACCTTGAACTATATAAGAAGCAGATCAGGCCTGAAGGATTTTTCGAGCTACCCACGATATCTTCACGGAGGGAAGGCATCATACACATCAGAACGATCAATATCATGAGAACGCTTGTGGACTCAGATGACGGTATTCCAATGGAGCAGAGGCGCGCGTCGGCCTTCGACAGTTGCCGCCAAACCGAACGAAATATACTCATCGGACTTCGATATGGTTCCACTAGAATTCGCCGAATAAATGTGCACAGCAAGCGAATTTTCAGTTTCGAGCAACTAGTATCTGTGTGCGCTTCTGTTGATCCAAGCGCTCCTGGACGATGGCGAGGTATACAAGCCAGTCCAACTGCCGTCAATAACAAGACTAATAGTGCCAAACAGCCGTCGTTGCTTTAGATCAAGGGCGAAATCTTACCGAAAGCAATCACTTTCTATGGCAAGACTATGGCGTGAAGGGAAAGCCATTAGGCACCATCTCTATGATTCCCTACTGTACACCCATTTCATTTTTCAATGGCGAGAGCGTACATGCGGGTGAAGAGGATGTCAAACTTCTCGACGACTTCCATCCGATTAAGAGCATGCAAATCGGTGACAAGGTTGACGCAGAGCTCTTATCCGCAGATCCTTTCTTTCTTATCGCGCGTGTTCTCACGACATCTATGGTCTCGTGGAACATGCTTCTCAACGTCATCGCCACAGATCTCGAGAACGACTTCTCTGTCTTGCCAGACGATCTGGACAGCGGCATGCAACAACTTCGCTTCGACTCTGGGCTCATCGACGACGTTCTGGACTTTATCAACGAACACCGTCCCACAGTGAACGCTGGTGGGGCCTCTTCTTGGCCTTCTGCTCAAGTCGAGCATCAGATCGCCCGTAAAAAGGCCATCCAGGCAGCATTGATGACAGACCTAGAAACAATGGAGGCTCGATGTTCCCGCCTCTCCAAAAAGTGTGAAGCTGCAATACAGCTACTCGTAAGCGTAGCACAGCTTAGAGAGTCTGCAAAGGGAATAGAACAGGCAAAGCAAGTTCAATTGCTGACCCAGCTTGCCTTTATCTTCATCCCTGCGAGCTTCGTGGCTTCCATATTCGGTATGAATGTTGCTGAGTTCCAAAAACATCCGTCGATATGGATCTTCTTTTTGACGGCGATCTGTTGCTCTACCGTCGCCTGGATAGTAGTCTCATGGAGCGCTCTGAGACAGCAGGTAAGCAACATGAAGAAGAAATTCAAGCGCCAAAGAAGCTGGAAACTCGTATAAAATGTGGAATGCCGAGTCTTCTCAGTTCCCGGCAAGTTGTCGCTGCAGATATTTGCACTGAGTACTTCCAAACTCGTCATGGAATACAGAGCTTGTACTCGCTGATCTCGGCATCCGCCCTGCTGAACGGTGGATGTGGGAATTTCAGGACGCCCGAACCAATGACTGGGCAAAGAGTCATCATGTCACGTGTATTGGGTCCAAGAGCCGAAGGAAGAAAGGAGACGTCCGCAATCAGAGCGACGACGACGAGGAGGAAGAGGAGGAATATTTGGTGCTAGCGCTGTTGCTGCTACTGACGGGGTAGGAGCGGTGGGTGGTGCGGACGTGGTAGCTGCAGCGGGAGGAGACGGCTGCAGAGCGCGGTCGAGGCGCAGGGCGGACATGCTGCAGTGATGGCGGTGAGGGTGGGGCGAAGAGGGGAGTAGCAGGAGGACGACGGAAGACAGGGGGCGGAGGACGCGAACCATAGAGAGGACAGATAGAAGCAGCCAGACCATCAACGCGTTCGAGAACATTGTACTCTGAGCCCCTCAAGGATCCTTCAGCTTTGGAAGGGTACGCCCAACGCACTCCGCACTAGCATGCCATACTTGAGACAGGGCTGCAAAAGTTACGCCATCACGCTGGAAGCTGAAGTGGAAAACAGTGAGCATACACCATACTACATCTCATAGGCGTGTATCTCACGGGCGTGCACCTCACGGGCATGCACCTCACGGGCGTGCACCTCACAGGCGTGCACCTCACAGGCATGTACCTCATAAGCGTGCACCTCACAGGCGTGTACCTCATAGGCGTGTACCTCATAGGCGTGTACCTCACAGGCGTGTACCTCATAGGCGTGTACCTCACAGGCGTGTACCTCATAGGCGTGTACCTCACAGGCGTGCACCTCAGGAGCGTGCACCTCACTGGCGTATATCTCATATGCGTGTATCCCACGGGCATACACCTCGCAAGCGTATATCTTATGGGCATGCATCTCATAAATGCACGTCTTATGGGCGTGTGTCTCGTGGGTATGCATCTCATAGGCGTGCTTCCTATAGGCGCTTAGGTTAGACGTGACGATTAGTAAAATAGCTATAGTTCAGACGGAAGGGAGGGTGCGAAGATTATCAAGGGGGGTGCGACGTATAACCGCACTCATCTTTGCTCAGTAGCCGGGCTCTTTGCGGCAAACCCCGAGAGAGTTGGAAGCCAATCGGTCTGCATCGTGGACTTCTTTGTGACCACCTCTTCGACGAGCTGGCCCGACGACTCCTGTAGCGACCCTTTGCTTCGTTCGTGTTTCTCTACATTCAATATTGTGGGGCAGAGCGGCAGACGCGACACTTGAGGCATTATAGTATTCCGAACGGAGCAGACGAAGCTGGGGTTCAGCGAAGTCCCAAGGATAGAGAAGAGATAGAAGAAGTATTCGGTGTTATTCACTCTGCGCTCGCCCCTCGCTCACCAGGTTCGATAGCGTCGGAGATTCTTCAAACCCCCGAGGAGAATCCTGACCTTACAGGTCTCTACCCAAGGCGGCTCGATGCCACTCAACGGGATATTCGATTGCTATCTTTCACGACTCCGGCAAAGCAGGATGATCTTATCCAAATGGGAGATGTGGTGTGTGTCTTTGAAAGATCGTCAGTACTTCGAGTACGATGCGCTGTCATATGCATGTGGTGATTCGATCATTGAAACCGCTCGCAATAATCAACAAGTTGCAGACTTCCTCTTACAGGACACTTCTCCAGTACCGGTGGGGTCAAACGGAAGACCGGTCTTGGACGCCAGCCTGAACCGCCTTGCCAACGATCTGAGTGAATGGGGAGAGTGCAGAGTCCAGCCATGGCATGGTGATATTATGATCAATTTGAGTAAACGGCCACGAACTCGAGGTCAGGGAAAAGTCTTTACTCTACTCTCCAGCGGCCTCGTCAAATGAATCGTAAAGGTTATCTGTGGGTTGGCGATCAGCGCCAGTCAGGAGGATCTGCGCGAAAAAAGTCAACAGATCCTCTTGATGGGGGAAATCTAGAAATGCAAAGGAAATGCTCATCTGGCTGCGAGATGATACAATGTGTCTCTGGGGCTCCGTCCTTCTCTCGCTCCCACTTTCTCCCCTGTCACATAACCAGCTTTTTGGCATACCTATCACTCCACGATATCTCCGATAGAACCACCGAGACAGAAACCAAACGTAGCGTCCTCTTTTCCAGATCGTGCATTTGACATTGTTCACTTTCCCTTTACCATTTTCATCTGGAAACCAGCTCACCGAGACGGCTCTCAGGGCGTAAGACGCTACGTTGTTGCCAATAATTTGTTCAAGGTATTGTGTAATATCGGTGAGGATGTGGAATATGATGAAACATGTGGACCCAGAGGCACGGTAAGTTCCCCCAAATAAAAAGTGGCGAGCAGTCAGAGGTCAGTGCATCGCTAAGTTAGACCTGGCTTCCGCAGCCTCTCTTCAATGCAGATTGAGAAAGCGGGGAAAGACACTAGTACATTTCGTACATACCCATCACGTTTCCAATCATGTCCTTGTCCAGTCTGTGGTAACCAATGATCGTTCCTAGCGGTATATAGACTTGTCTCTTCTGTTGATAGCCAACTTCATCATACCTACTTCTACGTCATGCTTTTGGAAAGAACAGCGAATGCTCGTAATGTCAGCTCCACCCGCCGTCAAAGCGATCCACCCGCCCCGCCATCTCCCAGCGCGAATGAACGACCGCTCATGTGTATGATGTACTTTTTCGCATCGCAAATGAGTCGGAACATCAGTGCATCCTCGACACCAGAACAACACCCTCTCGACAAGCTTCTCTCAAAGGTCGGCGTCCACGCCTCCTTCTCTCCTCTCGTGACGCAATTCGAGACATTCCCAGTGGAGATTCCCCAGCCCCCGGGAAGGGAATCAAAAGTGCCCAGAGAGTTGAACCACGATACGATGCTGCTTATCAAGTTCCGGAGTAAGCGGGCGAGGGAGGACTGGATAGCGACCAAGGAATGGAGGGAGTTTATGGAGAAGACGGAAAGCGAGGGCGTATTTAGGCGGATTCCCCATGTCCGTTGTGCTGGGAGTCTGAGGGGCCTGAGCGATCCGATGGAAGTCCTGGGGATCTAACAACGTCGGCATACGAAGCACCTGAGTATATCACATTGCGTTGGAGTCTGCTAAAGGCATATCCCCTTACGGGAGCTGTCATTGGAAAGTGTGCCAGAAAGGGCCCAAGCTTGCGTTCCAAGTGTTCTCGACTATTTGGGGAGTCCCTCGCCGGAGAGGAATCTCAGGAGACTGGCACACGTTGTGGAAGTTGTGAAGGTGTTGAATGCCCTCGTGGGTTCTCTTAAGCTGCCAGGCTTTCTTCAGCTGAGAGGTTCTCTTTTGCCGGCGGGTTTTCCTTTGTCGGAGAGGTCGCATCTACTCCAGATCCATGCCAGTGTCGAGGAAATATCGTTTCTGCGTCCAGGAGGAGCTCCTCGTACTTCTTTCCCCTTTCTTTTGCCGGGGAGGTGTGACTGCTGTGTGTAGTGCTTGGCTATTTGTTCTATGTCTCGACAAAGATACGCCGTGCCATGGATTCTGAAGCTAGATCTGACCTCCGACAAGACAATTGGAAAGCTTTGAATGGGATCAGCTATGACCGAGAAACCCCCTCAGTGGATGGATGGGCATATTGCCTACAGCACTTTTCTGGACTGCGGATGGTCTTTGACTTGCAAAAGAGGCCACTAAGCAACACTATGCTTGGATATGTGGTGCGTGGGATGTATGGTGTGTGGTGCGTGAAGCCTGTCAAAGCTTTTGCCTTCTTACAGTGTCCAGTGTCTTGACGGTCTGGCAGAAGGAGGGCACTCGGGGACCTATTGAATTGGAAAGTGCGGACATAGCGGCAATTGGCTCAGAAATCCTGTATACCAGTCTCACCTTCCAATTCCTTGCTCGTGCTTCTCTTGACCCCGTCTTCACCCATCACGAACTCCGGAGTTTCTGCGCCGAAGTACTTCTCCTCAGCATCTAGATCCTCTGCCATCCGATCATCATACTCGTCATTTCCATCCACAGTGCCATAGTCGAAGTCGGTGTCCTCGCCCTTGATGAACCTCATTTCCATTTCCCACCGCCACCTCTTTTGACCCTCTTCCTTGTTGGCAGGTATGTCGTCATTCTCTTCCGCCACGATCTCACCATCTGGCCCTCGCTTGTACGTAAATAATGCGTTGTTGTCCGGCTTGTTCAAAGCTGCCATCTTGGCTTCTGATCGATAAAGATCTGCTTCAAGGACGCCGCTATAACCTTTGCGGCGCCCTTCAGCTTCACGTTCAGCAGGAGTTTGGAAGCGACGAATGAGGCGGTCGTAAAGGAGAGGATCTGGAAGTAAAGGTTAATCCCTAACAGTTGGTCGACGATCAAAGAGCAGCACACCTGCTAGCTCTAGATCCGATCCAAAATATTCAGGATGCATGTCGAGATACCGTTTGCGTCGGTTCTTGACCCTGATCGACTCTGGGATAGGTACATCTCGGTCCGCGGCTCTTTGCGACAGTCGCTTCTCACCCCATTCGGCCATTCTTGGACATTTGGGGAGAGCAGAGGGTTATCTTGGTTCGTGCAAGTTCAGGTCATTTGCATAAGCGCTGAGGGAATCCAAAAACCTGCAGCTCCACATCTCCGTACCGCCTAACTTGACCCTTATAACTTCACCCATAACGCCATGATTTTCCAGGCCCATTCGGCCACTAAACCTTGTTCCCGCCATCTAGAATAGCCCGTAACCCGTACTCAAAAATGAAATGCCGACCAAACTGGCCGTCACTGGGATAGTAATTGCTATTGATCACTTGCCTAAATTATTTCGATTTGCCGAACACGACACCTACGTCATACTTTCGAAGGTGAACAAAGTCCACAAGACTAATTGGTAAGAAAGCAGAGGTAAATTCGTCCACGCCCTCACTATTACCATGCATCGCCAACGGCCAAGTCTGGATGCCTTGCCCTTTTCAAAGCTTCATACAGTGACCAGGCAACTAAGGTCTTAGCATCTCTGGCTCCCACTAACCACAGCTTCTCATAATCAAGAATCTTAAGATTGATTTTCTCTCCTTGCGTCTTTAGCCCGGACAGCTTCTCCTTCATTTCTTCGATATCAAGCCGATCTAGCTCTTTCTCCCACAGAAATATCGCTATGAACTCATCTGTACCGCCACAACTGGGATATGTGGCTGGTTCTAGAGACCGAGGAGTTAGTAATTTCCCCCTCACCCCTTATTTCAGTATGGCTTTGGAGCAAATGAGCAAAGCAGACCTCTTAAGAGTACACGAGAGGTATGAGGACGAGAAAGACATGTTTCAAAGGCAGAGAGCAGAGAGATAAGCAACTCTACTATACTTACGGATACCATCCAAGGCTCCAGCCTTCTGTAAAGCTAGCCCAGTGAGGTTTTTGAGATCCTTCTTTTCGATTTTAAGGCCAGTCTCCTCCTTAATCTGTTTGGCAGCAGCGCCTACAAATGTGCCTTCATTATCCAACATGCCTGCAGGTATCTCCATGAAGGCAAGACTACCGACAGGGATGCGTGGCTGTTCGGCCATAATGACCCATCTCTCGGTTTTTGAGTCCCTTGGTCGAAGGATCATGAGTATGGCAACACTGCCACCGCGGAGAAAGACAATTCCGGGCAGGGTCTCACCCTTTTCATTCCTTACAACGGCAGAAAGCTTAATGAAGCCAATGCGAGTAGGGCTGAAATAATCAACAGATTGGATAGTGATTAATCGAAGGGCGTATTGATCGTTGTGGAAGGGATGATCAACTTCCGTTTGGCGATCGAGCGAGGACTTCAGGGTGGTAATCCAGGTATGAAAGGCGGGGAAATTCAGGAGCTGGTGTTTGGAAATCTCCTTTGTCAATACGACAGGAACGGCAGGGGAGAAGTAATCGAGATTAAAAGACATGTTGCGTGAGACTGGTGGGTTTGCGCTTAAAAGAGGACCATGAGACGTAAACTTTGAGGGTGAAGAATGATACCTATATCTGGATCCTTTTATGGACAGTACCTTCGTATGTAGCATGCGAGGTGCGGGGGGGGCATTCGGCTAGTTCTCTGGTGAAACACCCCGCCCGTATTCAATTCAGCTGGTTCTCTTCTTCCTACGTCTTGGTGCCGACGCCGTAACAAAAACATGTGGACTTCCACTCGCAGCGTCCCGGCTTGTCGTTCCACCCCGAGCGCCCTCAATTCTTCACCTTTGATGCTTCATCTTTTCGCAAAACGCCACTGCAACCAGCAATTTTTATCGCAAGGAACTCTACAATGATTTGTGATGTCTGCAATGATATGCTACATTGGCATAAAGGACGCCAATGGAGGGGCATGTTCGATTTGCAGTTCGATCATCACGCTGATGAACAGTCACTAAAAGATTCCGTGTACAAGCACTGCGGCATATGCCAGAATATCTCGCGCGAATTATTGCGGCTCAAGCCAGAGGATCGAAGCTCTTCCCCCGGTGTTCGTGGCGAAGTCGAGGCTCAAAGTCCGTTCATTAGCGCTTATCTGTCTCAGCCGTTTGGGGTTCGGCAGGAAGGAGTTTACCGCCTTGACTTCAAGTTGAGAGATGCTGGAAGGGTTGGAAGCTTTGTTCTACAACAGAGAAGTGCATCCTCAAACCAATGTCCATTTTCGCAACGCGTTCTGACCAAAAACAAAATAAGGAGATCCATCCAATGACCCACACGGCGCTCCATCCTCTGAGTCACGCTACGCTCCTTTCACTAATAGCACATCAGCCGATCCGGTGCTCGGAGAGGCTAGAAAGTGGATTAAGACATGTGTGAGCAAGCATAAGACATGTATGAGCGGGCATGAAGCAGACGGCGTCAAAAGTTCCCAAGCCTTCCGGTATCCAACGCGCCTAATCGATTTGGGAGAAGTTGGCGAGCTCGGCGAACGAGTATCTCCCGAACAAGTCCGCTTGGTGTTGACAAAAGATCTGAGAAATGATGGAGCTGGAGTCGATGGTTTCTATGTCACCTTAAGCCATGTTTGGGGCAAGGACAAGGCCAGGATTACCAGCCTCACGGAAGAAAATCAGCCCAAATACCAACTTGGCATCAGTCTAGCGTCGCTGCCTCCGACTTTTCAAGATGCAATACATTTTGCACGTCGCCTGGATAGGAAGATTCGGTACATCTGGATTGATTCGCTCTGTATCATGCAAAAACAGAGGGCGGACTGGCTCTCCGAATCCGCGCAAATGTACCAGATCTACAGAAATGCATACTGCAATATTTCAGCGACTGCAGCCACAGATAGCGACGATAGCGACAAAGGCCTGTACCGCAGCCGAGAACGGCGCCAGTTGTGGGAAGACTATATCACTCTCAACATAGAAGGCATTCCGGGACAAGCTCCAGCTCCAGAAAAACACATACAGTGCAAGATTGGGAATCTTTTGTTCTGGGAGCAGAGCGTTGATGAGGCCTCTGTTAACAAACGAGGATGGGTGCTGCAAGAAAGGCTCCTAGCCCCGAGGGTTTTGCATTTTTGCCAAGACCAGATCGCATGGGAATGCCGCGAACGAGTGGTAGCAGAATCTTCCATAGGCGGTTACCCGATATTCCGGCCAGGAGCAGGAGATATTGAGCCTGTCCGTGGTCTCATGAGTCTTGTTCCACACCAGGACGGAAAAGCACTTCAAGAAGCCAACGTCAAGGAGTCAGATCCCTATAAATGCTGGCAACGGGTGGTAGAAAGATACTCCAAAACCAAACTCAGCGAACCCGGTGACAAACTCATCGCGCTCTCAGGAATCGCAAATACGATATCTCGCCAGATTGGCGACACATACGTTGCGGGGATGTGGAAGAAGCATCTAGCAAGCCAACTTTTATGGCGTGTAGATCCAGTCTACGAAAATGGGAAATTCAAGTACCTCTCCGAGCGGTCCGAGGACTATCGCGCTCCTACCTTCTCCTGGGCGGCCGTGGAAGCGGAGCGAGGCATCAAATATGGCGATTTCATAGACCAGCCCCTTCTAATTGAGGTGAAGGACGTTGAAGTGAAAGTCGAAGTCGAAGCGACCCTGCAAACGAAAGATGAATTCGGGGTGGTTACGGAGGGCTGTCTTACCCTTTCGGGTCTCTTGAAAAAAATCCAAATGGATGACTTGAAAAGGGACGATGTTCCCCGCTATCATTGGCATTTGACAAACAACAGCGCGAGAGTCAGCATATATAAGAATGTGTGCTTAGATAGTCCCAAGAGCGACTCCGACATTTTTGGTCCCCTTGGCCGGCTCTATTGTATGCCGGCGCGAGAAGATGCCGATTACCTAATCTGCCTCTTATTGCAATTAGAAATGAAGGGTAATATGGAGACTGGTAAATTTAGGCGTATCGGTGTGACCAAAATCCCCCTTTATACTGGCGGTAAAGAGAGAGTACTTGAGCTTTGGGGCGATGAGGCAGCAGTACCACATGGCAATTGGGATGCAGAAGCGAAGAAACATACAATTTGCATTGTTTGAAAGCATTGGGTGAGGGTACTGAACGTGTCAACGGAAAGGTGCGATTGCATTTGAGCAGGAAAGGATGGTAATGGAATTTCAGGTCCAATCTTTTGGCTGCAATATCCAATTTTGACGCTTGCTCAAGTTTGTCTTGGCACCAAGAAATCCTTCAGACATTTGCATTCATTGTTAACCAGTTATTTTTCTGGAGGTCTTTCTAGAAGTCATTTCTGGAAGCTAAAGGGTATAGATCCTAATAGGCGCAAAAAGAGGGTACGCGAGTGGATGGATGCAATATGAGCCCCTATGTTTGGACGTGCAGGCATGTAAGACACGGATTCGGGGGGGAGTTGGTGACAATCTCGTAGGCGAGCGGTACATTGGCAAGAGGTGTGTAGGCGAGTGGTGTGTAGGCGAGTGGTGTGTAGGCGAGAGGTGCGTTAGTGAGAGCGCGTAGGCGCGAGTGGGCATGAGAACTTGACGGGCACGAAAGCTGCACGGGCAAGAGAGCTGGGGATTACGCGAGCTGGACGACGAGAGTGTGGGCGACGAAGGTGTGGGCGATGAGAGTTGTGGGTGACGAGTGTGTACACGACGAATGTAGGCGGCAAAGACAGAGATGGTTAGGGACAAAACTAAAGTTTCCAAAATCGAATTTTGAGAATTTGGAGACTTTCGCGGAAGAATGTCGTGCTGTTCACTGACACAGTAAAACGTCTGAAGCTCCGAGTTAGAGACTTGGGCAAACATCATCCACCGAACAATGAGAACGAAATAATACTCTCTGAAGCACTGTGCCCCGAAAGCTCCTTGTGCTTTCTGACGATGGAATCCCCGAAAAACACGCCAGTGCACAACACCCCAGCGCCCCCACCACCCTCAGATCCCAGCTCCTCCCCTCCCCCCGCCTGGGACTGCACCACCAATACACCCACCAACCTTCCTTCTCCGCCCTTCATCCGTGTCGATGGCGTTCCCAACTTTCGCGAACTCGGCGGCTACGCCTGCTCCCCCCCCAACACCGCCCTTCGCCGCAAATATCTCTTTCGCTGTGCCCACCTTAACCAGATCACACCAGCTGGCCACGAAACCGTCACACAAAAGCTCAACATCTACTCTATCTACGACCTCCGTTCGCAACCCGAGTTAAATTCCCTTCTTCGAACCGCAGGGCTAAACGGCCTCGAGATTCCAGGAATCACCCGCCACTTCGTACCCATCTACAAGGACGAAGATTATTCTCCTGTAGCGATAGGGAAGAAGTATGCCATGTACACTGCGCCGGACGAGGATCCGGAACACGGGTACTCTGCCGGGTTCGTAAGAGCATATAGAGATATTGCACAGCATGCGGGGCCAGCGTACAGGAAGATACTAGAACACGTCCGCGACCGACCGGACGAACCACTGATATTCCACTGCACTGCAGGCAAAGACCGGACTGGCGTGCTCGCCGCTCTCATCCTGCGGCTCTGCGGCGTCGACGACGACGTCATCGCCTGGGAATACGGCATCACGGAGCGCGGGCTCGGCGACTGGCGGCGCGTCATTGTCGAGCGCATGATTGCCGGCGATGGCGGTGGTGGGTTCCCCAGTGGGCGAGACAATGATGGCGCCGAGGGGGCCAAAAAAGGTCTCGTTCCCGACGGAGTGAATCTGAAGAAGCAGGGTATGTCACCCGAGCAGGCGGAGCGCATTGTGAGTAGTCGAGCGAAGAACATGACTATGTTTTTAAGGGAGGTGTTGGACAAGGAGTTTGGGGGCGCACGGCAGTATTTGAAGGATTATTGCGGCTTTACGGACGAGGATCTAGATAAGATTCGAGGGAATTTAGTAGTCGAAGGGGTAGAGGCAGTGAGTCCGCCAGAGGGGTGGAAGGAGGATTGAAGGGGGGTACGACGATAGGGGGGGATGTGGGATGCGGATGCTAGGAGGGAGGGGACGAGAAGGGATGAAATGAATGTTTAGCGAGCATACATGCATTGCCGGCGAATCGAATCGAATCGGGAACAAGGAGACAAAGACACGTGAAGACCTAAAAGATGAGCATATATGAATTAGACGATTCTGCAAGATACAACACTCCTCTTACAATTACGACACGATAGGTAGATACCCAACCCCCACTCCCAAATCACCAATTCTCCCACACCGCACTCGGCATCACCGTCCGCATGACCTTCCAATGCCCAATCGCGCTCTGTCGGTGCCACGCCCCCAACTGCCGCGTCTTTCCTATCCGCAACGCCTCACCGTCCAGCTCGAAATTATCGGCTGTGAGAGCGAGCTCGTGCTTCGGGACCAGGAACTCCTTGCGCGCGCCGCTGCCGAGGAAGTCAGCCTCGATGGGTTTGCGGAACGTTATTGCGGGGGAGTTGAGGTTGGTTGTGGGCGTCTTCTTGCAAAAGACTACTACGTTGGTAAAGTCGGGAGAGGGAGAGGAGGGAGAGGAGGATGGGGATTTGGGGATGAGCGGGTCGGAGGGGTCATCTTCGCGGAAGGCGCGACATGAGGGGAAGACGGCGAGGATGGTGCGGAGGACGTGTGAGGTGGCGGGGAGGGAGAGGTCACCGGCGTAGTTCTGAGAGAAACAAAAAAGAGATTAGTTAAGTCTCAATGTCACACGGAATTTGAGCGGCTTGTGGGATCTTGGATGGTAAAAGACGTACTATGGCAATCACACCATCTGGCCTAAGCAAGGCGGCGAGATTGGAGAGGAATTCAAGGGTGAACAGTTCGACTGGCTCTGCACCCCCGGTGAAGACGTCGTGGATGATGATGTCGTAGCGGGAGTTCACGTTCGTGGTCATCTGTTGCACAACCTGGAGCGCGTCTCCGACGACGACAGTGTGGTTGCTTGGCAAATCGAAGTACTTGAGGGCGAATTCATGGACGACGGGGTCGAGCTCTATGATGGTGGTAGGGATTCCGTGCGCGATCATGGCACTTGGGGCCGTGCCTACGCCGAGGCCGATGTTCAGGGCTCGCTTCTGGGAGTCGAGAAGTCGAGGCTTCCCTGCCTCTGGCTCGACCAGACGGACAGCTTCGAGCATGGCGAAGATTGCAAAGATGGGCTCTTTGACGCGAGGTCTTTGGCCTTTAGGAGGAGGTGTCGTCCACTCTCCGCCCAACAAGCTGTGGTCGCATCTCATGACTCGGAACTCGTCCTTGGTATTTTCTAGGACAGATATGTAGCCCGTGAGTGACTCTCGCCGTTCAAGCAGAGTGTAGTTGTTCAGAGCCAGCGTGTTATTCAACACATCTGTTGTCCTCTGTAAGGGATTGTGAACATTGGCAAGCATAGTGAAAGCCAATGCTGGCACCGTGGGCCACAAGATTGCTGTTGGTAGGCTAAGTCCGTAGAGGCCAGCAATGAAAACCTGTAGGCCAACTCTAGAGAAGACGACATTGCTGCCCATATAGATTGGGATGAAATCCCGGGCTGTTCTCGATATACCTGTGAAGAGCAGATAGGCACTGGCGCTTGGCAGCTGCTCGGCAAGGGTCTGATTGAAGGCGCTCAAGTCAACTTTGCTGAAGAATTGACCCGCTGCGTATAGTGAGAGAAACAGTAAGGGATAATAGGTCAAAGCTTCCGTGATAAGAGGGCCGTATGGCATAGGGAGCACCGAACTATATTTGAAGAGGAAGAACTGCAAGGTTGGTATCCAAAACGCGAAAGCCGGGGTGATGTCCACGATTCGCTTTGGTATATATCGTTGCAAGAAAGAGATGCAGAGGAAGGCCGCAAGGGCTGTACCCAACGCACACCACCTGTGGTAGAGACCTGATTGTGCCGTGCCGTAGACAGGAGAAAGGCTGAGCTGCGAAATTGGCGAATATAGTGCTGCTAGGGTGATGAGTTGGGCGGCCTTGTGCGCGTTATTGTTGAAAAGAATAGATTGAGCGGAAGTGTTGCTGGCGATGGCTGATCCGTCTGGAGCTAGACCAACGGGTTGAGCATCTTTGCGCTCGTCAGTGGCCGGCGCTGGCTTGATTCCAGCTTCTGGTGCCGATTGTGATGTCTGGCTCTGCTTCTTTTTCGCCATAGTGTGAGTTTCCACGGACGGTTTTCCAAAACACCATAGGTTAGATTGCTTTATAGCCGGCTTCTAAGCGCAAGTAGTGGCCCTTTCCTGCTGGAGTGCCGAATGAGGACGTAGGAACTATAAGAAGCAACGACGGGAGGAAAAATATCCTATGGCGGACGAGAAATGAAAGGTCAGAGCTAGAATGGCCAGCCTTGAATGGGGAAGTGCCTTAAAAGCTCGTCGGCGCTACCAGGGAATCCTCCAAAAGGTGTGGCTGGACGGCAATGTGGAGTAGTCGGCGAAGGATTATGCGAATTTCAAGAATTCTGAAGCTGTGGTCACAGACATCGACTCCTAGCTGAGTACTCTTATTGTTCTATTCGGACTGTGCGCTCTCGTAAGTTGCACGTATAGCTGATAGATTTGCTCTTCCTACTAGGAGCAGAAGCAGTACTCATTCGCTCACGTCCTTGACGGAGGCTCCTCTACATCGCATCCAATACCATCCTACAACATGCGTCTACCTCATCTCACCTGTCCGCTGCTCTGCTCGAACTTCTCGGACTCGCTCTCGGGCTCAAATCCCCCGATCCGCCCTTCCCCTTCTTCATGAGGTTCGCGAAGAAGTCCTTATACGCCTCATTCGACCCCTTTTCATCACCACCCTCTACAGCAACCGGTGCCACGCTCCCCTTCGTTGGACTTGCCACCCTACCACTCCTACTAGCCTCCCTCTCCCTGATCCTTCTCGTGACCTCCTCCGCATCAACTTGTATCCCTCCCACATTGATCTGGTACGGCCCAATATGTTCCGCCATCTGTGCATTCGCCACACCGCCCGCGTTGTTGTCGTCGATATCACCATGTACTCCGCCCGTCGGAGCAGGGGCTCCCTTTCTCGTCCGCCTATCGGCTTTCTCGTCTTCGGCGCGGAGTTGCTCGAGGATGGCGGCTTGCTGCGCAAGGAATGTTTGAGTGTCTGGCGCTGTGACTTCGGCTTCAAGGTCCGTGATAGGTCTATAGGAGGACCTGTCTAGTGCCGGATCTGGGAAAGCCGTCTCGAACATGGCTACCGCGCTGTCGGTCTCGGATTCCCGCTTAGGGGCATCGCGTGTCTTTGGATCTAGTGCCGAGAGTTCTTCCGGTGGATTCTGTATTTCAACAGACCAGGCATCGCCAACCGTTTCTAATTCGAATCCTTCTCTCAAAATCCTGATTTTGCCCCAAGAATCCCAATTTGGCGGAATGAGGATTTTGTCTCGTTCTATAACATTGTGCCTGACAACTTCCCTCTTCAGTAGCGAGTGTATACTCAGACTTGAATGTATCAAAGTGCGCACATTGTTTGGGTCGAAATTAGTCGTATAGATGAGAGAAGCCCCATCTGCTCATCCCTGCTGTTAGCACATCTTCCTCATGTGCATTGAGAGAATCTTACTTACGTTTCAGCAACACACATCTCATCCACTGCAACACAAAATCAAATTGCTCTTCCTGCCACCCAAATTCCCTCTCCATTCTCTCGATCTTGTTCGCATTCAGACATATCACCGAAAGCGGCACGCCTAGTCCATCTTCCCATTCGCCAGGTCCAAGCGGTATCACGGGTGTCTGCTTCGTTTCGCTACTCGTTTCTACCGTCTTCCCTCTACCAGGCATCGCAGTCGGAACATCTGGTCCGATCCTCCTCTCTTTCCAGGCTGTCATGTTCTCTTCCATGGCTATCTTCGTCTCTTCATCTAGTGATAGAATAACTGAGCGCAGTAGGCGTATCCATTGCCGTAGCTGTCTAGGCCACTTGAAAGGATCTGACCAATCTAGTAGGATTGCTATGAGGGTATTGGGGATGGTCTTTGGTGTGAGGAGTGGCTTGAGTAAAGGAGCGAAGGATGGTGCTGGCGTGGACAGCATCCAGACTGATAACCTCGCCAGGATATCTTCTTGATCCGCGTCAAGGACATCCTGGTATGTATAGCCCAGAGCATAGCGGTTCGATGTGGGGGGTGCCTTTGGCTTGCGGCGATTGTTTGAGTATGCTGGGGGATCTGCTTCTGGATTGAGAGTCTCGAGAAACTCTCTCTGCTGGTCTGGTGTGCCTCCTATTCAATAGTTGTGTCAGCTGCCGTCAAGTGTACATCACTGGGACACGTTTGTGCATCTCACCTAGCACGATCAATTGCTTTTCCGCTAGATCTTTGCCTTTGGAAGCATTGTTGAGCATGGGAACCCATATAGCCTTTTTCTCTCCCTCTTTACTTCCTGGCCTTCCTCTCGCCTTGGTGCCTCCAAACCCTGGCCCACTTCCAAAGGCAGACGTTCTTGGTTGCGTACTGATCATATCGCTTGTAAAGAAAAGACGTCTTGGGGATGCCAGTTTTTGAGAACAATCTATTACTGAGAGATGGCCGGTCGAGAACAGGTCAAGTCGCGGTAGTTAATGGCATCAATGCCTAATGGTGGTTTCACAAGTTGCGCAAACTTGCCCGTTGCGAACACAAATTCAATACTCAAGACGCGCCCAGGGCCCAACGACGCGGAGGTGCTATCGCAAACTCCGCAACCGCAACCCCACCTAAACAGAATTTCTTTAACTGAATCCCAGTCCATAACTGATTGCTGGTCGGCCACCTTTCATTCAACGCAAAATATACTAACGATCGCACCATGAACTCAATCCGCCAAACTCAAGCCCTCAATAAACTCGAACTTGAAAATGCCGTCCCGCCCTCCGCCTCCTGGCACGCCGACTACCGCGACACAGCCTACATCTACATCGGCGGGCTGCCCTTTGACGTCTCCGAAGGTGATATCGTTACCATTTTCTCTCAGTTCGGAAACCCCACGCATGTCAACCTCATCAGAGACAAGGAGACGGGCAAGAGCAAGGGTTTCGCGTTTTTGAAGTATGAGGATCAAAGAAGTTGTGATTTGGCAGTCGATAATTTGGGAGGGGCGGAGGTATTGGGGAGGGTGTTGAGGGTGGATCATACGCGGTATAAGAAGAGGGATGGTGAGGATGAGGAGGCATATAGGGTAGATGGGCGAGAGGAAGAGGCGGGAGTGAATGGGAACGGAAAGAGACCAAGCGAGGACGAGGAAACGGACGATGATGGTGGCAGGAGGGAGAGGAAGAAAAAGAAGCGGAGGCCCATGATTAAGGAGGAGAGGGAATTGGAGGAGCTGTTGCAGATCAAGGACGGCGAGGAGGAGGACCCGATGAGAGAGTATCTAATCAAGGAGAAGAGGCAGGAAGTCGAGCTGGCGCTGGTGAAGCTAGAGAAGAAGGAGCGGAAGCATAAGCGTCGACACCGGCACCACCACGAAGAGGAAGGAGAGAGGACGCATGGGCGGAGGCATGGCGAGGCAGAATCAGAGCATAGGTCTCATCGACATCGCGATAGGCAGGATGGGCTAGAGGACCGATCTCATCCACGACGGACTTCCGTTTCCAGCGACGAAAGACTCAAATCGCGAGAGCAAAGGAGCCGGGATCACGAGGACAGAGAAGGCGAGCGAAGAAGACACGAGCGAGGTCGTCGAGATTGACCCTTGGTCTATCTGGTAACATGTTGATATCAAAGGATACCTTGTACCAATAAAAGCTCTTGGAGGCTGAAAGCTGTCGTAGTTGCGTCAAACATGTTCAGTTTGCTCTTCTACGCTTCCCTGGCCTATCCCCTGCTCCTCCAACAACTTCTTCCCCTCGTCCCTCAACTTAAATTTCTGTATCTTCCCACTCGCTGTCTTGGGATACTCGTCCACAAAAAATACATATTTCGGTACCAAGTGATGGCTCAACTTCTCTCTGACCCAACTCCTCACCTCCTCGACGCCAATTCTCTCCTCGCCAGCCTTCTTCCTCGGAATAACAAACGCCGCCACGACCTCACCGTACTTCTGGTCGGGTAAACCCACCACACTCACCTCCGCCACCTTCGAATGCGCAAGGAGACAATTCTCCACCTCAAGTGGATGAATATTCTCTCCACCTCTGATGATTAAATCCTTAATACGTCCAGTGATCGCCACGTAACCTTCCTCATCCATAACCGCCTCATCTCCTGTGTGCATCCACACCTTCCCCTCCTCGTCTGGAATCATTACCTCAGCCGTCTTCTCCGGCTGTCCCCAATACTCCTTCATGACCAAGTACCCATGCACCGCTAGCTCTCCTGTTTCGCCTATAGCCAATATCTTCTTCGGATCTGCCGGGTCTACAACCTTGGCCTCAACGTGCGGCAACAGCCTTCCCACCGTATTTACCCGCTTGTCAATCGGATCATCCGTTCTCGTCATACAGCTCACGGGACTTGTCTCCGTCATGCCGTAGCAGACAGTCAGTTCTGTCAAATTTAACACCTTATGCAGCTTCTTCATCAGCTCAGCTGGCACGCTCATGCCTGCCGCGATCCCCGTCCTTAAATACTGAAATCCTTCGTAGGATACTGCGCCCGAATCCAACAATTCCAGCTCCGCGAGGAACATGGTCGGGACGCCGTAGAGCGCTGTCGCTCTCTCTTCCTGCACCGCTTTGAGCGCGGCAAGGGGGTTGAAGGCCTCAGCTGGAAAGACGATCGAGGCGCCGTGTGTAGCCGTCGCCATGTAGCCGAGGATGCAACCAAAGCAATGGAAGAGGGGTGGGGGACAGCAAACAATGTCAGCGGGCGTGAGGAGCATGCGGGCCCCGATCTGGTGGCCATTGTTCAGGATTGAGCGGTGGGGGAGGCAGGCAGCTTTGGGCATGGAGGTTGTGCCAGAAGTGAACTGGATGTTGACGACGTCGTGGTTGGAGAGCGCGGCGGAGGGGATCGGGGGCGGGGCTGCGCGGTCCGCGTTTAGGTCTGCGAAGGGCGTAGTGGCGCGGAGGTGTTTGGGGTCAATGCGTTTAGAGGAGTTGTCAACCAGGACAATATGTTTCAGAGAGGGAACAGTTTCGGATTGGAGTTTTGAGGTGAAGAGGTCGGGGACGAGAGCCTCCAGGAGGGTTATATTGTTGCGCGGTGGTTTGAAGGGGAGATTTGTTTCAGTGCCAATAACGAGGTGTGAGGCCTCGAGGTGGGTGAGGGCGGATATGACTTGGGTCGCGGTAAATGCTGGATTGAGCGGTGTCTGGAATCGTTAGTCCGCCAACAGTGAAGCCCCGCGTGATTGACAAACCAAGATTGCTCCTAATTTGAAAAGCGCATATGTTGTCTGACTCCCTGTCAGCTCTAGCTTGCCCAACTGGAATACCGTTGCCATACAATAGCAAACTCTATGTTGTTACCCAGGCTGACCGTCACGCGATCTCCCTTTTGAACCCCAATGTTCTGAAACCCGCGCGCCAGAGCATTGCTTCTTTCATCGAGCTCTCTATAGGTCAACCGTTGCCTCTGATGTGTGGAGATGACTCTGCATTCTGCCTTAGCTCGATCTCTCTGTGTCGAGCAGGGAAGGGATTTGGATGGACGAACGCTGGGCGGTCACCATGAGCAGCCACGATTTTGGAGAAATGCTCGGGGATGGTGTCTTCGAGCAGCGGAGGCTGTGAGTTGTCAGTGTAAATGCGAGTCCAAATTTCGCAATGAAGCCCATGCCTCGAGTGGCCCCTTTGCACGAGCTTGCGTTAGAAGGTTTCTGCGCCCATAGGCGACAGAAACCCGAAGGCGACGCCGCGGCCATATTGGTCGTGGAAATGTCAATCGCCTCATCTCAACGCCTCATTGGATTGATTCTAGGCATTTATAGAACCATTCACGCCATCAAGACTGGCAAAGGACAAGGAAGGTGCGATCAGAGATCCAAACTTAGCAAGCTGGCCTTCAACTAGCCAATGCAGGTCCTGGAACAACTGCTCCGAAGATGAAGTCTGGGGGGCTTAGGTTGGAGATTCCGGAAATGCGGAGGCGGGGCAAAGCTTTTGTGGGGTATCGAGGCAACGATGCTTGTTAGCGATCCCCCCGAGCACTTTTCCCTTGGGAGATCTCGGGAAGATGGTTCCAAGGTCAAGACGCACCCAGGTTACTGCGTGCAAACAAGCGTGCGAAAAGGGCACTGGTGTTACACGTGAGAATCGCGAGAAGCGGGCCGGTCCCACATTTAATTCTGGATCACGCTTCATCACCATCTCGGCTGTTTGAGCGATGCCTAATCTAAGCGACTCTCCAGTCTTTCCATCTCTTCGATGAATTGTAAAATGCATTTACGCGTAAGGCTCAGCAAAACTAACGTCGCAGCCATCCCACGCCCAGCTTTCAGTGGTGGGCCGGGGTCGCCAATGATGACATCCATCACATATTAGCTGCTGACAAGGATCATCGCCCCGTTTGCCATCTCCGCCCTTCTTCCTCAGCCTTGTTGGAGCAACAAAGAAGCAAAAGTATATCGCTACTTCAAGTATATCATTACTCCCTCGCCCCACGTATTTGCCAACTGTTCCATTTCCTCTTTCTTTTCTTTTCATCCGCTCCATTCAGCCCAGCCTGAGCAGCTAAGCAAGCCCGCGTCTTTCAAGATACTGACAAGTCTCCCTCACTCTTGACATCTTCCTCCGCCAATTATGTCGGACCATCTATATTCAGATTACAGCCCAGCCATCTTACGGCATACACCAATGGTACAAGACTGGTGGGATCCGCTGTTTGAATTCCAACCTCCAACTTTTGCGGATACGGCATTCATGTAAGTTCACGACGTGTTCTAAGCCCTGCCTCACCTTCGGAAACCAAATTCAACACTGTGCTTCGTGGCTTCCTTCAACGAAAGTTGAGGGAGACTCGGCATAGGATACGCAGAACCACATAAACCTAAAGGTAATCGCCCCTCCTTCGCCAAGAGATGTGCTGATGTTTGTTTCCAGAGTGGCTTCATACCCGGAGCCTGAGAAACCCAAAGGCAAACAATCCCTACCCCCCCTTCCCCATCTTCAACAAATAAACATGCTGATGCTGGGCTCTTAAGTGTGCCTTCTCTTCATCGCACAGGCTCGCAGCGTACGCATTGGAGAGTGTTATGTTTCCTCAGGACGATGACTTGCGCACAAGAGGGTTATCAAAGCTTCCAGGTTAAGCGAAAACATTGTTGGAAATATCCAAATAAGACCCCTGTGTCTAATTCGAACTAATTTCTACTATAGTAATGCGGCCGGAGATCCTTTTTTCGCCATCACTATTGTCCCAAGACTCCATCAAGCATGTTATCTGCCCTAGAGCTTAACATGGAGAGACTGCGCTACATCGCAGCTCTGACAAAGATGTAGGCCTGCAGCATCAGTACCTCAACCATCCTAACGAGAATAATTTCGACTGGATTCGTAACACTTTCCGATCTATACTGTGGAGATCTTCCGTGCGCATACGAATATACTACGCATCTCGGGCAATGGTTGGCATGTCAGGTTCCTCAGGCTCCGGGTACTACGCCAGAAGTACGTCTTCCAACCACCAGAATGTAGAAGTTTGCTTTGCTTTGACTTTTTTGCTTTGACTATTTTACTTTGCCAGACTCGAAGTGCAGCGCACACAACGGAAGCAACTAACACCAAGCAGTGTTCATTCCGAACAGATCGCAACTGAAACAGTCGAAGATATACCATTTCAGAATTTTCCAACAGAGCAAACTCGTTACCGGCAGAAACCAACTTTGTTACACTCTATAGCACCGGAGCTATTGGTAAAGTCTAGTCTTGAGTCACCTCCGATTGGGTATGCCACAAGGCTCCTTCAGAAAGCTCTAGTAATGCTCACACCTACAATCACCAGTTACGATATCGGCAAGCTTGATCTGGTAGACACTATCCAGCGCCACTTCTGCCACTATGGGGACTGCTTCAAAAGCTATGCTCGGTATGGGGACTTAACCCGGCACATCAAGACTATCCACGAGGCGCCTTCCAGCTATCTTTGCCACTTCGATCGGTGCCCTCGCAGCATCAATGGTCAAGGCTTCGCTCGGAAGGACAAGCTCGTCGACCACCTCAAGTCTAAGAAGCACAGAATGTCCGCTGAGGATGCTGCGTATGCTGTTGCTCTGCATAACCCTCCTCGACGCTAGCTCGGCATGGCTGTGAAGGAGCATGGATCCATTTGAGCTGGAATGACTGCCGGTGATTTGACTTTCTCGGAATAGCATATTAGGGAAGAGCTGCTTGTGTGATGTTTTTCGTTTTGTGAAGTTCAGACAATGAAACTAGATCTTGGATTGGATTAACGGAGTGGAGGCGCAAATGGGACGCTGAGCACATCTGTTTGCAGACTCAGCGGATGACAAGATTGAATTGAAAAGGATCGACTCGCCATGATGCAATGGCGAGGTGGATATGGCAGGGCGAAAGAGCCCTTTTGGGGGATACAATAGCTCTTTCACACGATTGTGACTAGACGGTTAGCTGCACTCCTATACAAATCCAGCTCCACAATCAACACACCGATTCTTTCACAGGCATTGCTCGCACGAGTGACTTGCACAAGACGCGTCCCAATGGACCGCTGACGGTCGGATTTGTCACTGCCAGCCATTACAGCCACGTTGATGAAGGCGAGCATTCGCCGAAGTCCATGACGAGGTGGGTGCGACATATGCTGAAGACATTAGGGAAATGGGAGTCTTAAATGGAGGGAGTTTCTCCCACAGGCCCCGCCAAATAACGGCCCTATTCTTTGGGGCAGGACCGGGTGGGTTAGGTGGTAGGCTCATGCGTGTAAGAAAACTAGTGCCTGGAGATGTGTAATTCCAGCAGTTCTACTACCGCCTCGTGCCCGTTTCCGGCCGCCCATGAGAGCGGCTTCCGACCATCGTCATCTTTCGAGTCCATGTCGACGTCGTCCCGCG
>Ga0335072_10002260_pt1 | contig 30118 bp, 33 predicted proteins | sample Lox_Sample_21_FD_206725 | JGI IMG/M metagenome (GOLD analysis project Ga0335072, IMG submission 206725) | Soil microbial communities from Loxahatchee National Wildlife Refuge, Florida, United States - Lox_Sample_2.1 | ecosystem: Environmental > Terrestrial > Soil > Wetlands | place: USA...
TACCGGGCCTCCTGGCAGCTACCCGGACCGGACTTCCACCGGCAGGCGACGACGAGCTTACGAACACGAGAAAAGACACCATGCCTTACGTCACGGTGTCACCTCCTGCTCTGCTGGGCGCACGAAAAAGGCTCAGTGGCCCAGATTGGCGACCGCCGCGAGCTTCCAGCCGAGGTTGTACGCGTCCTGGATGCCGGTGTTCATCCCCTGGCCGCCGACGGGCGAGTGGATGTGTGCCGCGTCGCCGGCCAGGAACACGTGACCCTCGCGGTAGCGGTCGACGAGGCGGATGTTGGCGCTGCCACATGGGCCAGTTGAGCATTCGGGACCGCTGCGATGGTCACGCTGCGTGGCCGTCATTGCGCGGGTCAGCTGGCGTGCTGGCTGATCTCGTCGGCCAGTTCAGGCCACAGCGGGGCCGAGGGCAGGTGCCCCATGCGGTGCACGAGGACGAAGCGGCCGTGAGGGACTGCCGTGGCCAGGGCCCGGCCGGCGGCGGGGGCCCTGACGAGCTGGTCCTCGTCCCCGCTGATCACCAGGACCGGCTGGGTGATGCGGGCGATTCCGCCGCCGGGCAGTTTCGCCCCGCGGTCGGCGGCGAACTGGCGGGACCGGGAGTGCCTGTCCAGGGGGTGCCGGCGCAGTGCTTCGGCTGCTGTCTGGCGGACCCACTCGTCGTCGAGCGGCAGGCTCCTGGCCTCGGTCAGGCGGATGATGTCCGCCCTCATCCGGCGCCTGTCCTCGGGACTGTCGCCATAGCGGCGGAACACGAGCCTGAACGGGCCCGGGAGGAAACGCAGGTAGCGCGCCACGACCGGCATCATCTGGTCGTACTGCGGTATCGATGAGACCGCCGTCAGCGTCCTGACCCGCCCGGGGTGCAGCAGCGCCGCGTACTGGACAAGGCCGCCGCCCATCGACAGGCCGGCCAGGTTAGCCGAGTCCCAGCCCATGGCGTCGAGCACGGCCATCATGTCGTCGATCATGTCGGTAACCGCGTAGGCCTTCTTCTTGCCGGTGAAGTGGGTCGACAGCCCCGCGTCCCGGTGGTCGTAGCGGACGACGTGGAGGCCCGCATCTGCCAGGGCCTGGCAGAGCCCGTCGGGCCAGGAGCTGATCATCTGGTCGTCGAGGCCGCTGACCAGCAGCAGCGGCCGTCCGCCGGGCTTGCCGAAGTCCTCGTAGGCGATCCGGACGTCCCCGTTACGGGCGATTCCGCTGTCCACTGGGCCTCCCTCAGTTTGCAATGCGATCGCATGGCAACCTCAGCCTATACAATGCGATCGCATTACGAAACCAGGGGGTGCCACGCCAGATGCCCAGGCAGGTCGACCACGACGAGCGCCGCCGGGAGATCGCGGCCGCAGTCCTGCGGCTGGTGACGACGCGGGGGGTCGAGGCGGCGAGCCTGCGGTCCGTAGCCGCCGAGGCAGGGGTTTCGATGGGCGCAGTCCAGCACTACTTCACGACCAAGGACGAGATGCTCCTGTTCGCGCTCGCTCATGGCAACACGCTGCTCGCCGAGCGCGGCACCAGGCTGGCGGCCGAGCGCAAGCCGGGCACGCCGCGCGAGACGTTCCGGCTGTTCTGCACCCTGCTGCTCCCCCTCGACGACGACAGCAGGACCGCCGCCCGGCTGTGGGCCGGGCTGATCAGCCGGGCCTGCATCGACGAGCCGACCCGGACGCTGGCCGCCATGGCCTACGCCAACCTCACCGACTTCGTCGTGCGCCAGCTCCGCGACGCCCTGCCCGGAACTGACCCCACCCAAGCGGCGCGGCACCTGGTCAGCGTGATCGAAGGGCTGCGCTGGCCGCTGCTCTTCGGCGTCTACACCGAGCAGCACGCAATGGACATCCTGGACGCCCAGCTCGACCTGATCTTCTGACCCGCCCATCCCCGCGAGCGCTCACCAGAGTAACTCACGGTGACTGGAAGGGCGCCGCTGCTCAGATGCCCTACTCGCTGCTCTTGCAGTGCTCAACTACAGCACCGAATGCTCATCTAAATCGGTTTCCTACAACATTTGTCGCCCTTCCGCATCGTCAGCTAGTCTGCTTGCGAATACGTCTACCTGCCGACAGCGGTTCGCTTCTGAGTTCGCGGACTGACGTCAGGAACGAAGGGTGCGCAGGCCGGCGCGGATTTCGCTGACCAGGATCTCGGGCTGTTCCAGGGCCGCGAAGTGCCCGCCCTTGTCGGCCTCGCCGTAGTGGATCAGGTTGCTGTAGGTGTCTTCGATCCAGCTTCGTGGCAGGCGCGGGATGTCCTTGGGGAAGACGGTCACCGCGACCGGGAGCGTCAGCTTCGGGCCGGCGAAGGTGGCCGACTTGTTCTCCCAGTAGATGCGGGCGGACGATGCTGCGCTGTTGGTGAACCAGTAGAGGGATATCGCGTCGAGCATGTCGTCGATGCTGAGGGCGTCCTCGGCGAGCCCGTGGTTGTCGGTCTTGGACTGGAACTTGTCGTAGATCCAGGCGGCCTGGCCAGCAGGGGAGTCGGCCAGGGCGAATCCGATGGTCTCCGGCCTGGTGGCCTGAAGGTGGCTGGCCCCGCCGAGGTCGCCGGCGTAGAGGGCGAGGGTCTCCACGGCGTGGCGCTGTTCGGGCGACAAGGTGGCGGGCATCTGCGCGGGAAAGGCGTACTGGGTGTTCAGGTGAATTCCGAGGAGCCCCTCGGGTTGCATGGCCCCCAGGGCGGTGGTGACGACGGCACCCCAGTCGCCGCCCTGCGCGGCCCACCTGGCGTAGCCGAGGCGCTTCATCAGCTCCGCCGACGCGCTTGCGATGCGCGATACGGTCCACCCGGCCCGCGTGGGCTTGCCGGAGAACCCGAACCCGGGGAGCGACGGGACGACGACGTCGAATGAGTCGGCGGCATCTCCTCCGAACGAGACCGGATCGGTCAGCGGGCCGATCAGCTTCAGGAACTCGACGATCGAGCCTGGCCATCCGTGCGTGAGTATCAGCGGCATCGCGGCGGGGTTTCTGGACCTGACGTGGATGAAGTGGATGTCCAGCCCGTCAATCTCGGTCAGGAACTGGGGGAGGCGGTTGAGGTCGGACTCGAAGCGCCGCCAGTCGTAGCCGCGCTCCCAGTAGCCGGCCAGGGACCTGGCGTTCTCTACGCGGACCCCTTGCGACCAGTCGCCCACCGTTTCCGGATCCGGCCAGCGGGTCCTGGCCAGCCGCTGCCTCAGGTCGTCGATCTCCGAATCCGGGATCGAAACGGTGAACGGGCGGACGAGGGCCGGCGGCGTCGGTGCGGTCATTGCCTTCTCCTGAGCTTCGAAGCGCGGCGCAACTCTCCGTTGCACACTGATGTGCAACGATGGTGTGGTGCCCGCCGAGTCCTTCCGCGTGCGCTCGATGAACGAGACGCGCGATCGCATCCTCGACGTCGCCCTCGACGTGCTGGGAGACAACCCCGACGCCGGGATGGGCGACATCGCCTCCGCGGCCGGCGTCGTCCGCCGCACCGTCTACGGCCATTTCCCCTCGCGTGCCGACCTGGTCCGGACACTCACCGAACGGGCCGTCACCGAGATGACGGCCGTGCTCACCGAAGTCAGCGCCTCCGGCGCGGAAGCGGACTCGACGTGGGCCGAGTTCATCGCCCGCCTCTGGCCGGTGGCGCACCGGTACCGGGTGCTGCTGGCGCTGCGCCGCGGCGAGTACGGCGAGGCGATCCACGGCCTGCTCGGGCCGGTCGATGAGCTCCTCGCTGGCCTCGTGAAACGAGGCCAGGACAGCGACGTGTTCGCACGGCACCTGCCGGCAGGCACCCTGAGCCAGGTTGCCTACGGCGCCGTGTTCGCCATCGCGGACAGCGACCTGTCGAACGGGACCCCCGGCGCCCGGGCAGCGACGATCACGAGCCTGCTGATGCTGGGAGTTCCCGAGGCGCGCGCAACCGCTCTGGTGGGCGACCAGCCCTGACAGGCGAGTAACCCGACAGGGCGTGGGCTTGCCTTGAGTTGACGTGTCATCCCGGATCGCCCTATGCTCTGGAGGTGATACGTCAACCCAATCCCTACTTGGAGGGAACGTCGTGGAGACCACGCGCCGGGCCGTCACCCGGATTGAGACGAAGACCCCTAGGGGGCCGAGCGCGCAGGTGGATGATGAGAACCTGATCATCGGCCCGACGCAGCCGAAGCTCACCGACCCGTTCCTGCTGCTGGGCGAGAGCTGGTTCTCCTCGCCAGGCTTCAACTGGCACCCGCACCGTGGCCTGGAGACCGTGACGCTGGTCATCGACGGGGTCCTTGAGCACGGCGACAACCTCGGCAACGCCGGCGCGCTGACCACCGGGGACGTGCAGTGGATGACCGCAGGACACGGCATTATTCACCGTGAGCTCGCTTTCCGCGACGAGCGGGCGCACACCCTGCAGCTGTGGGTGAACCTGCCCCGGCAGCGCAAGCTGGCCAGTGCCCCGCACTACCAGGATCTGCTCGCCGCACGGCGCCCGGTCATCGAGCGGGATGGCACCCGGATTGACCTGATCGCGGGCGCGGCGGGCGGCGTCGCAGGACCCGCGGTCAACGAGTGGCCCATATCCGGGGCAATCATCACGCTGGAACCTGGCCGGCGCCTTGACCACCTCCTGCCGGGGCGGGACCGCGCGTTCCTCTACGTCCTGTCCGGCGAGGTTGCGATGGCGCGGCGCACCGTCACGGCGGGCCAGATCGCCTGGTCCGATCCGGTTCCCGGCGCGACAGTCTCGTCGATAACGCTGGAAACAGGCGATGGCGACGCGCCCAGCGTGGTGATGGTCTACAGCGGCGAGCCGATCAGGGAACCCGTCGCCTTCGGCGGCCCCTTCGTCATGAGCACCCAGGCCGAGGTAGCACAGGCCTTTTCCGACTTCCACCACGGCAAGTTCGGCGACGTGCCCCAGATGGCGCGGCTTGCCTACGACCGGTAACCGCCAATCCCGCTGACCGAAACAACCATGACCCGCATCGGCATCATCGCCGGCAGCACCCGCCCTGACCGCAACAGCGAGCAGGTGGCCAGGTGGGCGAACGACACGCGGGCCGCCGGGACGACGCTACCCCGCAGTCAGACCTTCGGACCTTCGGGTGGATACGTCAACTCACGCGGTTATGATGACAGCATGGAGCGGAAGGAGCTGACCGAGCGCGAGCTCGGCGCGTGGCGCGCGGTCTTCCAGATGCAAGAGGTGCTGCGCAACCGCATCGAACAGCGGTTGCAGGCCGCCAGCGGCCTGTCCAACGCCGATTACGGCGTGCTAGCGCTGCTGTCCGAGGGACCAGGCGGAAGGATGCGCGCCTACGAACTCGCCCGCGCCGCCGGCTGGGAGAAGAGCCGCCTGCATCACCAGCTCACCCGCATGTGCGCGCGGGGCTTCATCACCCGGGAACGACATGGCTCCCGGGGTATAGACGTGGTGATCACGGCAGATGGCCTCGCCGCCCTCAAGCAGGCCGTGCCCGGCCACACCCAAGAGGTACGGCGCCTGCTCATCGACCGGCTCTCCCCTGGTCAACTCGACCAGCTCAGCGAGATTGCCACTACCGTCCTCGACGGCCTGCAAGCAGACCAACTGAATGAATAGCTGCCGGAGAAGAGGCCCGACGAGGGGATTCTCGCAGCGGCGGAACCACCAGACCGCAGCCACTGTGAGAGCGCACCCGAAGGCCAGGATGGCGAGATTCGCGGCAAGCGGTCCCGTGCCCGAGAGCCAGGCCCGGCCGCGGCGCAGCCGCCAGTCCGGGCTCGGCGTCACCGCTGTCCTCGTTGCCCAGGTAGCCCCGGTTGCTCAGGTCGGCCAGCAGGGCGGCGACGATCAGGTCCAGGGGGACCCTCGGATTCGCGACGACTCCGGCCTCGACGGCCTGGGGTGGCCTGAACGGGTCTACCGCGGTGCGCTGGAGCTGTCATTTCCCCTCGCATCCCGGTCGTCTGGCGTGAGCGGGCCGAGGTAGCGGGCGACGTCGAGGCAGCGCGGGTTGCTGGTGACCTGCGCGGCCACGCGCGCCCAGCCGGCCGGGGTGTTGTGGTGCTCTGGGTCCCGCGCCCCGGGGTCGGCGCCGTGCTCGACGAGGATCCGCGCCATGCGCAGGTCGCCTTCCCAGGCCGCTGAGTGCAGGGCCGTCCCTCGTGAGCCGTGCGCTGACCGGGCGTTGGCGTCCGCGCCCTGGGCGAGCAGCCACTCCGCCAGCTCATGGTGGCCGAAGTCGGCCGCGCCCATCATCACCGCGTCTGAACGGACCGCCGAGGGGTCGTGCAGGGCTAGCCCGGCCAGGGCCGCCTGGTCGCCTAGCCGGGCGTAGTCTTGCGGTGCGGCCGCGATCCCGTGGGCACGCAGGCGGGCGACGAGGGACCGGCCAGCCGGGCCCAGCCTGCTGAGGGCCTCGACCGGGGCGGCGCCCCAGCGGTCGGGCAGGTGCGGGTCGGCGCCTAGTTCCAGGAGCCGGTCCAGGGCGGTCACGGTCCTGGCGAGGGCGAGCCAGGACCCGCCGTTGGCCCTGGCCGGCGGCAGCGCGGGCCGGTCGCCTGGCAGCAGCCGCGCGACGGCCTGGTCGTCCCCGAGCAGCAGTGCCTCCATGAGCCCGACGCGGGCCCCGGCGGCGAGCAGTGCGTCCTGCATGCCCCGCTCGCCGCGGTCGACCGCCAGCGCCAGCGGCGACCAGCCCTCGTACCCGCCGTTGCGCCCGGCCGGGTCCGCGCCGGCCGCGAGCAGCAGGTCGAAGACCTCGCGGTGGCGTGATTCGACCGCCACGTGCAGGGCCTGCGGGCGGCCGCCCCAGAAGGGATGCGGGCCGGCTGCGTGCACGATGGCCGGGTCCGCGCTGATCGCCTCCCGCACCGCCTCGAGGTCGCCGGTGCCTACCCGGTCAAGGAACCGCCCGACGACCCGGTCGTCGGTGCCGCCGCGGGCAGCGGCCAGCCCGTCGACGTGCGCCTTGAGCGCCCGCCAGCTGGCGAAGCCGTACTGCCGGGCCAGGTCGAGCTGCGCCTGGGCGAGCGCGCCCCCGCCCGGTCGGCGCGCAGCGCCCGCAGGTGGTCCTTGGCGGTCTTGCGCAGCCACTCCAGGCTCGGCCGCGCAGGCAGCATGAGCGCCATGACACCCTCCTTCCCCAGGCCCGGTGTCCGCGTCACGGGCAGGAAGAAGGCGGCATCGCAAGCTCACGCAGGCGGGTTCAACCCTTCTCGCGGACCGAAGGCAGCCTGAGCAGCCACGACGGACGCTAGCAAGCCCCCAGGACACAGTCAACAGCCGGCCAGGCGCGCTTCCGCGCTCGCCTGCGGACAGCCCGAGCTCGCCAGCACCATACCGAACCTGCCCGCCGCTTCTCGCAAGACCCCGGCTGCTAGACGCCGCGCGGCAAGCAGATCGTGCCCACCACCGCCACGCGCATTGAGGTCGTTCCAACCTGAATTGGCTGGTCAGCGGGGCTGGTGTGGGCGGGTCTGGTGGTGCTCGGGCTGGTGAGAGCGTCTGGGCAGGGGTCATGATCGTCGGTCAGCGGGTGAGGACGAAGTCCTTCGCGCCCTGGCCCCGAAGAGCGCGCGACCTTCCACCAGCTGCTAGTAGGCGCGGTCGGCGCCCACCCGACCGAGCGCGACGAGGGCGCCGCTCAGCACGACTGACAGCCAGGCGAGATTGTCCGGACATGGTCACGTCCGGCGAGGCGCTGTCTTGCCGGTTCGCATCAATAGGGTGATTGCCGGTTCGCCCTGGTCGGGCCGAGGCTGGTACCGGTAGAGAGAGGAGCGAGCATGAGCGACAACACCGACTTCGGTACGTTCGGGCGCTTCACCGAGACGCCGGTGAATCAGATGGACGCCGATACGAAGTCCGCTTATGACTACACGGTTAAGCTGCGCGGGCTGGTGCCCGGGCCGCACAAGATCTGGCTGGCCAACTCGAAGCTGTCCCGCACGAGAAGATCGGCATCGAGCAAGGTCACCTCGATCCGGAGCAGGCCGCCAACCTGATCGCCGGCCTGCCCGCCTCGTTCGACGACCCGCGCCAGCAGGTCGTGTACGAGCTGGCGTCCGCGCTAGCCGCGGGGCGGGTGGTGCCGGCGGGGCTGTTCCACCGCGCCCAGGACCTGCTCGGCGACCACGGGATCATCGACGTGACCGCCCTGATGGGCTGGTTCACCACCGTTTCGCTGACCCTGATGGCCTACGACGTCCCGTCCGACGCCACTGGCCTCGACCAGTAAGGAGCAATGTGATGCCAATGAGCCCGCTCCCCGAGGTCACGCTGACCCCGGTCGCGCACTTCCCTGAACGGTACTTCCTGGAGAACCTCGCCGTCCGCTCCGACGGTTCGGTGCTGATCACCGTGGTGGTGCAGAAGGAACTGTGGTACGTGCCCAGCGCCGGCCCGGGCACGGAGGTCAGCCCGGTCCTGGTGCACACGTTCGAGAACATGGTCTCGGGCATCGTGGAGGTCGAGCCGGACGTGTTCGTCGTCAGCCTGTCGGACGCCTACACCACCCACGAGTCGCACCTAGTGCGGATCGACTTCACTAGCTGGGCTCCCGGTGACCCGGTCGACCCCGAGGTCATCTACACCTTCGACGACGACCGGGTCCGCGGCCTGAACGGCGCGTGCCTGCTCGGCCCCGGTGTGCTGGCCCTCGCCGACTGCTTCGCGGGCCTGATCTGGCGCGTGGATCTCGCCGACGGCGGCCACCGCGCCAAGGCCAGGATCTGGCTGGAAGACGACTCCATGGGAGACAACCCGGACAGCGAGGTCGCGCCGCCGCCGCAGCCGGGCGTCAACGGCGTCCGCTACGGCTCGGCGACCGGCTACCTGTACTACACGTCGACCGCGCAGAAGGTGTTCATGCGGGTCCCAGTCGACCGGGCCACCCTCGACCCGGCGGGCGGCCCGCAGTTCGTCGCCGCCATCGACCTGGCCGACGACTTCTGCGTCGACGAGGACGCCGGGTTCGCCTATGTCACCCGGCACCGTGGCAACACCCTGGACCGGGTCCCGCTGGCGCCCCGGCACGGCAGCGAGGTCCGGTCCATCGCCGGCGACCCGTTCGACCCGGTCCTGGCCGGCCCGTCCAGCACCTTCTGGGGCCGCGGGGCCGACGACCACGGCCGGGTGTTCTACGCGATCACCGACGGCGGCCGGACCGCCACGCCGCCGGACGGGATCGTCCGCAAGCCATCCCTGCTTCGCGTGGAACTGCGTCTGCAGCGCACCACATGAGCTGATCGCCGTAGCGGACAACCGCAGGATCTTCAAACTCGGCCGTGCCGCTGCGCATCAGCTGACGCACCGGCCGGATTTCCCGGCTGCGGTTCGAGTCTCGCCGCGCTGCTCAGATGGTGGGCGGGCGAAGTTGATTCATTCGCTGCAGGACTATCCGCCAAGCCAGCCGCGCGCGGCGCCAGGGCGCGCGAGCGTGCGGTGCTTACGTTCTGGTTGTGGCGATGCCGTCGAGGACGGTGCGGAGCATGCGCTCGAATCGGCTGTCGGCGTCTCCGGCCGTCATGACCGCGCCGGGGCCAGCGACGAGGGGATGTTCGGCGGCGGCGACGCGCTCGTTGCGCGCTGCGAGGGAGTAGCGGTCGTCAGGAGCCTGTGCCCTGGCCTGTTCCTCGATGCAGTGCCCGATGACGAACGAGGTCAGGATGCCGGCTGCCTCGGTGGTGGCCTCCACGGAGAAGCCTTGCTCCTGCATCCAGGCGAGGCCTTCCTCCTGTGACTGCAGCACGCCGGCATCGGTCAGGAAGGTGCCGCTGAACACCCGGGCGCCGTCCCGGGCTCAGCTCCTGGCTGCCGCTAACCGGCCGGGCGGCCGAGACAGGCAGCCTCGGCACGGTCGTCATCGTCGGGGCGACCGGCGTTTGCCGGGCGCATCGCCGTGCAGAACGCCCTCGCCCTTGGCATTGAGTGATAATGAGAACGGGGCCTGGCTGCTGGTCAGGGGCCTGTCTCCTTGAGCAGGGCTTGCATTCCGGCGACGAGGATGCGGACTCCGAAGCGGAATGACACGTCCTGGTCGTCGGGGGCGGTGCGCTCGGCCATGGCCTTGGAAATGATCGAGGACCCCGTCTTTCCGAGCTTCGCTTGCTGGATCGTCGCCTTGTCGGGCAGCGTCTGCTCCTCGACGGTCCGGCCGACGACGAACCACAGGAACGTGGCGGCGGCGCGGGAGGCGTCCGCAAGGTCGAATCCCGCGCCGTGCAGGACCTCGGTGGTGCGTTCCACGAACCGGCGCAGCGCCGCGGCCCGGTGCAGGTTCGCGCCGAGAGCGAGCTGGGCCCCATCGGGGTGGGCGAGCAGGCGGGCGCGCAGCGCGTCGGCGGTGCGGGCCAGCCAGCGGGGCCAGTCCGCCGGGTCGGCGGGGCCGTCGAGCCCGGGAACGGCCGGGGCCAGGACGGCGTCGGCCATGTGGTCCATCAATGCCCGCTTGCTCTCGAAGTGCCAGTAGAGCGCGGGCGCCTTCACCTGCAGTTCCGCGGCGAGCCGCCGCAGCGAGAGCCGGTCAAGCCCGTCCTCGTCCAGTAGCCGCAAGGCCGTGCGGACCACCATGTCCCGATCGATGGCCAACCCTGTTCCGCCTTCCTCCTGGTTGACACCTTAACGCGTTAAGGGCATCCTTGGCACTGCCTGGTCCCTTAACAAGTTAAGGAGATGTTGTCGTGGATGCTGACGTGACCGTGGTCGGAGCGGGCCCGGTCGGGCTCATGCTCGCGGCGGAACTTCGCCTGCACGGCGTGAGCGTGATCGTACTGGAGTCCCTGCCCGCCCCGTCCCCGCACTCGCGGGCTTTCGGGCTGCACGCGCGCAGCACCGAGACCATGGAACTGCGCGGCCTGTTGCCGCGCCTGGAAGCCGAGGCCGACCAGGCGCCGATGCTCGCCGGAGTGCCCCGCTTCGGCCGACCCGGGGTCCCGCTGGCGCATTTCGCGGGGATCCGCACGATCCGGCTAGACACGCTGGAGGCCAGCAGGCCAGGAATGCTTGCCATCGCGCAGACGGGCATCGAGGCGGTGCTGGGCGCACGAGCGAGCGAACTGGGGGCGCAGATCCGCCGGGGCGTCACCGTCACCGGACTGGGCCAGGACGCAGAAGGCGTCAGTGTCCGCACGGCCGATGGCGAGTCCGTTCGGTCTGCCTACCTGGCGGGATGTGATGGCGGCCGGAGCGCGGTGCGCAAGCTCGCCGGGTTCAGCTTCCCCGGTAGCGCCCCGACTATCACCGGCCGGCTGGCCGAGGTCGCGGTCCCCGGTGTCATGGCCGATCCGGGGATGGGCTGGCATCGATGTGCTGGCGGGATCCTCCAGGTGCTGCCCGGCCGGGTACTGGCGGTCGAGTTTGACGGGCCGCCTGCTGACCGCGACGACCCGGTCACCAGGGAGGAGATGTCGGCGTCCCTGAGCCGGATCACCGGCCGGCCGATCGAGGTTCCTCGCGAGCCCGGCTGGATGACCCGGTTCACCGACAACACCCGGCTGGCCGGAGATTACCGTCAGGGCCGGATCCTGCTGGCCGGCGATGCCGCCCACGTCCACTCACCGTTCGGTGGGCAGGGACTCAACCTCGGCCTCCAGGACGCGGCCAACCTGGGCTGGAAGCTAGCGGCCACGGTGGCGGGCTGGGCCCCAGCCGTCCTCCTCGATACGTACACGGCCGAACGCCGCCCGGTCGCGGCGCGCGTCCTGCACAACACGCGGGCACAGGTCGCGCTCATGAATCCCAGCCCCGGCTCGACTCCGCTGTATGAGCTGTTCGCCGAGCTGATGGACCTGGAACAGGTCAACGCCTACCTGGCCCGGATGATCTCCGCCGTCGACGTCCGCTACGACCTGCCCGGCCGCGACCAGGCCCTGGTCGGCTGCTTCCTTCCCGACCTCGCCCTCCGGCTCAAGAACGGAGGCACCGCACGAGCGCGTGACTTGTTCGCCGCCGGCCGACCTGTCCTGCTCGACGTCACCGACGACCCGGGCGCACGCCAGACGGCCAGCGGCTGGACCGACCGCCTCGACACCATCACCGCCCAGCCCGTTGCCCCGCCAGACCACGCGCTCAGCGGGCCCCTGCTGGTCAGGCCGGACGGCTACATCGCCTGGGCCAGCACCGACGGGCTGCACGAAGCCCTGGAAGCGTGGTTCGGCCATCCCGCCTGACCCTGACCCTGGCCCGGACGCCTGCCGCGCCGTTCCAGCACCGTGATCACTAGGAGTCTCGTCTAGGCCGGAATCTTCTTCCGGCGAAGCGAACCGGCAGAAGTTCTCCTCCGCCAACGCCGCAGCGCTCTAATGCCTCCAACCCTGATCTCGCGCTTGCGCGCGAATCGGTCGCCGAGCGTGCCGGCTGGGATCAGCGGGCCCGCGAACACCAGCGTGTAGCTGGCGACGATCCAGCGCATGGGCATTGCGCGCAGCGTGCTAGTGCTGTTGCTCGGCCGAGCCGGGTGGGGCATGCTGTCGGGCATGACGCGGCTTGCTGAGCGGGTGGCCCTGGTGACGGGGGCGAGCAGGGGCGCTGGCCGCGGGATCGCCGCCGCTCTCGGTGCTGAGGGCGCGACCGTGTACGTGACCGGGCGCAGCACCCGGGACAGGCCTGCCGTGGCCGAGTTTCCCCACGCCGTGCAGGACACTGCGGATGAAGTGACCGCAGCGGGAGGCCGGGGCATCGCCGTGCCCCGCGACCACACCAACGACGAGGAAGTCCGTGCGCTGTTCGGCCGCATCCGCAGTGACCACGGCCGTCTCGACGTGCTGGTCGCCAACGCCTGGGGCGGCTACCTGCCTTACCCGGAGCACAACGACTGGTTCGCCACGCCCTTCTGGGAGCAGTCGATGGAGCGCTGGGACGGCATGTTCACCGCCGGTCTCCTCTCTCACCTGGCCACCTGCTTGTTCGGTCTGCCGCTGCTGCGCGAGGCCGGCTACGGGCTGGCAGTGCTGACCACGTTCACCCGCGGGCGGCGTTACCTGGGCAATGTGTTCTACGACGTGGCCAAGAACGCCGTCTGCCGGCTGGTGGCGGGGCTAGCTGAGGAGACTAAGGACACCGATCTGGCCATCGTCGGCCTGTCACCGGGGTGGATGGCCGTGGAGCGGATGACCGGGCTGTCGGATCGCCAGCAGGCGGAGATGGAATCTGTCGCCTACATCGGCCGCGCCGTCGTCGCGCTGGCGTGTGATCCTGCGGTTTCCCGGCGCTCCGGCCAGACTCTCGCGGTCGGCGACCTGGCCCGTATCTACGGGTTCACCGACGTCGACGGGCGGCAGCCGACCCCCTACGTGATAGAGCCCTGATCAGGTCGGTGACGGCCCGGCGCGCAGATTCGGCTCACTGGCATGCAGCCACGGGCGACGCGAACCGCTCATCGCTTCAAGATCGAGACGTTACCTTCACGTTATCTGCGCGAGAACCGGGTTTCGTCGTGTACATGGTTGACGGTTGGCGAGTGTGCTCGATAAGGAGATCCAGCCCGAACGCGAATTCGTCCTCGAGCGGTACCGGCAGGAAGCCAGCGGCAACGACCGCGGCCGGGAACGCGGACGGGTCGGATGCCCGGAGGATGCCGGGTCGCGGTGCGTCGTCAGGCTGTCCCGGGCCCTGCGCCGAGCTGGATGGCACTCGCTGGACCACGTCTGACCTTCCAGAACTCAAGGAGCTTGGCATCCGGCTGGCGATTGATGCTCCCGGCTCTGGGTCCTCACCGCGGGCAAAAGCTCGTCGAGTTTATCCTCGGCTTCGCGCGCTTCCTGGAAGTCGCGGCCATCGCCGAGGGTCGCCCTCGCCTTCCTCGGCCTCCTCCAGGTCCCGCCCGGGCGGCCAGCGGCCGGGTCTGGGTAAACTAACCCGTCCATCGCCTGGTGGCCGAGGGCGTCCTGGCACGTGCAGAACGCGCGGTTCGTCCTTGATCGCCATCACGCAGTTAGTTTGCATTACACATTATATTAGTTGTGATTACGAATCAAGTCAAGTAGGGTTCCTGCATGACCTTCTCCGATCCGGCGGCACGGTCGGCCAGCAGCGGCCGCCAGGAGCTGATCAGCGCGCTGGTCCGGGTGTCGTTCGCCACGACAGCCGCGCTCAGCCGCGTCGCTGCTGAGCACGACCTGTCCCTCACCCAGCTCCGCGTGCTGGCCATCCTCCGGGATCGGCGGGTCAAGATGAGCGACCTGGCCGACTACCTGGGACTCGACAGGTCTACGATTTCCGGCCTGGTCGACCGAGCCGAGAAGCGGGGCCTCCTGCAGCGGGAACCCAACCTGGCCGACGGGCGCGCCACCGACGTGTTCCTCACCGCCGCGGGCTTGCAGCTCGCCGATCTCGGGGAAGGCAAGATCCACCACGCCCTGTCCCCGATGACCGGAGCGCTCACCACAATCGAGGCCCGTCGGCTGACGGCCCTGCTCGAACATCTTCTCACGCAGGTAAAACCATAACCGCACGCCAGCGGTGACGGTCGCGGGGTTGGATCACGGGTTCGTCACGAGGCCCCTGGTCAGGCAACGTGCGTAAGGGCATCGCTGGCCACACAGAACGGAACCGAGCCTCCTCATCGCGCCGTGCCTGACATCGCCGCCAACGCGGGCGGCATGCCGGCTGGTCTCCGCCCGGGACGCGGACGCGAGCAGGCCGCCGGCCACGCCATCGGCTTCGCCAACCCTGGTCGCCACCAGCGGCTACGACGACGTCACCGGCCTCGGCGCCCTGACTTCGGACTTCGCCGCCGCGAGTGGATCGCCGACCTCGCATCGCGGCTGGCGGAGAAGTTGCCTGCTGAGCCCGACTTCACGTACTGGCAGAAAGGCAGCTCAAGTACCGGCCCGCGGCCACGTGCACGCCTCCACCACGGCCCGCTCACCCCGGATAGGCTACCGCGGATGGCTGTCAGGCCTGGAGGGCTGACTTGAGGGTGTCCTGGCACCACTGGCGGAAACTTGTAGGGGTGGCGGAGTTCGGATCGCGGGGCTCGGCGTCGCAGATTCCGTTGTTCTGCGCCTCGGTCATGTCCGCGATGTCCTGTGCTATTGCCTGGCTCGCGCCGCGCCGCAGCATCATTGCCTGGTAGTCCGCGACCGGGACCTGGCGGTAGCGGACCGTGCGGCCGAGGGTGTCGGAGATTACCTCGGCCATGTCGTCGGGAGTCAGGTTGTCGGGGCCAGCCACGGGGACGCTGGCCTGGCCGCTCCAGGAGGCGTCGAGCAGGAGCGCTGCTGCCACGGCGGCGATGTCGCGGGTGGCGATGGTCGGTAGCGGCCAGCCTGCGGCGTTCGCCATGGAGAACGTTCCCTGGTCCTTGATCGCCTGGGCCTGGCGGAGCAGGTTTTCCATGAAGAATGGCAGGGCCAGGGCGCGGTAGGCCGTGCCAGTTCCCTCTATTAGCATGTCCATGGCCAGGGCGGCCGACAGGACCCCGGCCCTGCCCTGGTATCCGCGGCCGAGGGTCGACACGCCTACTACCCGGACTCCCCTGCTCGCGGCCGCCTTGCAGGCAGGCCGGGTGAAGTCCAGGTAGTAGCGCTCGGAGCCGTCGGCCTGGTGGAGCCCGCGCGGCGGCACGAGCCAGAACATGCGGTCAGCGCCGACGAGAGCCTTCGTGATCGTGCCGGCATCGCCGTGGGAGCCTGGGGACCACCTCAGCGCGGGCGAGCACGCGGGCAGGAAGCCGGGAGGGATCGCGGGCGATCACGCGGGCCGCCTCGCCGCTGTCCAGGATGCGGTCGAGGACCTGTCGGCCGATCTGCCCGGTCGGCGTGGTGATGACGATCATGAGAACCTCCATGGAGGGCGCTCGGGGACGAGGACCCAGGGACCGCTCCCGGATGGCATCAGCTTGCCGGGCGCACGGCAGCTCAGCATCCTTCGCCAGGTCACCGCGGAACACCAGGACGGCCAGGCCGAGTACCCGGCATGTGAGCGAGTAGACGATTTTGGATTTTGAGCAGCGCCCGGCAAGCTAACCAGTACCACGTCACGCCTGCTGGCAAAAATGCAGGTCAACCACTCAGGTCAGCGGCCGTGGCAAGGCTTACGGCACGCATAAGATGACGGGATGAATTCCAGCCTGGGCGCCGACTCCGGCCTTACTCAGCCAGGTCGGCCAGGCGCTGCAGGCTGCGCACCATCGCCCGCTGGTTGCGGCGCGGGAACCCGCTCAGCGAGATAAGCGGCCAGAAGCGGGACGTGGACCAGTCGAAGGTCTCGGTGACCGTGGTGGACCCCTCCCCCGATTTCTCGAGCTCCCAGCGCCAGCGGTGCCCGACGAGATGCCGCCAGGCGATCAACCGGTCCTGCTCATACTCTACGACGGTGTTCGTGATCTTGTAGGAGCCGCCCATCTTCATGTCCATGCCGAAGCGGCTGCCCAGCTCCAGGCGGGCCGGCGCCCCCGGCAACAGGGCTCGGACAGTACCCGACCCGTCAATGCGCGGGTGCATCGCCGGATCGGCCAGCAAATCAAAGATCCGGCCGGGAGGCGCGGCGATCACCCGGCTGACTGAGATCTGACGGGCGCTCACCGCGCCACCTTCGAACCGAGCAGGTTCACCGCGAAACCGGCACTACGGCGCTCGCGTGGCAGAACGCGCATGCAGCGCTCCTTACGGACGTTAACGGGGCCGCCTTTCCGGCAGGCCGGGATACGTGTGCCAGATGAGAACCTTGCCGCCACGTCGTTGAAGGCGGTCAAGTCGGGGTCGAAGAGCCGAAGTGGGCGAAGGTGGGGTTTGCACGCCGCTCGGGGCAACGGCTCAGCCGACCGCGGCGAGATAGTCGAGATAGTCCGGTACCGCGGAGACGTGGCCGTCGTCGGAGATCAGCCCGATGTAGCCGTCGGGACGGATCAGCACGAGCGTGCGTGCGGTAGCGCCGTAGGCGGCGGCCAGGGTGCCTGCGGTGTCGGCGACGTGGCCTGGGGCGGCCGGCTGGCCGACGACCTGGAGGATCCGGAGGCCGGACGGCAAGGTCCCGGCCGCCGGGGCGCTCCCGAAGCTCAGCAACGTGAACTGGCCGCCGCGCGTCAGGTCGAACAGCCGGCGTTCGCCGTCCACCGTGGTCAGGTTGGTCGCATCGGGAGCGCGGTCGCCTGCCCGCAGCGGGGCGGTGTCGTCGCGGTCGTCACGCGCCAGGACTGAGCCGCGGTAGTTGACGTCGAGCTGGATCGTGCTCGTATCGCGCCGCAGGGGCATGTCGGCGCGTTCGAGGGTCTGCGCGAGGCGCGCGTTGGACAGCGCGAGCACGCCGGCCGCGACCGGGCGCCGCTCGGCCTGGTAGGTGTCGAGTAGCGCCGGCGCGGCGCCGTCCGCGACCGCCGCGAGTTTCCAGCCGAGATTGTAGGAGTCCTGGATGCCGGTGTTCATCCCCTGGCCGCCGGCGGGCGAGTGGATGTGCGCCGCATCGCCGGCCAGGAGCACACGGCCCTCGCGATAGCGACCGACCAGGCGGATGTTGGCGCGCCACAGCGACCGCCACTCCGGCTCGTGCAGGCGGATGTCGGTGCGGCCGGTCCGCCGCTCGAGGATCGCCTGCATGTTCGCCAGGCTGAGCTCGGGGTCCCGTCCCGGCGCGATGACGGCCTGGTACTGGAAGACGTCGGTGGAGGGCAGCGGGCAGAGGGCCAGGAGGCCGTCGGCGTGCTGCCACAGGTGCCAGGCGTCGCGATCCAGGCCGTCGACCCGGGCATCGGCCACAAGCATTCGCACCTCCTCGCGGGTCTCGCCCACGAACGCGATACCGGCCTGCTGACGGACGAGGCTGTGGCCGCCGTCGCAACCAATCAGCCAGCGCGCGGTGACCGTCTCGGTCTTGCCGTCCCTGACGACCACCGCCGACACGTTCTCCTCCGACTGCTCGAAGCCGCCAAGCGCCGTGCCGAACTCGACTGCGCCGCCGAAGTCCGCCAGCCGCCGCCGCAGCGCTTCCTCGATCCGCCATTCGGGTGTGATCAGGCTCGTCGCGTAGGGAATTTCGGGGCGACCCTTCAACGTCTCGGGCACGTTGCCGCCCTGTGTCACCTGGCCATCGGGAGCGGTGTTGAGGATCGGCATCGCCAGCCGGCCGTTGGCGATCACGCGGTCGACGATGCCGAGATCACCGAACACCTCCAGGGTGCGCGGCTGGATGCCCTTCCCGCGCGAGCCCGGCTGCGGGCCGGGCGCAGACTCTATCAGCCGGAACGACACACCCCGGCGGGCCAGCTCGCAGGCCAGCATCAGCCCAGTCGGGCCGGCGCCGACGATCAGCACCGTCAGCGGTTCCCGCGCCGGCGGCGCCAGCTTCGTCTCTGTGGTCTCGGTCATCGCCTCATCCCCATAGGAGTGCCAGTGAGAATGCCTGCGTTCAGCCTCGCCAGCGGCGGGGTGACCCGGCATCATCCTGATGGTGTGATCTCCGGCGAAATCACGCCAAAGAATGAAACGACACGAAATACAGGATTCGAGGCGACTTCGATGAGCCGAACAGGCGCACCGGCTCGATCTGAACCTGCTGCTCGTGCTGTCAGGCACCCGCATGATGGCTGCGGTCCCGCAGCGGCCCGGCCAGTACTTCGCCGCGCAGGCCGGCATCCGGCTGCTGGATCCGCCGTGTCCGCCCCGGCCGCTGCGCCTGGCGATGCCCCGGGCGCCTCGGGCCGACGCCGGCCCGGCGCACCGATTGCAGCGCGAGCATGCGATACAGGACCTGCTGCCGGGAACGAAGCCCGCGGGCCACCCGTCAGGCGGCGGGCGCTGACCGACCCTCTCAGCGAGAGCGAGCTGCGCGTGCTGCGTTACCTGCCGACCAACCTGACCGCCCGGAGTTCGCCAGCGAGCTCTCTGTCTCGCTCAATACCGTGAGTGCCCAGCGTGGAGAAGCAAGCCTGCTCGCTGCGGCGGGCCCAGTCTGGAATCAGCGTCGGCCGCGTCCCGTGTACCTGGTTCGGCAGCCCAATATCAATCTTCACAACAGTGATCCCTCCAGGAGAACCCAACTAGAGCGGCAGCGGCCCCACGCGGCTGATCAGACCGCATCGAGGCTCTCAGCGGCCTGGGTGAGGAGACATGGCACAGTCGATGTGATACGCCGGCCCCCGCGCAGCGCACTCGGCGAAGCGGCGGTGACATGGTTCAGCATGTGGGGCCGTGCTGCGCTGCCTGCCGGCCGACATGACGTGCGGAGATCGCCTGCGAGCTGTCCGTCTCGCGGAACACCGTCAAGACCCGCGTGCACCAGCCGTACGCCAAGCTGCGCCTACTCACGCATGGGCGACTCCGGGCGATAGTGATAAAGGAGGACAGAATCACACACCAATGAGGCGATTTACTCATCACCCTCAGCCGCTGAAAGCTGCTGCCTTGCTGACAACTGACGATGAAGGAGAACGGGACATGCGCGCGGTCGTGAACACCGGCGACGGGATCGGCGTCATCGATGCCGGGGAGCAGGGCGAGGACGAGCTTCGCGGGGTGCGGCTGTCGGTCATTTCCGCAGGCATCTGCGGTACCGATGTCAGCTTCGCGGCCGCTGGCATCAGCGGATTCATCTACGGCCACGAGTTCGCCGGGATAGACGACAACGGCACCGCGTACTTCGTCGAGCCAACCATCTACGGCGGACAATGCGCGGAATGCCGGAGCGGCAACACCCAGCGGTGCACTGAACCCGGTCACGGGACTCTCGGGGTATTCCGGAACGGCGGCATGGCCGATTCAGTCGTGGTCCCCGACTACACGCTGCTCGCCCTGCCCCCACAGCTAGACGTGCGGGACGCTTGCCTGATCGAACCCGGCTCGGTCGCCTGGCACGGGGTACGCCGGGCGCAGGTGAAGCCGCACGAGCGCTTCCTCGTGGTCGGCGGCGGCACGATAGGGCTGCTGGCAGCCGCCGCGGCACAGCACACGGGACATGACGCCGACGTCGATGCCCGGTACGATCACCAGGCGGAAGCCGCCGAGCGGCTGGGATTCGGCCGGCCGGGCGGCTCCTACGACGTGGTGCTCGACGCAGCAGGCACCGAGTCGAGCCTGGCCCGGTCCGCGACGGCCGTCCGCCCGGGTGGCCGGATCGTCTCCCTAGGCGTGTACACGGAAACGATGCCGGTACCCGGCGTGGTGAGCCTTACCGAAGAACTCAGCTACATCAACAGCATCGCCTACGGGCGGCACGGCAGCGTGCGGGAGGTCGGGGAAGTCGCGTCCATGCTGGCGGCGAAGCCCCACATCGCGAAGACCCTCATCACCCACCGGTACCCGATCGACGACGCCAGGGAAGCATTCCGGGTCGCGGCCGACCGCAAGGCCGGTGCGATCAAGGTAGTCATCGAACCCGCGGCACGGTCACCGATCGGGACAACTCTTAGTCACTGATAGAGAGAGTCGGTGCGCGCAATCATGCATAAGACAGATGAGCAGGGCAGCGTGCGGTTCGATCTCACCGGCACCAGGGTGCTGGTGACAGGCGGAACGCGCGGCATCGGCAAGGCAATCGCCGACGAGTTCGCCGCGGCGGGCGCGAAGGTAATAGTCGCGGCGCGCGGCCCCGGCGCCAGCGCCGGGCACGAATTCGTGCGTACCGACGTGTCCGACCCGCTTAGCATCGCCGCGCTCGCCGACCGTGTACGGTCACTGGGCGGCGTGGAGGTACTGGTCAACAATGCTGGCGGACAGACCTGGACACCCGCGGGAGTGCTGGGCATCAGTGACGAGACGTGGCAGGCTCAGCTGGATCTCAACCTGATGTCGGCGATCCGGCTGGACCGGGCGCTGCTGCCGGGCATGATCGAGCGGCGCGGCGGCGTCATCGTGCACCTCACCTCGGTGCAGGCCCGCCTGCCGGTCTCGCCCTCGGCGCTACCCTATGCGGTGGCCAAGGCGGCGCTGACCATGTACAGCAAGGGACTAGCCAACGATGTGGGACCGTCCGGCATCCGGGTTAACGCCGTTGCGCCGGCGATGGTCGCTACGGAGGGAACCGCTGACCTCCAGCAGGTACGTCGCCGTGAGGCCGAGCGTCTTGGAGCGCCATTGGGCCGACCGGGGCGGCCGGAGGAAGTCGCACGCCTGGTGATGTTCCTTGCATCGCCAGCGGCCAGCTTCATCACCGGCAGTCAGTTCGTGGTAGACGGCGGGATCACACCGACAATCTGATCTTGTGCCGCTCGAATATTGAGTTACGTAGTCTGAGCTGGGGTTACGCGGCGTGCTGATACTCGTTCATCATTCCGGCGACCACAGGTTTGCGGACGCTGGAGTGCCCGAGCCTCGCTATGAGTTCCTTGACGGGCGCGCGCTGGGGGGGGCGGCGGCCACCCTGGTGTGGCCGCCGCCCCGGACGCTGCCGGCGAGCTCTGGCCAGTCTTCTGCGGGGCGGGCGTTGCCTGCTACGACATTAGCGAGACGGTCTCGCCAGTGGCGGCGTCGGTCAGGCTGATCGCCTGTACGGGACAGTTCGCCGCAGCGTCCCGGACGGCGTCGTCGGGTTCAATCAGGACGGCTATCGGGGAGGACCGCTGGTCCGCGCCGGACCGGAACCGGTCCGGCGCAGTGCCCAGGCACAGGCCCGAGCCGATGCACAGCCGCGGGGCGACGGCCACCCGCCACTGGCCTGTCATCGCGTCGCCCCTGTCATATGTCGTCCCAGGTGACCGGCAGCTCGCGGATGCTCATGATTGACTGCCCCTCGCGGAATTCCAGATCCGACATGGGTATCGCCATCCGCAGGCTAGGCAGCCGGGTGAGGAGCCCGCGGAAGGCTTCTTGCAGTTCGATACGGGCGAGTTGCCCGCCGAGGCAGTGGTGGGCACCCGCGCCGAATCCCAGGTGGGCCCGGGGTGGCCGGTCCAGGTCGAGCCGGTCCGGGTCGCCAAACGCGGCGGGGTCACGGTTGGCGGCCTGGTACCATGCCAGGACGGCTTCCCCGGCCGGGATCGTGAGCCCGCCGAGGGACACCTCTTCCCGGGTGATCCGCGAGAACGGGACGAAGCCGCTCCCGTTGATGTCGACGTAGCGCAGCAGTTCCTCGACAGCGGCCGGGATCAGGTCCAGGTCGGCCCGCATCTGGTCCAGCTCCGCCGGATGCTGGCACAGCGCCACGAACGACAGGCTGATCATGTTCGCGGTGGTCTCGTGGCCGCCGGCCAGCAGCACGAAGCAGAACCGGACGAGCTCGTCTTCCGTGAGCTTGCCGCCCGTGTCGCGGGCGTCGGTGAGCACGCTGATCAAGTCATCCCCGGGCGCCTTCCTCTTCTGATCGATCAGTCCTGCCATGTAGCCGCCGATGGCGGCCTGCGCCTCGGCGATGCGCTCCGGTGGCCGGCTCCAGTCGCCGAACATCGTGTTGGACCACTCGCTGAACTTGCCGATATCGGCGACGGGTACGCCGAGCAGCAGGCAGATCACCCTGGCCGACACCATGAGCGAGAACGAGTGTGCGAGGTCGGCTGGCCGCGGGCCGGCGAGCATCGCGTCGATCGCGTTGTCAACGATCTTCGCGACCTGCGGACGGAGGGCCTCGATGCGCTTGCCGGTGAAGGCGCCCGCGACCAGCTTGCGGTACTGGCTGTGTTCCGGCGGGTCCATGGCGTTAAGGGTGCCGGCGGCCATCGCTTCCACGCCGTACACTGGCCGGCCCGGTGCGTAGGCGAGCGTGCGGGAATACCGCTGGTCGATCACGACCTCGCGGGTCTGGTCGTACCCCGTGACCAGCCACGCCGTGGAGTCGTTCGGCAGGGTGACCTTGGTGACCGGGCACTTCGCGGTCAGCTGGCGTATCTCCGGGGCCGGATCGTAGGGAACGGGAGCGGCGGGGAACGGAAACCGCGGTGCTTCCGGCTGGTTCATGGCGGTCTGCTCCCCGGGCGTTTGGGTGTCCATCGTGGCCTCCTTGGGCATGCGCGGCATGACGCGATGTATAGATGACAAAGTTAATGTACCTTCACTATGCGATGCAAGCATGATGATTGTGTAGAAGGTGACGCGCTTATAGTTAGCGGATGGAAGCACCGACAGGACCGAGCCGACGGGACCGGCTGCGAGCGGCGCTGGTCGCCGAGATCCACGACGAGGCGTACCGGCAGATAGCCGAGGATGGCTTCGCCGGAGTGTCGATGACCGGCATCGCGCAGAGCCTGGGGATGTCACCGGCGGCGCTTTACCGGTACTTCGCGTCCCGCGAGGAGCTCATCCGGGCGCTCATCGCCGAGAGCTTCGAGGCGAACGCGGTGCTGACGGAACAGGCGCTGGCCGAGACGGCTGCCCTTCCCCCCGCTCTGCGCCTGCGGCGCGTTCTCGCCGTGACCCGCGAGTGGGCGGTCACGCACCCGACCCAGTACGGGATCATCCAGGGGGTCCTGCGGGACAACCAGGTCGCCGCGGCCGACGTGATGGTCGATCCAGGGCGGCGGCCATTCCACGCGATCGTGTCGCTGGTCGCCGAGATGGCAATGCCCGGCACTCTCGCCAAGGCCATGGAACCAGTGCGGGAGGAATGGCCTGCGCGCGAACCTGGCGAAGCCATGCCCGACCGGTATCCGAGAGAGGCGGTGCTGCACGCACTGGCGATCTGGTCACGGCTCAGCGGAGTGATCAGCCTTGAGATCAATGGCGTCCTGCGCCGGATGGGCATCAATGCCACCTCGTTCTTCGACGCGGAGCTAGCGCAGCTGCTGCCTGAGGACCATCGGTGAACGCGTCGGGATGATCGACCACGTCAGGCCAGGTCAACCACCTGATCATTGCGGCGCCTCTCCCAGCACCTTCGAGAACAGAGCGTCACGCAGTGCCAGCTCACGCGGATCGTCCCAAAGGTGAAACCCGGTGCGATTCATCGCATAGGCGAATCCGATGCCACTGTCCGGGTCGGCGAAGGCGAACGAGCCCCCAGTCCCACAGTCCCGAACGCCGTTCCGGACGCCGAGCCGAACCGGAAGGCCGGAAAGGGCTTCATGTACCCGGCGCAGTACTTGGTCGGCACTCGTAGGACCTGATCGAATAGTCCGTGCGAGGGCGGTGCCGTCGCGCTCGTCAACACGGTGATCGTGGCTTCGCTGAGACCCATTTCCCTCCCCCCGGTGGCCGCGTCGCCGTAGAGCTTGGCGATCGAGCGAACCTGGCCGATGCCGTTGGCCGCCGGTATCAGCGCGGCTTGCACCTCTGGCCGGTTAAAGTTCTCCGGCAGGCCAAGGATCCGGGGGTTCTGGAAGGCTCGTGCGCTGAGGCTGCGGGGATTGGCAAAGGCGACGACGAACGATGCCGGCATCGAGCTGAGGTGCAGCATCATTTCCCACGGCCGGAAGCCGTGGATGCGGGCAATGCGGTCACGGTCGGCATCCTCCGGCAGGCCGATGTGGAACTCCAGGTCTAGGGGCACCGCGATCTCATCAGCGAAGAACTGCCCGATGTGGCGTTTATGCGGATCGACGCGGCGGACCAGTTCACTCTCGTACCAGCCAAGCGTGGTTCCGTGGTAGCCGTGCCTCGTGCCCGGCGCCCAGGCCGGGCGTTGTCGGGCGAGAACATCAGCAAGGCTTGAGGTGTCCGACAGATCCCGCAGTTCCAGCTTACCGTCGATCGCCGCCAAGCCGGCTTGGTGCGACAACAGCTGGCGCACGGTCACCTCCTCCTTTCCCGCGGCGGAGAATTCCGGCCAGTAGGTCGCTATGGGCTCGTCGAAGTCCAGCAGGCCGCGCGAATGCAAAACGGCGATCGCCATCGAGGACACACCCTTGGTAGTCGAGAAAACCGGCACCATCGTGTCGCGCTCCCACGGAGCTTTCTCGATACCGTCGCGATAGCCACCCCAGAGATCCACCACCTTCCGCCCCTCGCGATAAACCGCGCAGGCGGCGCCGATCTCGTTCCGTTCCGCGAAGTTACGCCGGAACGCGTCGGCTACAGCTCCGTAGCCCTCGTCCGCATCACCGTGAACCATGCTGAGCGGTACGGTCACCTTGAATACCACGTCGATCGTCCTCCTTATTCGGGGATAACGCGAACAGCACCATGTACGTCCTCCCGGGGCCTGAATCGCGTTAACGCAGGGCCGAAGCAGCTTGCCGAACGATGGCCGGATCCGCCAGGACGCTGGGGTGCGCGACCATGTCGGTGACGCTCTCGACCACCCGGCACACGTCCACGTCGATCAGGGTGGCGCGCATGAGCTGGTCCAGAACGCGCCGCTGGCGGCGGACATCCTCCGGCACCTCGGCGCCACTCACCACGTCCAGGCGGGCGGCATCCGCGCCCGCCGAGATCGTCCAGGCGGCGTCGGTCACCACCTGCTGCAGTTCGAAGAACCTGGCCGCCGGCGCACGGAGATCCGCAGTGGCGCGCAAGTACTCCGACAGACATGACGCGTGCAGCACCGCCGATGACATGCCCTGCCCGTATATCGGGTTGAACGACGCGACGGCATCGCCCACGCTTACCAGCCGCGCGGGCACGCGCTCCCCGCCGGTGAAGTCGCGGCGCCTGCTGTCGGCCTGGCGGTACGTCGTGATCTCACCCGCCAGGTCCTGGCTCGCCACTTCCGCGTACAGCGAGGGCATCTTGGCGCAGGCTGCCCGCAGCGCGTCGATCGTCCGGCCCGGACGCGCATCATCGTAGGCCATGAGCGTGAGAATCCACCGGTCACCCTCGATCGCGCCGACCGCGGCGCCCGCGACCCCGTCCACCGGGTACGGCGGGCTGAAACGCGCCGCCGATGAGATCAGCGCGAGATCCTCCGGACGCCGCGTCCGCTTGAACAAGGCGGTCGTGTAGTTGATCGCGGCCGGCAGCCGAAGTAGCGCGGGCCGGTCGAAACCCGCGGCGGAAAGCCAGTCTGACAGCCTGCTCGCGCGGCCCATCGCGTCCACGACGATCTCGGCCGACAGCACCCCCGAGGTCCGGTGCGCCTGGTAGCGCACCCCGCATACCTCATCCTTGCGGTACAACAGGTCCGTCGCCCGGCCCGGCAGCACGCAGACATTGGGCAATCCCAGGACCCGGCCGCGCATCGCGGCCTCCAGGAACGGCCTGCTGGCCAGCAGGCGATAGTAGGCACCGGAACGGGCCCGCGGATGGCCGTCCAGGTAGATCGCGGTCTGGTCAGGACCCGCCAGGACCGCACCCGCGTCCCGCATTGCGCCGCTGAAGCCGGGAAGCCAGCGGTCCATCCAGTCCAGCCCGGCCGCCAGCAGGACGTGGTGCTGGCGTCCCTGCGGAGTACCGGGGCGCGCTTGCGTGCCGTCGGCGGTGTCCGGCTCAACAATGACAACCCGTTCCGCATAATCGGCGAGGACCCGGGCCGCTGCCAGCCCGGCGACACTGCCGCCGAGCACGCCCGCCGTGCCGAACAGCACCCGTGGCCGCTCCGGCGGCCCGGCCGCGCGGAGCCGGTCGAACACGGCAGCCGACGATTCACTCATGACGCTCCTTCGCGGGTGCCGGACCGGCATCGCTGCGTACGGCAGCAGGCCGCTCGTCTCGTCGAGGGCGGGACGGACGGGTGAAAAGCTATCGACGGCCAGGGTGACCACGCTCCGCCCGGTTGGTGTGATCCCGGGAGTCGTGGCCCGTCCCGGAACAGCCGCCGGTGCAGGCTCTCACGCCAATCGGGTGGTGACCGCTCACCCCGTCAGGCGGCAACGTGCGGACACGGTGGCAACGGCAGACTGGAACGGGAGGATCCTCATGGCATTCACGGACTCAGTGAGAGGACTCACGTCATGAACATCTCCGGCAACACCATCTTCATCCCCGGCTCTACCAGCGGCATCGGCCTCGCCCTCGCCCTCGCCCTCCAGGCCAAGGGCAACACGGTCATCATCGGCGGACGCCGCGCCGAACGGCTCGGGCAGATCGCCGCCGAGCACCCCGGCCTGGACACGGCGCAGATCGACACCGCCGACGCTGCGAGCATCGGCTCCGCCGCGAAGGAGGTGCTGTCCAGGCATCCGGATCTCAACGTCCTGGTGGCGATGGCCGGCATCATGCGCACCGAGGACTGGCGCCACCCCGGATCGTTCCTCGCCTCGGCCGAGTCGGTCATCACCACCAACGTGCTCGGCCCCGTCCGGCTCATCGCCGCGTTCATCGAGCACCTGCAGGCGCAGCCGGACGCCACGATCGTCACTGTCTCGTCGGGCACCGGGTTCGCGCCCCTGGCGGTCACGCCCAGCTACAACGCGTCGAAGGCCGCGGTCCACATGCTGAGCGAGTCGGTCCGGCTGCAGCTCGCCGGCACCAGCGTCAAGGTCACCGAGCTCGTGCCGCCGTCGGTCCGCACCGCGCTGCTGCCCGGCCAGGAGACCAACGAGGTCGCGATGCCCCTGGAGGAGTTCATCGCTGAGGTCATGACGCTGCTCGAATCCCAGCCCGACGCCAAGGAGATCCAGGTCGAGCGGGTGAAGTTCCTGCGCTACGGCGAGGCTCGCGGCGACTACGACCAGGTCGTCGAGGCACTTAACGCCTCCGACCCGCACGGCAAGTAAGAAGGGAGCACAGGCATGGCCGACCGGAAGGTCATCCTCGTCACCGGCGCGTCCAGCGGCTTCGGCAACCTCGCCGCCCGGGCGCTGGCCCGGGCCGGGCACACCGTGTACGCCGGCATGCGCGCCATTGACGGCCGCAACGCCCCGCGGGTCGCCGAGCTTGCGGAGCTGTCCGCGGCCGAGGCGATCGACGTGCGCGGCATCGAGATGGACGTCCAGGACCAGGCCTCGGTCGATGCGGCCATCGCGGCGGTCATCACCGGGCAGGGGCGCCTGGACGTGGTGGTGCACAATGCCGGGCACATGGTCCTCGGCCCAGCCGAAGCGTTCACCCCCGAGCAGCTCGCCGACCAGTACGACATCAACGTGCTCAGCACCCAGCGGGTCAACCGCGCCGCCCTGCCGCACCTGCGCGCCCAAGGGGAGGGCCTGCTGGTGTGGGTGGCCAGCTCATCCACCCGCGGTGGCCACCCGCCGTTCCTCGCCCCTTACTTCGCCGCCAAGGCAGGCATGGACGCCCTGGCCGAGAGCTACGCCGCCGAGCTGATCAAGTTCGGCATCGACACGGTCATCGTCGTTCCCGGCGCCTACCCCAGCGGCACCAGCCACTTCGCCAACGCTGGCACACCCGCCGACCACATGCGGGCAGCCGAGTACGACGCCCTCTACGGGAAGCTGCGTGACAGCATGGCCGACAGCCTCGCCGGCATCTTCCCCGAGGGCCACGACGCCGCAGAAGTCGCCGACGAAATCGTCCGCGTGATTGGTCTGCCCGCCGGGCAACGGCCGTTCCGTACTCATGTCGATCCCAGCCGCGACGGCAGCGAAATCGTCTCCGCCGTCAGCGACCGTATACGGGCCGAGTTCTACCACCGGATCGGCATCGCCGAGCTATTGCCGGTCCACGCAAGCCTCTGACCGAACACCACGACAAGGGAGAAACCATATGCCGTTCGCGAACTTCAAGGTGCCCGCCGGCTCCCTGAGCCCCGAGCAGAAAGAGCTCATCGTCCACCGCACCACCGACCTGTACGCCGAGATCTACGGCGAGCAGGCACGGCCCAACACCATGGTCCTCGTCGAGGAGGTAACCGACGGCGGCTGGGGCATCGGCGACCACGTCCTCACCCTGGCCGAGCTCAAGAAAGGCCGCTGACCTCGTTCACCCTCGGCCTTGCCGCTGACAGCCAGCCACTTCCTCGGCGCTCGCGGTGCGCACTCCCCCGCGTGCCACGCTCACGAAAGCTGCCCGCTGCCGCTGACGGCCTCAGCCGCGGCAGCGCACCCCACTGCCGGCACCAGAGGATCGGCCGGGGCCGTCTGGTAGACCATGTCCAGCACTGGCCAGCCGTTCCACCGCGTACTCCGCCACCGTTGGCTGCTGCTTCTGACCCGACGCAGTGGACGCCGAGGAAGCGGCGGCCTCGCCCGGGTCCGGCGAGATGGCCCGGACGCTGGCCGCCGCTGGCCTGGCGACCGAAGCGAGGGCGACCGATGCCCCGCCGGCGAGCACGCCGGCGCGCAGCACGGTCCGCCGGTCCATGCCCCGCGTGCCCGGTCGCCCGGGTGAGCGGGCAACCACACAATGGGGGTGATCCGGGCTGGTCTTCTCGGCGGGTTTGGTTAGGCTGACTGGTTCGGGCATTTCCCGGTTATCCGGCGCTGCGTTCGCTGAGCGGCCGGCGTCGCAGGTTGGGCTTGGTGAGGGCGGAGGGGTGGTAGCCCATCTGGAGTTCGCCGATGCCGGTGCCGGGCGGGACGACGGCGTCGATGGCATCGAGGACGTCGTCGCTCAAGGTCGTCTCGGCGCCTGTGAGAAGGTCGTCGAGCTGTGCGATAGTGCGCGGGCCGAGAAGAGCGGCGGTTACGCCGGGGTGTGCGATCACGAAGGCGATCGCCATGTGCGTCAGTGAGGTCCCCGCCTGCTCGGCGATCGGGATGAGCTGTTCCACGGCGTCGATGCGGCGTTCGTCGTTGAGGTGCTCGAAGTAGCGGCCCGTGCGGGTCAAGGTGGATGCCTGCCCCTTGCGTACCCGGCCGGTGCGCAGGCCCTGGGCCAGCGGGCTCCAGACAATGGTGCCCATGCCGTAGCGCTGGGTGGTCGGCAGCAGTTCTTGCTCGATCTCCCGGTTCAGGATGGAGTAGTGCGGCTGTTCGCAGCGGAAGCGCTCGAAGCCGCGGCGATCGGAGATCCAGTGCGACTCGACGATGCTCGCGGCCGGCAGCTTGGAGGTGCCGATCGTGCGCACCTTGCCGGCCCGGACGAGGTCGGTGAGCGCGGAGAGCGTCTCGTCCAGGTCGGTCGACTCGTCGGGGTAGTGGTACTGGTACAGGTCGATGTAGTCGGTCTCCAGGCGTCGCAGCGAGTTCTCGACGGCCTCGGTGATCCAGCGGCGCGAGCCGCCTCGCTGGTTGGGGGACTCGCCCATGGGGTTGGAGAACTTGGTGGCGAGCACGACCTCGTCCCGGCGGCCCTTGATCGCCTCGCCGACGATCTGCTCCGACTCGCCGCGGGAGTACACGTCGGCGGTGTCGATGAGGTTGATCCCGGCGCCGAGTGCGCGGCCGACGATGACGGCCGCCGCCTCGTGGTCGCTGTTGGCCATGGCGCCGAGGTTCATCGTGCCGAGCGCGTACGCGCTGACGTGGATTCCGGTGCGGCCGAGGGCGCGGTACTGCATGACAGTCTCCTGGCGTTCA
>Ga0335072_10002261_pt1 | contig 30115 bp, 29 predicted proteins | sample Lox_Sample_21_FD_206725 | JGI IMG/M metagenome (GOLD analysis project Ga0335072, IMG submission 206725) | Soil microbial communities from Loxahatchee National Wildlife Refuge, Florida, United States - Lox_Sample_2.1 | ecosystem: Environmental > Terrestrial > Soil > Wetlands | place: USA...
CTCAAAAAAGCGCAGAAAATGCTCGGATTTTCTGCGCTTTTTATCAAATCTGCTCTATTTCTGCGCGCACAACACCATGACCGGACAATGCGCCTGGCGCAGTACACCCTGGGCGACACTGCCCACCAGTATGCTGCCCACTGCTCCACGTCCATGCGTCCCCATCACAATCAGGTCGGCAGGCCAGTTCCTCGCCGCCTCTAAAATCTTCTTTACCGGATTGCCGGTTTCCACAAACTCCAATGCAGGCCGGGTTGCCGGCGCACGCGACCTGAAGTCATGTAACAGGTCCTTGGCGTCGCGCTGGGCCATCGCCATCCAGCCTTCCGCAGGCACCCCGGAATCCGCGGCAGCCTGAGTAACCGCAGGATCCACCACCGTAACAAATGCAACTTCCGCGTCAAGCTGCTGCGCAAGATCAAGGCCGGCACCGGCCGCATGCGCGGAAAACGCGCTTGGGTCCACGGCAATCAATATCTTTTTGAACTTCACTGTCACTCCTCTGGGATCAACGATCTCCCGAACACATGCAGAGCATGTACAGAAAGGCTAGGCCGTTGCGCACCCCTGGACAGTGACAGCAGTCACACCTGCATCCACAGGCAGCAAGCTCAAAATAAACATTATTCGTTTAAACAAACAGTGGCGTGGAATTATAGGTCAATTCGATATACTGGTATCAGGAACATTGAAGGAAAAGGGCTGATGACCCGGTGCTTCGAAGAAACCTGCCCATAATCAATAGTTCGCAGGCAAGCCTTGTAACATCAATATTTTACTGGCCTGGAAAAAATAAACCCCGTCTTTTGAAAGACCTGGGTACCCTGGGGGTTGGGGGGTGGGTCACTCAGCAGTCGAGCGTCGCGGAGCCTTCAGCCCGAGTTCCGCCATCGCCATCTGCAGGTCTGCCCAGGCTTCCTTCTTCTGCCGCGGATCGCGCAGCAGATACGCCGGATGGTAGGTGACGATAAGCTTCGACCCGCGGGCCTCGTGCAGACGTCCGCGCAGAGCGCTCAATGAGGACTTGCCGCCGAGCAGATAGGTCGCTGCCGTCGAGCCGAGCGCGACCAGCACTTCAGGCCGAATCACGTCGATCTGGTGGAAGAGAAATTGCGAGCAGGTGTTTGCTTCGACCGGCTCCGGCGTCCGGTTCTGCGGCGGACGGCACTTGACGATGTTGGCGATGTAAACCTCTTCGCGCTTCAGCCCCATCGCCGTGATCATGTTGTTGAGCAACTGCCCGGCCCTGCCGACAAACGGACGGCCCTGCGCGTCCTCGTCAGCGCCCGGTCCCTCGCCGACAAACATGAGCCGCGCATTCGGGTCGCCCTCGCCAAAGACGATCGTATGCCGTCCGGCAAAGGCCAGCGGGCAGCGCTTGCAGTCGCCGATGTCGGCCTGAATCGCGCGCAGCGCAGCTTCGCGTTCAGCAGGAGGAATTAGCGAAGTTTGTGTAGGAAAAAGATCATCGACTGTTACTGAGGACTGCTTCTTCGGCATCATTTCGTCTGAATATGTAACCGGTGGAGATACGCTTTCCCGCGCCTCGGCATCAACCGTTATGTCGCCGCGTCGATAGAAGTCGAAGACGCCTAGATCGCGATAGTAGCGAACGCGCGCGGCAATGGCCTGCTGCTGTTCAGGATCAAGACGCGGCATCGTTTACCGTTCCGCAACCACTTTCTGCGGACGGCGCAGCATCATCACTTCTTCAAGGATGCGGTCGGCAAGCTCGCGCTTGCTCATCTCCGGAAGCTCGATCGCAGTCTGCTGCGTGAGGAAGGTGACAGCATTGCGATCGGAATCGAAACCAACGCCGACGCGCGATACATCATTGAGCACGATGGCGTCCGCGCCCTTGCGCAGCAGCTTGTCGCGCCCATGCACAAGCGCATTCTCAGTCTCGGCAGCGAAGCCGATTACCAGCATGCCGTCGCGCCGTCGCTGCACAACTTCGGCCAGAATGTCTTCGGTTGGCTCCAGTTCAATCGTCAGCGGACCGGAGCGCTTGAGCTTCTGCTCCGCCTGCAAGACCGGACGATAGTCTGCAACCGCGGCGGCCTTGATGACGATCGTAGCTTCGTCAAGACGGCCCAGCACCGCAGATCGCATCTCTTCGGTGGTGACAACAGGAATAACCTCGCAATTGGCAGGCGCTCGCAAAGCAGTCGGAGCCGTGACGAGCATAACCTTCGCGCCGCGTTTCACGGCAGCCTCGGCAAGAGCATACCCCATCTTGCCGCTGGAACGGTTGCCCAGGAAACGCACCGGATCGATCGCCTCGCGCGTTCCGCCGGCGGTGATCATGACCGCCTCGCCGGCCAGATCGTTGCGATGGTTCAGAATATCGAGCACGGCCTGCACAATGGCGTCATTCTCGGCCAACCGCCCGCTGCCGATCATGCCGCAGGCGAGATAACCGCTATCCGGAGATACGATGCGAACTCCGCGCTCTTCGAGCAGCGCCAGGTTGGCGCAGGTTGCCGGATGGTTCCACATATTGACGTTCATCGCCGGAGCCACGATCACGGGAGCGGTCGTGGCCAGGTACATCGTCGTCAGAAAGTCGTCGGCAATACCATGCGCAAACCTGGCGAGAATGTTCGCCGTCGCCGGAGCAACCACCAGAGCATCGGTAGTCTGGGCGGCATCGATATGTTCAATCGCAGAATCCAGATTGCTCTCATCGGAATCACCGTTCCAAAGACTGGTGATGACCTTATGGCCGGTCAGTGATGCGAAGGTCAGCGGCTGAACGAACTGCTGAGCAGCTTCCGTCATCACCACGTGAACATCAAGCGCCTGCCGTTGCAGCGCGCGGACGAGTTCCGCTGCCTTATATGCGGCAACGCCACCGGAGACTCCGACTGTGACCTTCATACCACGATTTTACGCTGGATTCACAATTGGGCCGCGCCGGAAATTCGCAGGACAGGCTGAGGAAATCCCGGTACAAAATCCGTACTCTGCCCGTACTCTGGTAGATGATGAAGATCGGCGTCATCTCCGACACGCACGGCTTATTGCGATCCGAAGCACTCGAAGCACTTCACGGCATGGACCATATTCTTCACGCAGGCGATGTAGGCAATGCGGCAATTTTGGACGAACTCCGCCAGTTGGCTCCGCTCACCGCGATTCGTGGGAACATCGATCGCAGCGGCGCCTGTGCGCAGCTACCGGAAGTGGAACTGGTCGAACTGAATGGATGCAGCATTTACATGCTGCACGATGTGCATGTGCTGGATCTTGACCCTATCGCAGCCGGAATCCGGGTCGTCGTCAGCGGACACTCGCATCGGCCTCGTATCGAGTGGAAGAAGAACGTGCTGTACTTTAATCCCGGAAGCGCAGGACCAAAACGGTTTTCGCTGCCGGTTTCAGTTGGATCTCTGAATATCGAGGAAGGAACGGTCGAGCCGGAACTATTTACGATTGCCTGATGCGCAGGCTCCTTCAGTTGCGGATGCGCGGGTTTACGACCATATAGAGCACATCCGTAATCAGGTTCACCAGTACATAGGTGAGTCCCACTGCGAGAATGCAACCCTGGACCAGAGCATAGTCGCGATTTGAAATGGCGGAAACAGTGAGGCGTCCGATTCCCGGCCAGCTGAAGATGGTTTCAGTCACAATAGCTCCAGCGAGTAGCGCGCCGAATTGCAGGCCGATCAATGTGAGCACAGGGATCATTGCGTTACGCAACGCATGTTTGTAGACAACCGTGCGCTCCGAAAGTCCCTTTGCCCGCGCTGTGCGGATGTAGTCCTGGCCCAGCTCTTCAAGCATGGCGGTGCGTACCATGCGAGTGAGGATCGCAGCCAGAGCGCTGCCCATGGTGATCGCAGGCAGAACAAGATGGTCCCATCCGCCGGCGCCGCTCACAGGCAGCCAGCCGAGCTTGATCGAAACCAGCAGGATGAGAATCGGACCCAGCGCAAAGCTCGGAAAGGACAGCCCGAGAAGGCTGACAACGCCGAGAGCGTTGTCCTGCCAGCGCGCACGATGAAGCGCGGCCGTAATTCCTGCCGGAATGGACAACAGTAAGGCGACGATCAACGCCGCAGCCGTAAGCTCCAGCGTGTACGGATAGCGCGTGAGCACCAGATGCGTGACCGTATCATTCAGTCGCACCGACCGGCCCAGATCGCCGTGCAGCGCGCTACGCCAGTAATGGATGTATTGCTGGCCAAGCGGAATATCGAGGCCATAGGCGTGGCGCAGCGCGGCGATGTCCTGCGCGCGCGCGCCTTCCCCGAGCATCTGCTCGACCGGGTCACCGGGCACGATGTGAATCAGAAGGAAGACCAGCGACACCACCAGCCAGACAACCGGGATGGTGTACACCAGCCGCATAAGCAGCGACCGCAAAGCCCGCATCAGGAAGCTTTCTCCGGCTGGAGCGGCAATTGCTCTGGATCGGGTTGTTTCACATTTTCAACGACAACCTTGCTGATGCGGTTGCCGCTCATCTCGGCGACCGTGAGCTTGCGGCCCTCAAACTCCACCGTTTCTCCGCCTTTGGGAATCTTGCCTAATCGCGTAAGCAGGAAGCCGGCCAGGGTTTCCACGCCGCCGTCGCGCGGGAGCCGCCAGTTCATCTGCGTTTCCAGGTCGCGCAGGTTTACGCCGCCGTCCAGAACGACGCTTCCGCTTGCCGAAGTGAGGGTTGTTTTGGCGGCGACATCGAACTCATCCTCCACTTCGCCGATAAGCTGCTCGATTGCGTCTTCCACGGTGACAAGTCCCACTGTGGTGCCGAACTCATCCACAACGATCGCTAAGTGACGGCGGCGCTGGCGGAACTCCTGCAACAGGTCGAGCACCGGCTTTGTTTCGGGCACGAAAAGCACTTCGCGCATCACTTGCCGCAGACGCAGCTCGGTAAACGGCGCTTCCGCGAAGCGTGTTCGAGCCGAGGCGCGAAAGTGCATCAGACGCGATATGTCCTTCGAATAGACCACACCGACAATGTGGTCCGGGCCCCGGGACGGATCATAAACGGGAACGCGCGAGTGCAGCTCTTCGACGATGCGCGCGCTCGCTGCCTCGATCAGCATGTCGGCGGGAAGCGAGAAGATGCGTTGGCGGGGGGTCATGATCTCGCGCGTAGGAATCTCGTTCACCTCGACAGCCCGGTGGATCAGCGATTCCTGAAACTCCGGCAGCATTCCGACGCGCCGCGCGGCTGTTGCAATGAGCTTCAGCTCTTCGGGCGAATGCACTGTGCCCTCGTGCACCATCGGGGCGCGAAAGAGGCGGAGCACAAGGGCAGCTGACCGGTTGAGAAGGCGCACGGCTGGACGCGTGATGCGGATGAAAGCGTCCATCGGGCCAGCGACTCCGAGCGCTACCTGGTCCACTTTGCGCAGAGTCAGCGACTTGGGAACCAATTCTCCCAGCAGCACATGGAAGTAGGTGATGAGGGCAAAAGCAATGGGGACGGCAATTAAGTGGGAATAGACTCTGGCGTGCGGCACCTGCGCCAGCCACTCTTCAAAGACTGCGGCAACGACAGGCTCGCCGATCCAGCCGAGAGCCAGGCTGCAGAGTGTTACGCCGAATTGAACGGCGGGTAAAAAGTCATCCAGGTTCTGCTGCAGGCGGCGAACGATCCGCGCTCCGGGACGCCGCTGCGCGATGAGCTGCTCGACACGGGTTTCCCGCACGCTGACAAGCGCAAACTCTGCCGCGACGAAGAAACCATTGGCGAGAATCAGCATCGCAATGGAAACGAACCGGAAGAGCAGCAGGCCTGACATTTTTCTCTGAGTTTAACAGTTCATATCGCGGAACTAACGGGCTGCGGCCTTCGTATACCACTCCGGCATGTACTTATTCGTGACATATGAGTCTAAGAAGCGGGAGCATGGCAAGTGACGGCGCAGCGTAAGCGGAAGAAGAGATGGTGGCTGTGGGCGATTCCGGCGGTTGTCGTTGTCCTGCTGGTGGCGGTTGTAGCTGTGGCGCGCGGAAGCGGCACCAAGATCGACCCCAGCAAGCTGGCCAAGGCCACGCGCGGCGACATTGCCAAGAGCGTGGTTGCGACCGGCAAGATCCAGCCCATCACCAAGGTCGAACTCAAGTCGAAGGCCAGCGGCATCGTCGAAAAGCTCTACGTGGACATCAATCAGCATGTTCATAAAGGCCAGGTCCTGGCGCAGCTGGATCAACAGGAGATCCTTGCCCAGGTTGCGGCGCAGAAGGCGCAGCTGGCCGCTGCCCAGGCGAATGTCGTTACCTATAAGGCGAATATCAACGAGGACAAAGTTAACGCGGCCGCTCCGGACCTGCCGATGTACAAGGCGACTTACGACCGGAATCTTGCCATGTCGAATGACGGCATTGTCTCGAGGCAGACCCTCGACGATGCACAGCGTAATTATGTTGCCGCCGAGAACAAGCGCGACTCTTCCGTGGCGCAGATCAGCGTCGATCAGGCCAAGCTCAAGCAGGCAGAGGCGCAGGTGCAGCAGGCGCAGGCCAGCCTTGATCAGTTGAACGAACAACTCAGCTACACGACATTGGTTTCTCCGATCGACGGGGTTGTGCTTTCGCGGGACGTAGAGATCGGCGATGCGGTCAGTTCCATCCTGGTGCTCGGCTCGACGGCCACTCTGGTGATGACGATTGGCGATACGACGCAGGTTTATGTGCAGGGCAAGGTCGATGAGGCGGACATTGCCAGTGTGTATCTCGGCCAGCCTGCGCGCATCCATGTCGAGTCATTTCCGAACAGGACTTTCGACGGCAAGGTGACTAAGATTGCTCCTCTCGGTGTTGAAAAGGACAACGTTACGACCTTCGAGGTGCGTGTCTCGATCGACAACCCGACGGGCGAATTGAAGACGAATATGACGGCCAACGCCGAGATCCTGATTACCGAACACAAGAACGCTCTTACGGTTCCGGAGCAGGCGCTGGTCTATGACAACCAGAAGAATGCGTTTGTCTTCATACCCGATCCCAAGCAGAAGGACGGACAGCGCAAGATTCCGGTGAAAGTGGGGATCTCGAACGGCAGCAAAACCGAGATCCTAAGCGGGCTGAAGGAAGGAGACACGGTCGTTCTTCAGCAGTAAAGTAGTTGTGCTGGATATTCCCGTGTTTTCTCTGTCAATCAGCAAGAGTCGTGACAACCGAAGCAAACAGCGGGTCCTTCGACTACGCGCTGCGCGCTTCGCTCAGGATGACAACTCAGATTTAAGCAAAGGACTTGTTATGCACCTCCATAAAGCAATTGCGGTGACTGCGCTGCTCCTGACTCCCGCGGCGCTCCTAGCGGCCGACGGCACGTTCGACAAAACCCTGCATACCAGTGGAGCGGTCACGCTCTACGTTAATACGGGTTCGGGATACATCCATATCACTCCCGGCTCCGATTCGAGCGTTCACATCATCGGCCATGTGCATGCGGCCAAGTGGAACAGCTGGATTGACAGCGGTTCGCCTGAGGAGCGCGTGCATGAGGTGGTTTCCAACCCGCCGATCGAACAGACTGGGAACACGATCAGCATCGGGAAACATACCGATTACAAGAACATCTCCATCGATTACGAAATCACGACACCGAGAGGCACCGACCTTACGGCTGGCAGCGGGTCGGGCGACATTCATGTTGATGGCCTCAGCGGTCCGGCGAAGCTTAATACCGGATCCGGCTCGATCGACGCTTCCGGACTGAACGGGCGCACCACGCTGCAGACCGGATCGGGCGATATTCGCGCAGAGCTGCAGTCGCCTACCGGCGTGAAGGCACAGACGGGCAGCGGCAGCATCCGGCTCAGAGGCGTGCAGGGCGACCTGTACGCGCAGAGCGGTTCGGGCGATATCGAGGTTCAGGGAGAGCCGACTGCTCCGTGGCGGCTGCAAACCGGCTCCGGTTCCGTGACGCTTAATACCGGCAATTCACGGTTCTCGCTGGATGCGCAGACCGGCTCCGGCGACGTGCATAGCGATCCTCCGATTACCACGCACGGGAACTTCGAGAAGCACCATATTACCGGCGACGTGAATGGCGGTGGACCAACGGTGCGGGTCGAAACCGGGTCGGGCGATATCCGGATTCAATGAGCGGGGTAGTCCCCCCATCCCCCCAGGGGTGGTCAAGTCTTTGAAAACATTCGGTGAATGCGCAAAGACCGGCTAAATTATTGATTAATAGCTTGTTGCATGTAAGTTATTTTGTTTCAACAAGAAAGCCCACTTCGGCGGAAGTGGGCTCTTCGTTGACTGCTCTATACTCTATTTTATCGGATTTCGCGAAACTACACGCCAAACGATGCAGACTTTATTCCACCTGGAATCAATCACTTGGAAAAAGCCTATTGATTATCCGCTTGACAAAAGGAAAGGCAGAAAATCCCTCGGCGGCTAAAGCCGCACTCATTCTCTGGCGCTTACGGCACGGCTGAAGCCGTGCCCCTTCAAAACAAACCCGCTTTTGCGGCATCCTCTAAGGCTGTCAGACCTTGACAGCTTTTTGCCTGCCTTTTTCGAAAGCCGCTTCGGCTCCTTCTTCGAGCTCTTCGTGCGTGGGACTCTTCACCGATTGTCCAATCGACCATTGGTGCCCGAAGGGGTCGACGAACTGGCCGTAGAGATCGCCCCAGAACTGCTCCTGGAACGGCATGGTTACGGTGACGCCGGCGGCGATGGCGCGGTCCCAGGTTTCCTGTCCGTTTTCTACGTGAAGATGCAGAGTGACCGGCGTGCCGCCAAAGGCCTGGGGTGTGCGGCTCTTTCCGCCCATGAATTCGGGGAAATCGTCGGCGAAGTACAGCGCGCTGCCGTTGATGTCGAGATGCACATGCATCAGCTTGCCGCCGTCCGGGGCACTGTGGCGCGTGATTTCTTTTGCACCGAATGCATTCTTGTAAAACTCGATGGCTGCCTTGGCATCGCTGACGGTGAGATATGGGGTGAGACCCATGACTGGATTTTCCATTGCGCACTCCTGAATCGGATGAATGTCCGACGCCGCAGTATATCCGCCATGCGAGTGGAGCCGCGTTAAATTTTCGTCGAGCCGGTTGCGCACGCGGACAGGATGACAGCTATCGAATGCGGGCCCGGTGAAAGCGCCTGCGCGATACGATACGATTACACCGCGAGAACAGGAGCAGCAGTCTTTCCCATGCAGAGCAGGAATGGTTCGTTTGTCAAACACTGAATCGAAGCCACCGGCGCGGTTGATCGCGGGATTGTATTTTGGGTTTGTTCTTACCGGCATCGGCACTAACCTGCTCGGCTGCATTCTTCCCGCGCTGAGCGGCATCTGGAAGTTGAGCGACAGCCATTCGGGGTTGCTGTTTGCCGCGCAGTTTGCCGGCTCATCGACAGGTGCGCTGCTGGTGCAGTCGCGGCTCGATAAGAGCATTCTTCGCGGATACATGCTTCTGATCGCGAGCGCTATCGGGTTTGCGTTCTGCCGCGGCCACTTTGCCGCGCCGCTCTTGTTTTGCTTCGGCCTGGGACTGGGCTGGGCGATGACGGCGACCAGCATGACGTTCGGGCGGATGTATACGACCAACCGCGGCGCTTCCCTTTCCCTGCTCAACGCGTTCTGGGGGCTGGGCGCAGTCCTGTGTCCGATACTGGCGACGGCGTGGGAGCAGTTTCGCTCGCCTTACTCCATGTATCTGGGACTGGCTTTGGCGGCGGTGCCTCCGCTGCTGGCGACCGGGCTGCACACGGGTTATTTGTCGGGGCTGCGCGACGAGCCGTCATTTTCGGGCAGCCTGCGGAACAGGTTTGCCCTGCTTGTGCCGCTGGCGATCTTTGCCTTTCTTTACGTCGGGGTTGAGTCCTCGGTGAGCGGGTGGATGATGACGTACGTCCATCGCTTGCCGCTGGGCAGCGGATTGTATGCTCCGATTGCCACGTCCTGCTTCTGGATTGCGCTGCTCTTCGGAAGGTCGGCGGCTCCGGCGGTGCTGAAGCACATCTCCGAGTCGAACCTGCTGATGATTGCCCTGTGCATGCTGCTGGTAAGCAATGTGATGCTTCTTTTGAGCTACACGCCGGGCATGAGCATTGCGAGCGCTACGCTGGCCGGGCTGATGCTGGCTCCGATTTTTCCCCTGTGCCTGTCGAAGGTGCTGGCCATTGCAAGCGGGCCCTCGGAATCACGCTGGGTGTTTGCGATCAGCGGGTTTGGCGGCGCGGTGGTGCCGTGGATGACGGGCCAGGTGGCATCATGGCGCGGCTCGCTGCGCGTGGGGCTGACGGTGCCGCTGGCGGCGTCGGGGATCATGCTGCTGCTGCAGCTGCGGACACAGTTTTTGATGAAGACGACGTCCGAGGCTGTTTAGGGCGGCATTTTCATTCCGTGCGCAGAGCCTCGATGGGGTTTACGCTGGCTGCGCGCTTTGCCGGAATATAGCTGGCTGCCAATCCGCATACGGCGAGGACCAGGGCGACGGCGAAGACGGTGAATACGTCGTAGCCGTGGAATCCGTAGATGAAGGCGCGCATGACTCCGCCGGCGGCTATGGCGATGGCGATGCCGGCGGCTACTCCGATGCCGAGCAGCAGGAGCGCGTGGCGCAGCACCAGCCAGACTACGCTGCCTTGCGACGAGCCGAGGGCCAGGCGGACTCCGAACTCGCGCGTGCGCTGGCTGACGGAGTATGAGAGCAGGCCGTAGATGCCGGCGACCGCGATGACGAGGGCGGCGAGGCCGAACATCCCGAGGAGCCTTGCGGCAAGGGTCTGATCGCCCATGGAGTCATCGACTGCCTGCTGCATGGGCTGGAGGTTCTGGATGGCCACGTCGGGAGCGAGCTGATGCACGGCGCTTTGAATTGCCGGTTCGGCTGCGGATGCGGGCAGGTGCGTGCGCACGGCCACGTTCATGAGAAAAGAGAGCAGGATGGGATAGAGCTGGTCTTTGGGCGTGACCTGCAGCAGGTTCAAATTCAGCTCTGGAGCTGACGGCTCACCGGCAGAGTGCTGGCGGGTGTCTTCGGCAACGCCGACGATGGTTCCCCACTCGCGCGGGCCGCTGTCGTTGAGTTGAATCTGCTTGCCGATGGGGTCCTCGTTGGGGAAGACCCTTTTTACGAATGCATCGTTTACGACAATGGCACTGGGCGTGTCGGGAGTGTCCTCGGAATCGAAGAAACGGCCTTTGAGCAGGCGGACGCCGAAGGTCGTGAAGTAGCCTGCGGTCGCGGCGCGGAGATGCGCGTTGACTTCATCGCTTTTTGCCGGTGTGGGGCGGTCCCTAACGACGATTCCATCGAGGAAGTTCCAGTTGGGCATGAGCGGGCGGACGGTGGTGAGGCCGGCATCGGTGATTCCGGGCGTATGGCGCAGCTTTTCCAGCAAGGGCTGATACAGGGCCTGAACCAGGTCTGGAGACTTTTCCGGATTGCCGGGGGTGAACCAGGTTCCGTGCGTGGGCAGGAAGAGCGAACCGGTGATGACGTTTTCAGGGCTGAATCCCAGGTCGGCATGGCGCAAAACGAGCAGCGTGCGCAGCATGAGTCCGGCGGCGATGAGGAGGGCCAGCGTCAGGGTGATTTCGCCTACGACGAGTGCATCGCGCCAGCGAGCCTGACGTCTGCTTGTGCCGGTTGCGGCGGCGCCTTCACGCAGTCCTTCCTGGGCTGGGACGTTGGCGGCGGTCCATGCGGGGACGATGCCGAAGAACACTGCGGACGCGCAAGAGGCGGCCAGCAGGAAGAGGCATACGGCGAGGTTGATGTGGATGTGCTCGCCATAGAAGAGGGCATTTTCAAGGTACTTTTTGAGCACCCGGAGGATGACAACAGCGAAGCCGAGGCCGACCGCGCCTCCTGCCAATGCGATGAGCAGGCTCTCGGTGAGGAATTGCCGGACGAGGCGATTGCGATTTGCGCCGAGCGCTCCGCGAATGGCTATTTCGCGGCGGCGGCCATTGGTACGGGTCAGCATGAGGCCGGCGACGTTGGCGCATGCGATGAGCCATACGGCGACGACGGCGGCATTAAGAGCAAATAATGCGGGGCGCTGGCCTTCGGTCAGGGCGTCGCGGTATTTCGCAACTCGAATTGGGCCTTTCGACTCCTCCTTGGGATACTCGATGAGCAGCTGTTTGCGGATGGAATTCAACTCGGATCGCGCCTGCTCGATGGAGACGCCGGGGCGCAGAAGCCCATACAGCTGGATGCCTGCGTCGTCGCGGCCGGCGAGGTTTTTATCATCGGCATTAAGCGGCGTGTAGATGGCGGCGCCTACATTGGCGGGAAACTCGGCGGCAGGCGGCAACACTCCTATGACCACAAACGGGTCGCCATTGATTGCGACTGAACGGCCAATGATGTTGGGATCGGCGGCAAAATTTTTCTTCCAGACAGAATCGCTGAGGACCAGCACGTTGTTCTGTCCCGGCTTGCCGTCGCCGGGCACGAAACCGCGCCCTAATGCCGGTTTTATTCCGAGGATGTCGAACAGATTTGTGCTGGCCAGGACCTGGGGAGTGATCTGCGCCGCGCCGCTGCCGCGCAGCGGCTGGAACTGCAGGGTCATGAAGGCAATTTCCTGGAAGGAATGGCTGCGCGCCTGAAAGTCGCGTATGTCGGGCAGCGACATTGGACTGAAGCCCACGCCGTTCTGAGGCAGTTCGCCGATCTCGACGATGCGGTCCGCGTTTCGATATGGCAGAGGACGCAGCAGCACCTGGTCGATGACGGAGAACATGGCGGCGTTGACGCCGATGCCGAGGGCGAGCGTGAGGACCGCTGTCAGGGTGAATCCGGGGGTTTTGACGAGCTGGCGCAGCGCGTATTTTGTGTCGTTCCAGAACATTATTTGTTTCACCGTCCTTCTGGATTGCAAACACCGTATCACAGCGAAAACGGATTGCAGAGCTTGACGAGCGTGGAGAAGTTGTCAAGACAGTGCACGGGGCTCAGTTTTTAAGTTCAGCATCGGTTGGCTTAGGCTGAGGTTTATGGCTCAGACTCTTTATGTTGCCAGCAGCAATCCTGGCAAGTTGCGTGATTTTGCCGCCGCGGCTGAAGTTTTTCAGTTCGATGTGGTTCCATTGCCGAATCTTGGGGACATTCCTCCTCCGGTTGAAGACGGGCTTACATTTGAAGACAATGCGCGTCTCAAAGCGGTTTACTACAGCGGTTTCGCGCCTGACTGCGTCGTTATAGCTGACGATTCGGGGCTGGAAGTGGACGCATTGGGTGGCGAGCCGGGGGTTCGGTCGGCGCGGTTTGCTGCGGATGCGGGTTTTGTCGCTGAGGCTTTTGATGCTGACTCGCGCAACAATTTGTATCTGCTGAAACGGCTGGCGTCACTCGGAACGGCAATGAGCGCAGCGCGGTATCGCTGTGTGATCGCTGCGGCTCTGAACAAGAAAATATTGATGACGGCTGATGGTTCGGTTGAGGGCGAGATTCTTCCCGAGCCTCGCGGGAATGGCGGGTTTGGATATGATCCTCTGTTTTTTCTGCCTGCGCTGGGGAAAACGATGGCGGAGATTGATCTCGCGCTGAAGCAGTCGCTGAGTCATCGCGGGAAGGCATTTTCTGCGCTGCTCGAAAAGATGCGTGGGTAGATTCCCTTGGTTGAGATATTGCTTTCCCACCCTGACTTCGTCAGGATGGGGCACCCTTTTCTTGCTACAGCGAGGAAAGCAGATCTTTCGCGTTGCTCAGGACGACAATCTTGCGGGAGCGGCTTTGGTTTCTTGACGGTCGTTGTTTCGCGCACCAATAATAGAAGGTGACTTCACTCAAGATTCAACAGTATTTCAGCGTCTCCTGTCCGTTTGCGACGGAGCCCTTACCGTGGTACCAGTTCCAGGCTGCGCATTGCACCGATAACACTCTACTGTCTGAATTCGCCGATGGCGGTTGGCCGCATCGGATTGCGTCGCGCAGATGAACGTTGTTGATAAAGGAAGACGGATAGCAATGAATCATAAGGTTGGGAAACGCACATGAGCACGGCTGCTGTTGGCCTGCGGCGAAATCCGGCTGCTACTTTCTGGGGTTCGACGAATGGCAAGAAGGCCGTGATGGCGGTGACAGGCGCGATCCTGTTTGTCTTTATCATTGGGCATCTTGCGGGAAACCTGCAGATTTTTGAAGGCAGGGAAAAGCTGAATGCGTACGGGCGCTTTCTGCACAGCATCGGCGAGTTGCTGTGGCCTGTTCGCATTGTGCTGATTGTTTCTGTCCTGCTGCACATCACGGCGACGGTGCAGCTGGCGCTGCGGAAGAAGCGCGCGCGTCCGGTGGGATATTCGCGCAAAGAGGCGATTGCTTCGTCGTATGCTTCGCGGACGATGTACTGGTCGGGGCCGATTGTGCTAGCCTTTGTGATCTTTCACCTGCTGCAGTTCACAGCTGGGTACATTCATCCGGAGTCGCAGTTTATTGAAGGCGATGTGTACCACAATGTGGTGGCGGGGTTTCAGGTGTGGTGGGTTTCGGTCTGGTACATCTTCTCGGTCAGTCTGCTGGGGCTGCATCTGAGCCACGGGATATCGAGCATGTTCCAGTCGCTTGGGTTCAATCACCCGAAGCATACCCCGGTGCTGAAAAGCGCGGCGGTGGCGGTGGCGGTGGCGATTGTGCTGGGGTACATCTCTATTCCGATTAGCGTTTTGCTGGGGATCGTAAAGTAAATGACACTCGATTCGAAACTACCTTCCGGTCCGATTGAGCAGGCGTGGGACAAGACGAAGTTCGAGCTGAAGCTGGTGAACCCGGCGAACAAGCGCAAGCATACGGTGATCGTTGTTGGCTCGGGGCTTGCGGGTGCGTCGGCTGCGGCTACGCTGGGCGAGCTTGGGTATCACGTCAGGTGTTTCTGCTTTCAGGATTCGCCGCGGCGGGCGCACTCGATTGCGGCGCAGGGCGGCATCAACGCTGCGAAGAATTACCAGAACGACGGCGACAGCGTGTACCGGCTCTTCTACGACACTGTAAAGGGTGGCGATTTTCGCGCGCGCGAGGCAAATGTTTACCGGCTGGCGCAGATCAGCGTGAACATTATCGATCAGTGCGTAGCGCAGGGTGTTCCCTTTGCGCGTGAATATGGCGGGGCACTGACCAATCGGTCGTTTGGCGGCGCGCAGGTTTCGCGCACCTTCTATGCGCGAGGACAGACGGGGCAGCAGTTGTTGCTGGGCGCCTACCAGGCGCTTGAGCGGCAGGTGCAGGCCGGCTCGGTCACGATGTATCCGCGGATGGAGATGCTTGATCTTATTGTCATTGATGGCAAGGCGCGCGGGATTGTTACGCGCAATCTGGTTACAGGTGAGATCGATACGCATATTGCCGATGCGGTGATTCTGGGGACGGGTGGATATGGGAATGTCTACTATCTGTCTACGAATGCCAAGGGATCGAATGTAACGGCGAGCTGGCGCGCGCACAAGCGCGGCGCTTTGTTTGCCAATCCCTGCTATACGCAGATTCACCCGACGTGCATTCCGGTTTCCGGCGATTACCAGTCGAAGCTGACGCTGATGTCGGAGTCGCTGCGTAATGACGGGCGCATCTGGGTGCCGCTGAAGAAAGGTGACAAGCGGAAGCCAGACCAGATTCCGGAGGCTGAGCGCGATTACTATCTGGAGCGGCGCTATCCGAGCTTCGGCAATCTTGTTCCGCGCGACGTGGCTTCGCGCAATGCGAAGCATGTTTGCGACGAAGGCCGCGGCGTGGGCGAAACGGGGCTGGGTGTCTATCTCGACTTTGCCGATGCGATCAAACGGCTGGGCGAGCATACGATTCGCGAGCGCTACGGAAACCTCTTTGATATGTACCAGCGCATTACGGATGAAGATCCTTACAAGGTTCCGATGCGCATTTATCCAGCGATCCACTACACGATGGGCGGGCTGTGGGTGGATTACAACCTGCAGAGCACAATCCCAGGGCTGTTTGTGCTGGGCGAGGCGAACTTCTCCGATCATGGGGCGAACCGGCTGGGCGCGAGCGCGCTGATGCAGGGGTTGTCGGATGGGTACTTCATCATTCCCTACACAGTTGGCAACTATCTGGCTTCGACCAAGCTGGACAAGGTGGAGACTTCGCAAGAGGAAGTGCGGAACACCGTCGCATGCGTGCAGCAGATGACCCAGAAGCTGCTCTCGATCAAGGGCAAGCGAACGGTGGACTCGTTCCATCGCGAGCTGGGCAAGATCATGTGGGACGAATGCGGCATGTCGCGCACAGCGCAGGGACTCGAGAAAGCCATCGGGCAGATTCGTACACTGCGCGAGGAATACTGGCAGAACGTCAATGTTCCCGGGTCGGGCGACGATCTGAATCAAAGCCTCGAGAAAGCCGGGCGCGTGGCTGACTTCTTCGAGCTGGGCGAGCTGATGTGCATCGATGCGCTCGATCGCAATGAGTCGTGCGGCGGGCATTTCCGCGAGGAGTATCAGACGCCGGATGGCGAGGCGCAGCGCGATGACGAGCACTACTCGTATGTCGCGGCATGGGAGTATCGCGGGCCGGGCAATCGCGAAGAACTGCATATGGAACCGCTGGTCTTCCACTACGTTCATCCGAGCCAGAGGAGCTACAAGTAATGAAATTAACGCTGAAAATCTGGCGTCAGAAAGGGCCGAAGGATAAGGGCTCGTTTGTCAGCTATCCGATGGACAATGTCAACGCAGAGATGTCGATGCTGGAGTGCCTGGATGTGCTCAACGAATCGCTGATTGAGCGCGGCGAGGAGCCGGTGGCATTCGAGCACGATTGCCGCGAGGGTATCTGCGGATCATGTGGGTTCATGATTAATGGAATTGCCCATGGGCCTATGACTGCTACTACTGTTTGCCAGCTCACGATGCGGCACTTCAAGGATGGGCAGGAACTCGTGATAGAGCCCTGGCGCGCTGCTGCGTTTCCGCAGATCAAGGATCTGGTTGTCGACCGGCGGGCTTTTGACCGCATTATTGCCTCGGGCGGGTACATCTCGGTTTCTACCGGGAATGCTCCGGACGGGAACGTCATCCCGGTCGGCAAGGAGATTGCTGACCGGGCGATGGATGCTGCTGCCTGCATTGGCTGCGGAGCGTGTGTGGCGGCTTGCCCCAATGCTGCGGCTGCGCTGTTTACCGGGGCCAAGATTGCTCACTTGAGCGTGCTGCCGCAGGGCGAGGTCGAGCGCGATCATCGGGCGGTGAATATGGTCGCGCAGATGAATACCGAGGATTTCGGCGGCTGCACGAATATCGGCGAGTGCACGGCGGTCTGCCCCAAGGAGATTCCGCTGGAAGTGATTGCCATTATGAATCGCGACTATATCCGCGGCAAATGGAAAAAGCGCGATGACGAGGTGAAGACGATTGCTCCGGTTACGGAGTGGAGTTCCGGCAGGAGCTAGTAGGTCCCAAAAAAAACACTGGCCTTAAGGCCAGTGTTTTTTTGGTGCGTGCTTCACGCGGTCTTGTTAGACCCACCCTAGCTCCTCGAAAAGCACGAAGAGCTAGGATGGGGCACCCTTTGTCTGCACACCGTCCCAATTTTTAGAGTACTCGCTTGATTTCTTCGGCCAGCTTTGTCCAGGCTTCTAGGTCGACGAAGTGGCCTACGCCGGGGAGCGGGCGCCAGTCGCCTTCGCAGCCTGCGTCGTTGAAGCTCTTGATGGCTACGGCGGATGGGAGTGCTCCGTCTTTCATCCCCCAGACCATGGTTACGGGGATGCCGATGGGGGTTTGGTAGAGGGCGTAGAGGCGCTTGTGCTGCGCGGGCGAGAGGAGCGTTTGGACGAAGGCTCGGTAGTATTCGATGGGACCGTGCATGTCGGCGGCTCTCTGGAAGCGGTTCACAAGTTCATCGACTAATGCGATATCCATGGTTCCGGGTTGGCCCTGGCGTACAGTGAAGGACCATTTCAGGATTTTTCTGCCGAGGGCTGTCGCGATGAACCACTCCGGGAACCAGGGGATCTGGAAGAACGGCACCCAAGGGATGCGGAAGGGTTGCCAGTCTTCGCAGGTGAGCGCGGCGCGGACGAGGGTTTTGGGATGGGTGCAGTTTACAACGACCAGCTTACGGATGAGCTGTGAGTAGCGGTGCGAGAAGAGCCAGCCGAGCGCTCCACCCCAGTCGTGGGTGACGAGAAGGCAACCCTGGATGCCGAGGGTTTCGATGAGGGCGCGGATGTCGTCGGTGAGGGTGAAGACGTCGTATCCCGTCTTTGCGTAGGTGGTGCCGGGGTAGCCGCGCATGTCTGGCGCGTAGATGCGGCTCTCGGGGAGCAGTTCCATGATGTGGCGCCAGCTCATCCAGCCTTCGGGAAAGCCGTGGATGCAGAGGATGGGCAGCGCGTCGGCTGGGCCGGAGACAGCTACGTGAAAGGCGATGCCGTTGGCTTCGACTTGTCGGTGCTCGATGCTTGCCACGGTTGCGGCTCCGAAAGACGGCGTGGGCTATGACGATAGCAGAGATCGTCTGCTTGCCGGGATGTTTCTGTGAGATGGGGCTGCTGGTCGGGTGAGCGTTTCACTTCCCCACTCAAGCCAAAAGAGGCTTAATGAGGCACCCATTTTCGTGCCGCTGCCGGGGGAAAGTAAATCCATTCGACTCCGCGCTGCGCGCTTCGCTCAGGATGACAAGGTTTCAGCTGCCTACGCGGCGTGGGTTACATCCATTTCGCTGAGACGGAGTACCAGGCATTTGGCAGCGCCGCCGGCTTTGAGGAATTCGGTCAGCTCTACTTCGATAACGTGAAAGCCTCGGGATTGCAGCTCGGCGCTGAGTTCGGGGCTGATTTTGTTGAGCAGGATGGTGCGGCCTACGTTGACGGCGTTGCAGGCGAAGCGCAGGGCATCGGCTTCGGAGACGCGGATTCGGTTTGCTGACGCATAGCGCGCTTCGATGCGTTTCTGCGACTCGGCGTCGAAAGCTGCGGGGTAATACATGACGTCGCCATTCGAGAGTGGGCAGAAACAGGTATCGAGGTGATAGAAGCGCGGGTCTACCAGGCGCAACGATACGACTTCGAGCGCCCATAAATCGATAAGGTGCCAGTGGCTGTCTTCGCCGGTCCGCGGTCCGTGGCCCGCCCAGAGGCGCGAGCCATCGGCTTCGAAGAGTGCGTCGCCTTCGCCCTCGAAGGGCGTGGCGCGAGGGAGTTCGCACACCGTGTAGCCTGATTCGTGGAACCAGCGGCGGAAGTGCGGCTCTTCACCCTGGCGCTCGGGGTGGTGGAAGCTGCTCAGGGCGACGATGCCGTCTCGGACAAGGCCGGCGTTGGCGGTGAAGACCATGTCGGGTGAGCCCGGCTGCGGTTCTACTAAATGAACATGCGCGATCTTTGTCAGCGCGCCGTGCAAGCGCTCCCACTGCATGGCGGCTTGCTCGCGTGATGAGCGGTGGACGTTGCCTGCCATCCAGGGATTGATGACGTAGTTCACGTCGTAGAGCTTTGGGGGACACATGAGGAACGTGGGCCGGTTGTTGGCCGGGTTCGGCATACTTCCCATGCCCAGAGTGTGTCCCGCTTTTAGCGGCACGTCAATATGAATGAAAATGCGCTGGGATCAGCATAATCATGCATGCGGTGTTTGGATTGGGTGAGGAAAAGACCCGGGTTAGCTCAGGGCAGGCTCCGGGGCACCCGCTGCATAGTCTTTCATCTTCTGTCCGGGAGTCTGAGAGGTCGTCTGCTACAATCCGGCCATCGCTGAAAACTATGAAGATCAGATACGCCGCTACCCTTTTTTTGGCTTTCGCGCTGCCTTTGGCTGCACAAACCACCACGAAGACTCCTGTGAAAAAAGCTCAGACCGATCCGCTCGTTGTCCACCGCAACGCCATTGTGATTGATACCCACGCCGAGATTGGTGGATGAGAATTATGACCTGGCTGATCCTTTGAATGGCGGGCAGTTGAATCTTGAGTCGGCGAAGAAGGGCAACCTGGGCGCGGAGTTTTTCTCGATCTGGGTTGAGCCTGATCTTTATAAGGGCCAGTATGCGCACAGGACGCTGGAGTTGATTGATGCGGTGTATCAGCAGGCGGCGAAGCATCCGGACCAGATGATGATGGCGTACTCTCCGGCGGACATTTTGAAGGCTCACCGCGAGCATAAGCTGGCGGCGCTGATGGGGATTGAGGGCGGGCACTCGATTGAGGACTCGCTGGCGCTGCTGCGCGACTACTACCGGCTGGGCGTGCGATACATGACGCTGACATGGTCGAACTCAAATGACTGGGCGGATTCTTCGGGCGACGCGGATAATCCGAATGTTCACCACACGCAGGACGGGCTGACGGACTTTGGCAAGGACGTGGTGTACGAGATGAACCGGCTGGGAATGATGGTGGATATCTCGCACGTCTCGGACAAAACGTTTTATCGCGCGGTGATTACGTCGCGGGCTCCGGTGATTGCTTCGCACTCTTCGGCGCGGGCGCTGACGAATGCTCCGCGGAACATGACGGATGACATGCTGCGGGCTGTAGCCCGTTCTGGCGGGCCGAACAGCAAGGGCGGCGTGGTGATGGTGAACTACTATTCGGCATTTATCAGCCAGAAGTATCGCGATGCTTCGATTGCACAGGAGCCGGAGGTGAAGAAGGCTACCGATGAGCTGAAGGCGGAGTATGCGAAAGAGGGCAAGCAGGTGACGTATGGCGACCTGGAAAAGCTGCAGCGGCAGTATGCGGACAAGATTCCTCGGCCCCCGCTGAGTGACTTGATCGATCATATTGACCACATTGCCAAGGTTGCGGGCGTGGATCATGTTGGGTTGGGGTCGGATTTCGATGGCGTGTCGGGACAATTGCCGGAGGGGATTGACTCGGCTGCGGATTTGCCGAAGATTACGCAGGCGCTGATGGCTCGGGGGTACTCGGCTGGGGACTGCGACAAGATTCTTGGCGGGAATCTGCTTAGGGTGTTTCGTGAGGTGGAGGCTACGGCTAAGGAGTTGCAGGCTGAGTCGGCGACTCGGCCTAAGATTGGTGAGACGCAGCCGTTCAAGAAGAACTAATATTGGTGTCCTTCCCACCATGCGCGATCAGACAAAAGTAATAATCGGGTTTGGGTCTATATGGGGCCTGTTTGCTCTTGGAGCCGTATTCATGAGTGCGTTCACTATTGGAGACAATGACACAGCACCTGAAGTTCTGGCTCTCACTCTCTATGGATTTACAATTCTGCCGGCTTGCATCCTAGCGATCTGGTATCGAAGGGCTTCAGCTATCTGGCTTATCATTTTGTTTTTCATAGCCGCTTTTGGATTCATTTACCAAGAAATCTATCAATCTGCCCACGATAAAGCTTATCAATCACAGTTGGGGCATACTATTGTTCCCTTCGTTATAGCTGCAATTCCTGGTCTTCTCGGAGTTTTGCTGCTTCGAAGTGATGGCGACGAAAGACAACAATCTACCTCGTCCGTTCCAAAGTAGACATCAGGGGGAAATTGCGCCGTTTTCACTTCTTGTAGCGATGCTGTAACCTAACCTTTGGGATACTGCATGAACGCATTTGCTCGCCTGACCTCGCTTGCTTTTCTTTCGTCTTCGCTTCTTTTCGCACAGCAATCCACTCCGCCGACTACGCCACCAGCGACGCCTCCGGCTTCGAGCCCTGCATCGAATCAGGATTTGCCGGATTCACCAGGAACGCAGGCGCATGTGAGTCCGCAGCCGACAGGGCCTACGGCGGTGCTGGATACGAGCATGGGGAGGATTACGTGCAAGCTGTTTTCGAAGGAAGCTCCGCAGACGGTGGCCAACTTTATCGGGCTGGCGCAGGGGACGAAGGACTGGACCGATCCGGTGACGCATAAGAAGATGCATAACAAGCCGCTGTATGACGGCACGCAGTTTCATCGCGTGATTCCGGATTTCATGATTCAGGGCGGCGATCCGACGGCGACGGGGATGGGCGATCCGGGGTACATGTTTGAGGATGAGTTCGATCCGAACCTGAACTTTGACGTTCCGGGGCGGTTGGCGATGGCGAATTCCGGGCCGAACACGAATGGGTCGCAGTTCTTTATTACCGAAGTTCCGACTGAGTACCTGAACCAGAAGCACACGATATTCGGGCAGTGCGATGATTCGAGCATTCTGGTGGTGAAGTCGATTGCGCGGGTCGAGCGTGACAGCAACGACAAGCCTATCGATCCGGTGATTCTGAAGAAAGTTACGATTGTGCCGGATGGGCAGCCTCTGCCTCCGGCGCCTTCCGGTTTGTCGGGAACGGTTTCACCAGGTCACTGATTTCTTATCCCACCCTTCGCCTGCGGCTCAGGATGGGGCACCCAAAATCTTCAAAAACGAAATATCGAGGAGTGAATCATGGCGCGTCCAATGGGAACATACGCGATTTTTAATACCAGTGAAGGAGCGATCGTCTGCCGTCTGTTTGAAGCAGATGCGCCGAAGACGGTCGCCAATTTTATTGAGCTTGCTGAGGGAAAGCGCGAGTGGACGCATCCGGTGGGCGGCAAGAAGAGCAGCGACAAGCTGTATGACGGCACGATTTTTCATCGCGTGATTCCGGACTTCATGATTCAGGGCGGCGATCCGGCAGGGTCGGGATTTGGCGGGCCGGGATACAAGTTTGAAGATGAAACAAAGGGATCGCCGCATGCCTTCGATAAGAAAGGCAAGCTGGCGATGGCGAATGCGGGACCGAACACGAATGGCTCGCAGTTCTTTATCACGGTGACTCCGACGACGTGGCTGACCGGCAAGCATACGATCTTCGGCGAGGTGGTCGAGGGGCAGGATGTGGTCGACAAGATTTCGAAGGTCGCTCGCGGCGCGCAGGATAAGCCGAAGACTCCGGTCACGATTGAGTCGCTGGTGATTGAGCGCGTGGCTTAGGGCGGTTCCTAGACTTTCACTTTTCTTGAGGTGCAGGAGTAGTCCAGTTAACGGCATTGCTTTCCCACCCTGTCGCAAACAACGCGACAGGATGGGCACCCTTTTTCGTGCTAACTTGAGGCAAAACAGATCCTTCCCCTTCACTACGTTCAGGGTCAGGATGACAGCGCTATTTCAATGGTTTCAAGTCGCCCAACACGGTTGGGATTAATTCTGAGACCGTGGGGTGAATGTGCATGGCGCGCTGGATCGTTGTGTATGGGGCTTTCGCATACATCACGTCTAGGATGCAGTGAACGGCTTCGTCGCAGCCTGTACCGAGGAGGGATGCTCCCAGGATTTTTTGGCTTTCGGCATCGACGAGTATCTTCAGGAAGCCTTCGGTTTCGCCTTTTTCGACGGCGCGGCCTACTCTGGTCATCGGGCGTGTGCCGATGAGCGCTGGTTTACCTGATTCGCGGACTTCCCTTTCGGTCATGCCGGCGCGTCCCAGCGGCGGGTCGGTGTAGAGGCAGTGGGCGGGGATTCGATCGCTGACGCGGCGCGGATCGTTGTCGAGCAGGTTGGCGGCGACGATTTCGAAATCGTTGTACGAGGTGTGCGTGAAGGCGCCTTTGCCGTTGCAATCGCCCATGGCCCAGATGCCGGGGACGCTGGCGCGCAACTGGTCGTCGACTTTGATGTAGCCGTGCTCGTCTGTTTCAACTCCTGCGTGTTCCAGGCCGAGGTCGTCTGTGTTCGGGCGGCGTCCGACGGCGAGCAAAATGTGAGAGCCGACATTGGCGGATGCGTCGGATTCGCACTCAACGCCTACGGCAACGTCGCTGCCTTGCGATTCAAGATGAATGCATTTGGCGTTGAGCCGGATGTTGATTCCTTCTTTTTCCAAGAAGCTCTTGATCGCTGCCGAGATGTCTTCGTCTTCATGCTGGACGAGACGCGGGCCCATTTCGATGACGGTGACCTCGCTGCCGAAGCGGCGATAGATCTGCGCGAATTCGAGGCCGATGTAGCTTCCGCCGACGATGACGAGATGACGCGGCAAGGTATCCAGTTGCAGAATGCCTACGTTGGTCAAGAATGGAACGGTGTCGACACCGGGCATGTCGGGGACGATGGCACGTCCGCCGACGTTCAGAAAGATCTGATCGGCTGACAAAAGATCGTCTCCGACGCGGATTTCACGTGGGGACTCGAAGCGCGCGTGGCCGGTGTATACGGTGCAGTTTTCCATGCCGCGCAGCCAGCCTTCGACACCGATGCGAGATGCACCGGAGACCTGATCCTTGCGTGCTTTGACTGCTTTCATGTCGACGGATACAGGACCGGCGACGACTCCATATTCTGCGGCCGTGCGGGCCTTTTGCGCGACGTAGGCGCTGGCTACCAATGTTTTGGTGGGAATGCATCCGGTGTTGACGCAGGTTCCGCCGAAGAGCTTGCGCTCAATCATGGCGACTTTGCGGCCTGCCTGCGTGAGGCGTCCGGCTAAAGACGGGCCGGCCTGACCGGCCCCAACGATAATGGCGTCAAATTGAGTCGTCATGAGATGTGCCTCACGATGAGCAGGCCGCCGACGATAGCGATGACGTCTTCGAGCAGCGCGATGGGAAGGTCTTTGCCGCCGATGGCTGCGACCAGACGTCCTCTGAGTTCCGCTCCGCCAAGAGTTCCGACGACGGCTCCGATGGCGCCGGCGATCAGACCGACTATCAACGATTGTTGGGATGCGCCGATGGCAGCGCCGGACAGCGCACCGGTGACGATGCGCACGATGAACTGCGGCGGAGTTTTTCTGCTCGGAGTCTTCGGCAGCTTATCGTTGACGAGCTCGCCGATGGCTGCGATCCCGAAGATCCATCGAGTGATGGGATGGCTGAGGAAATTTAACGGAGTGCCTCCCAGATGTATCCAGCCCAGGCCGGCGGCCCAACTCACGATTGCCGGCGCCATCATGGCACGCAGCCCGGCGATGATTCCGATAAGAAAAGCGAACAACAGAATCATGCAGACCTTTCTTTCCCGCTGAAGGAAGCGATCCTGCTACCAACGACGATATGCTTTTTTCTGCTACGACGGCATTCTGTGATCCGGCCAGAAATCTGGGGCGCCGGCTTTGGAGTTCAATAGTACTTTAAGCTACCCGGTGTTTCTCGATGACAAAACCCCTGTTGGCATTGGAACACGGCACCTCTTTGGGGGAAATGTCTCATCCAACATGGTCGGCAGATGCTGCGCGCCTTGTCAGGTGCGCCTGCGCGGCGTCGTGCTGCTCGTGTACATTTATTTTCGCGTGATTGTTCTCATCACCAGGTGTATGCCGTCCCGCATATCGGTATTTGCCCGAGAGCCGATTTCGGGATTTTCGCCTGAACAAATCAGGCGGCCCGGTGTTTGCAATTCGCATCCAGACCTAAGGAGCATAAATGATTACTCGACGGGAATTTCTTGACACGCTTGCTGTTGGGGCAGCGGGCATGGCAGTCAGCACCACGGCGAAGAGCTATGCCCAGATTATGGGCGCGAACGATCGCCTGAATTTTGCGGTGATCGGCTTGAATAGCCGTGCCTATGCGCACCTGTCCGCGTTGAAAGCGAACAGGGATGCTGCGCGCATCTCCCATGTCTGCGATGTGGACAGCACGATTCTGGAGAAGTTTGCAGGGAACGTGCAGAAGGAACTTGGCTATACGCCTGCGAGCGACAAGGACTACCGCCAGGTGCTTGCTTCAAAAGACGTAGACGCGATCACGATTGCGACGCCGGACCACTGGCATACGCCTCTGGCGGTTGCCGGACTGCAGGCGGGCAAGCACGTGTATGTAGAGAAGCCGTGCAGCCACAATCCGGCTGAAGGGGCGCTGCTGGTGGAAGCGCAACAGAAATACGGGAAGCTGGTGCAGATGGGCACACAACAGCGCTCGTCGAAGCACACGATCGAGATCGTGAATAAGATTCACGATGGGCTGATCGGCAGAGCGTATTTTGCGAAGGCATGGTACAGCAATACGCGCAAGTCGATTGGGGATGGGAAGGTGATTCCGGTTCCACCTACGCTTGACTGGGACCTGTGGCAGGGACCGGCTCCGCGAAGGCCGTATAAGGACAATCTGCATCCGTATAACTGGCACTGGTTCTGGATTTACGGCACGGGCGAGGCGCTGAACAACGGCACGCATGAAGTGGATGTCTGCCGCTGGGCTTTGGGTGTCGATTATCCGAACCGCGTTACGGCTTCCGGCGGAAGGTATCAGTACAAAGACGACTGGCAGTTTTACGACACGCTGGTGACGAGCTTTGAGTATGACGACAAGATGCTTACCTGGGAGGGCAAGAGCTGCCAGGGCATGCAGTATTACGGCCGCGATCGCGGATCGACGATTATGGGCACGACGGGGACGGTGCTTGTCGATCGCGATGGATATGAAGTCTATGACTGGCACGGCAAGAAGACGGACGAGTACAAGACCGGCGGCACGACCAGTTCTGCCGATCTCACCGGCCGCGATTCGATGACCGACGATCATTTTGCGAATTTCATCGCAGGCATTCGCACAGGTGCGAAGCTGAATGCTCCGATTGCTGTGGGTAATGTAGCGGTGACGATGCTGCAGCTTTCAAACATTGCCTGGAAGGTGAACCGAGAGCTGAAGCTGGATACGAAGGATGGAAAAATTCTCGGCGATCCGGAAGCGATGAAAGGCTGGTCGCGCGAGTATGAAAAAGGCTGGGAGCCTCGCATCTGATCTGGATGGGAAAGCGGTCGTTAGCGGATGCTTCCCTGCCCGTGTTCACATCTGCGTCTTTATGCTTTGGGGTTGAGAATTAAGCGCGGCATGGATGATCTGAATGCAGAATCTGCTGCAGAATCTGGCTGGCTGCCTGCAAAGAGGGATAGTGCGCGGTGAAGGCAGGAGTCGCGCAGATCAGAGTAAGGAGTTGCTCAAACTTATCCTTATTTAGCTGCTTTCCCAGGAGCATGCCTGCCTCGTTGAGAAGTGTGATCCGGCGAATGGGCGACAGCTCTTCGAGTCTTGCCGGAGATGACGGAGAGTACTTTGGAAATACTATATGCGTCAGAGGTTGCGGCGCATGGGCTGCGTGATTCCGCGACGGATGCAACAGCTTTATTCTGCGGCCGTCAGAGCGGACATGGACCGGGGCATCGATCAGTTGCGGCCAGTCGCCTTCAAGAATGCTCCATGTGCCTTCTTTCAAACTGACCGGCATCTCTATGGGAGATATAGAAGCACTGGGAGATATAGAAGCAGTTTGCAGATGCAGCAAAGAGGGCTCATCGCTGACTAATCGAAAGCCGTGCGCCGCCAGATAGGCGGCCAGGGTGCTTTTCCCAAATTCACGGGGGCCGCAGAGCATGACGCCGTGTTGCGCGCCGGCAAGCATTGCCCCATGAAATGCAGCGTCATAGGGCGCTTCGGCATATAACAGCGATCGCACGGCGTGAAGCATGCCGAGACCGATCTGCTCATCGCGTACGAGAAAAAAAATATCTCGTCCGTTGACGGAGATTGCCAATGTCGTCCCAGAGCGATGGACCTGAAGGTGAAATCGAGCCGGCTGCGTTGAAGCGGGGCAACTCAGGAAAGGATCCATGCAAAGGACGCTCAGGGCTTCATCACATTCAACCAGCATGGGAATGCCGTGAACTTCGACGTTCGCGCACGGCGCGGAGAAAAGAGCCGGCCAGTCTCTGCGTTCCTCAGACTCCTGCGTTTCCGGGAATCGTCCCTGGGATAAAGCAAAGATCGTGTTGAGCGCCTGTTCTGCCGCGAAAGATCCCGGGCCTGCGTCACCGACCATCTGCAGATGATGCAAGCTGGCGCCGGCGTCAAATGCCTGATAGGCCAGAACTCCGGCAGCATCGAGGCCGGCGATGCGGTTTTGCGCCTCGGAATAGATAATTCCCTCTTCGCCAAACTGATAGAGCCACTGGCCCTCGCGGGCCGTGGACATACACCGAAACTGCGGGTTCTGATTCATGATCTGCTTCGTGTCAGCTATCCATTTATGTGTTAAAGGCTGGGCAAGGTCTGTTCATATCGCATGCGCTGTGGCAGAATGATCCGGTCGAGCCGGGGCAGGAAATGTCAAACAAACCGGGCCGCTTGTGGAATGACTTATTTACCTTTTAACGATTTTGATACTACACTTACCCGGTCAACTTATTCTGCGCAACCGTGAACTGAAAATCGTTGTTACTCCACATAGGTCTGGAGGCCTGAAATGTCTACTCCCTATCTTGGCGAAATCCGAATGGTCGGCTTTAATTTTGCGCCCGTTGGCTGGGCAATGTGTGACGGTTCGGTGCTGCTGATTCCAAGCAATGAGGCCTTATTCAACCTGCTCGGAACCACATACGGCGGGGATGGCAGACAGACCTTTGCCCTTCCCGACCTGCGGGGACGTATCCCTTTCCATCAAGGGAACTCTTTGGTCGTTGGCGCTTCAGGCGGCTCTGAGACGGTGACGCTTGTACAGAACCAGTTGCCAACGCATACGCACGCGTTGTCCGCCAACTCTTCTTCGGGCACCCAGGGCAGCCCCACAGGAGGTTTCTGGGCGCAATCGTCACTGGGACAATATTCAACCGAGACGCCCACGCTCAACATGGCCGCTGCGGCTGTCAGTTCCACCGGCGGCAGTTTGCCGCACGATAACATACCGCCCTTTCTTGCCATCACCTTCATTATTGCCCTGCAGGGCGTTTACCCGAGTCAGAACTGATTCGCCTGAGAAAGCAGAGGAGATTTATGGCGACACCATATCTTGCGGAAATCAGAGTTTTCAGTTTTGCTTTTGCGCCTAAAGGCTGGGCGCTGTGCAATGGACAAACGCTTCCCATCAACCAGAACCAGGCTTTGTTCGCGCTGTTAGGAACGACATATGGAGGGAATGGCATCACAACCTTTCAGTTGCCAAACCTGCAGGGAAGCATGCCGATGCATTTGGGAAACGGATTCAACCAGGGTCAGGCAGGCGGAGAAGCTACGCACACCCTGATTACCACCGAGATACCTCAGCACACCCATACAGCGACCGGAGTAACGACGAATGCAACTGCCGAAGCGGCCACAAACAATACGTGGGCGGCTTCTGCCAAAAATCCGTATGCGACAGGCGTCAGTGTACAAATGTCGCCTAATGCGCTGAGCACTCTCAGCGGGAGCCAGCCGCACAATAATATGCCGCCTTACCTGACGCTGAACTTCTGTATCGCGTTGCAGGGCATTTTCCCATCTCGAAATTAACCAGAAAGGTTTGAGCTATGGCAGATCAATACATTGGTGAAATCCGGGCCGTCGGCTTTAATTTCGCTCCTTATGGTTGGGCGATGTGCAACGGGCAGGTTCTGCCGATCACCCAGAATACGGCGTTGTTTTCGCTTCTGGGAACGTACTATGGGGGGAACGGCACGACCAATTTTGCGCTGCCGAACCTGCAGGGCTGCGCGCCTATGGACCAGGGAAACGGCGTGGGATTAACCCCGCGTACGATTGGAGAGACAGGCGGTGAGACGTCTGTGACGTTGCTGACATCGCAGATGCCTTCGCATACGCATACAGCAAGGTGCGCAACGGCAAGTAACGCCGACGCTCCTACAAATGCCGTGTTTGGCGGTGGCGGACGGGGCAAAGAACCCGCCTACGCGCCGCCGTCGACATCCACCGCGCCAATGAACGGGCTGGCGGTGAGCTTGACCGGAGGCAATTCGGCGCATAACAACCTGCCGCCTTATCTGACGGTGAATTTCATCATCGCGCTGACGGGCATTTTCCCATCGCGCGGATAACCTGTAGTTCCCTGGCAGCATGGGCTATGAACTGATTACTCTGCGGGATGCTGTTGCAGACGACCTTCCATTTCTGGCCCGTCTTTACGGCGAGACGCGGCGCCGCGAGGTGAGCGCCTGGGGCTGGCCGCAGGAGCAGCAGGAGTGGTTCCTGCGGATGCAGTTTGATGCGCAACGACGGTCCTACCGGGCCAGTTTTCCGGACGCTTTAGATCGCATCGTGCGACGGGAAGACATATCCATCGGCCGGCTCTTGACCAAGCAGGACGGCACTTCCATGCGGCTGATTGACATCGCTCTTATCGAGGAGCAGCGACAGCAAGGCATCGGCACATATCTGTTGCACAATCTTCTCCAGGAATGCCAGACTCAAGGTTCGACTTTGCAACTGCATGTGGCGCGCGGCAACCCCGCCATGCGTCTTTACCAGCGCCTGGGATTTGCCGAAACCCGTGGTGATCAGATGTACATAGAGATGGAGTGGAAGCCGCGTCTATAA
>Ga0335072_10002262_pt1 | contig 30097 bp, 15 predicted proteins | sample Lox_Sample_21_FD_206725 | JGI IMG/M metagenome (GOLD analysis project Ga0335072, IMG submission 206725) | Soil microbial communities from Loxahatchee National Wildlife Refuge, Florida, United States - Lox_Sample_2.1 | ecosystem: Environmental > Terrestrial > Soil > Wetlands | place: USA...
CCAGCCGACATGGGGCAGAAATCACACTCAATACTTTGATTATATATCTTATGCAAAGTGCTTTGTTTTAATTAAACAGTCGTACAACATCATTCTGTGCCTCCTCTTATTATTAATATTAATTAATTATAATGGCCCACCTTATACCTAAGTTACGGAGTCAATTTGCCGAGTTCCTTAATGATTATTAGTTCAAACGCCTTCGTATTCTCTACTTGCTTACTAGTGTTAGTATTTAGGTACGGTAATTAAATAATAATATTTCCAGAACATTATTACATATAAATGTTTATTTATTATAAGTCTCATCGTAATAATAATTATATAGTTATATTAACTTAGAGGCCGTTAATTATTATAATACCATAAGCTTTAGGCGAGAAAAATTCTTTTCGTTACTCATGTCAGCATTTTCACTTGAAATATAATAATATTATTAGATTTAATAATATTTATTAAAAATAAATTATTTATTCAACGTTCTGCTACCCTATATATAAAGATATAATAAAATATATCCGTATTTATATATACAAGATTTCGGTATGTTGTTTAGATCCGTTATATTTTTAGTGCCTTTAACTACTAATATTATAATTATTATAATATTAACAAAGATCAGTGCTCTGTTACGAGATCTTTAAAAAATGGCTGCTTCTAAGCCTATTTCCTGATTGTATCTGAAAAAAAACTTCTTTTTTTTCACTCAACAACAATTTAGGAACCTTAAATTCTTGTTCTGGGCTGTTTCCCTTTTGACATACAACCTTATCGTACTATGTCTGATTATTCAATTAATATCTTTATCCTTCCGAGATCTTTTTCACTCCGATAAAATCGCAAAAATTCCCCGATATATGTAAATTATATATATATATAATTTACCGAGATAAAATAATGTACCTACTAAGATATTATTTAAATTACCTACTTACATAGGTTTCGCAGAAAACCAGCTATCCTAGTCAGTTTTGTCTTTCACTAACTTACCACAATTCTTTGGATATCTTTACAACGATAACCCATTCGAACTTTTATAATCCTGATTATAGTAAGATCACTAGGCTTCGGGTCTAATACTAAATACTTTATTATTAACTAATAATTGATTTATCTAAGCAATAAATTAACTTTTTATTGCTTGCATTTAATATTAACTTGCTGACCCCTTATGCAAAAGGTACGCTCTTATTTTTTATTTAAATATAATGCGAGCTACTTATAAAACTACTATTTCAAAAATTTCCCTCACGGTACTATAACTTTATTCAAAGTTTCGCTATTGCTTATATATTATATTTAGCTTTAGAAGAAGGTTCTTCTTTATTCAAACAGATTTTATTCTATTTTACTTATTAAATTTAAAGCTTTTCTATTTTTATTCACACTAATAATAGAATCTCTTTTGATTTCTTTTCCGAAAGTTAATAAGATATTTCAATTCACTTTGTTTACTTATAATATAATTTATCTAAGGAAATATTAGGTTTATTTATAAATATGTACATATGCATACACACTCTTTTCTATATAATTAATTTTACATTTATATAGAGATAACCTTAATAATATCCTTTAATATACAGCGATTTATCCATAATAGTCTCTTTATATACTTATCATCATATTTCTGTTAATGATGAAATTATATATTACATATCATTTAATCTAACATATATTCTATATGTTACTTTATATATCAGGTTATTATGATTCGAACATAAAAAATCCTTAACCCAAATAAGGCGCCTAACCAACCAGGCTCTAACCTGTAATCAGAGAATATCCGATTCGAACGGATGTGGCCTATTAAACCAAATAAGTTTCAAGCTTATCACTTTAAACCACTCAGTCAATTCTCTTAATATTAATAATTGTTATTTTAATGATTTCTCGACGACTTGAACGTCGAAAATACTCTTATCAAAAGTACACTTTACCTATTAAGTTAAGAAATCTTCTAAATAATAATACTAATTACTATTCAAAAGCATCTTGACTTGAACAAGAAATATGAAGTTTGAAGCTTCCTGTTTTACCAATTAAACTATACTTTTACGGAAGAGAGATGATTTGAACATCTAAGTGTAAATACACAATATTTAGCAAATATCTTACCCTACCTATGGCAACTCTTCCAATATTATATTGCGTTATATACGTATATATACGGGTTAAATCGGCCTCGATCCGATATATCCTTTCGTGACAAGAAAGTTGTTTACCTATTAACTATTAACCCTATATTACAGCTAGTCGAACTCGAAACGACATACATCGGGTGGAAACCGACCAGTTTACCATTAACTTATAGCTGTTTTATTAATTGTGGTCATTTATATAAGACCTCTAGGATTTGAACCTAGATATTAATGCTTAAAAGGCATATGTTTTACCATTAAACCAAGGTCTTATTTATTTATAAATTTTTTAAGATTTTATAGTTATTATAATAGCACCTACCATTGCTAACAATAATATTATAGATGTTATTATTAATCATATAAAGTAATTAGAATATATAACATTACCTATGGCTACAATATGTGAATTATTTATCATATTATAATCCCATACATTAGATGTTACATATGAAATTGAATTATCATTTAAGGTTATAAAATTATTTAATAGTTCATTATTATCTATACTAGATCCAACAGATGGCAATATTATATATAATAAATAATATAAGAAAATACCCACTATTATAGCTAAAGCTAAGCTATTTGTGGTTTCTGTTTGTAATTCAGAAATCCTAACATTTATTAACATTAATATAAATAAAAATAATATAGACACTGCACCTATATATACCAGAAGATATGATAATCCTATAAAATTTAACCCTAATAATATTAAATATCCCGATACAGATAAAAACAAACATATTAAAAATAAAACAGAAATTATAGGATTTTTACTAACAATAACTAAAATTCCACAAATTATAGAAATTATTGATAATAATTCTAAATATTCATTATCGTATCCATTAATTGTACTATCAAAAATAGTGTATAAATTACTCAATGTATAAATATAAGTTTTATTTAGAATTCTCATAAAAATATAAAAATAGTATAAATTAGAGATATATCTTATATTTTTTAGTTATTATTTTTATTATATTAATAACTAAAAAATATATTTGAAGATTAGAGCCCTTAGAATGAGTCGAACATTCAACCTAAATATTAACAGTATTTTGCTCTACCTTTGAGCTATAAAGGCATTATTAATATCTAAATTATATATATAGGAAGAAAAGGAATTGAACCTTTGACAGCAAATGCTATTGAGTTTACAGCTCAACCCGTTATACCAACAAGCGGAATCTTCCTTTTAACATATAATCTCATATAAGAATCGAACTTATACAGTAATATTAGAATTATTATGCTCTACCATTGAGCTAATGAGAATTTATAAATATTTATTTTTTTTTAATAAGTTTATCTATGCTAACATGGTGTATATAAGAGTTGAACTTATATTTATACTATCGTACAATACTGTTTTACCAATTAAACTAATACACTTTTTATTATTATTATTTTGGTTAATAATTTGTTTTTATAATTGGTATAAGATCAGGATCTACATCTATATTAGGAAAATCTAAATAAGAAAATATTTCGAAAGAGAACACTGAAACGCTAGCCATTATAAAATAATATAAGATCGAATATACATTTGTATAATCTAAAAATACATTAATATTATAGTATTATTAGAATAAATATTTTAGTCCTAAACCAACAAAGAATATGAATATAATTTTATATATTCTGTGTAATTACCTAAAAAATAAAATATAAGATAAACTCATGATTATAGATGTAATTATAACATATAAATTTTCCTATATTAACCTAAATAATAAACCATCAACATATTGTATTAAATGCAAGTCATACAGAATATCATACATATTAATATTATACTCGCATCATATTTTATCTTATTCTTTACATCCTATTTTGTCTTATTATCTACATATATATATATATGTGGACATATTAGATTATATATATATATATATACTAATATGTACGCCCTTGTATTAACGGGGGGGGGTATTGTTAATATTAATAAATCCCGTGCAATTTCCACTACACGAACCGTATTTCGACTTAACACCAATCAGAATCATGCATACGAAGATTATTTATTAATGTATAATAATACTTTATTATATTATAAACATTAATAATAACCAAACTTATTGCACATATAATTTTCAGCGCCTGACGAGTGGTTAGTACCTATCTGAGATTAAATTCACCGTAATGAAATGATTTACGATTACTAGTAATTCCTTATTCATATAGCCGAGTTTCAGGCTATAATTGATATTATAACTTAATTTAAAGATTACTTAAATTTCACAATTTTATATCTCTTTGTTTAAGTATATGCAGCACGTCTATAGCCCATAATTAAATTAAGGTCATGATGACTTGTCTTATTCCCTGTAATCTTAGTCAATATAATGATGAATATTTTTATATCAAAATAAAAATAGGGTTTACGTCAATTTAAAGGATAACCAAATCTCACGACATTGACTGTAGACAGCCGTGCAACGCTTGTATTAACTAATATTAATTAATATTCAAATTATGGTAAGGTTTTTCGAGGATTATCGAATTAAATAACATACTTCACTACTGGTTTCAGAAACGGTCTAGTGATTTCAGTTTATGTGTTGCCACATTACTCTTGAGGTGGAATGCTTCCATTTTCATTTATAAACTAATTTGTATACTAGCCTATGGCATTCATCATTTTCTGCAAGGACTATTAGGGTATCTAATCCTATTCGTTATCCAAGCCTTCGTCCCTTAACGTCAGTTTATACATAGAGGTTTGCTTTCACTTTTACCAGTCCCAAAAGTATCAAAAAATTTCATCTCTCCACTAATAGTACTTATATCTACCTCCTATATGAAAACTCTAGTAATATGTTTACTTTTGTAGATTAATATACCGTCTAGGTACCCTTTAGACCTAATAAAGATGAATAACACTAGTCTTTCTTGTATTACCGCGACTGCTGGCACAAGATTTGGTCAAGACTTATAAATATAATTTTGTCTTATTTCAAATTTATATTCAGATTACGATATCACAAAATTCTTTATAAAAATGTTATTTTATACATATATAATATATTAAAAAAAAGATATCAATCCTTTCAAATTGCTGGTTCAGTCGTTAGACCATTGACCAAAATTCCTCACTGCTGTACTATACGTATTGGGGTTTTCTCAGACCCAATGTGGTTAATAAACCTCTCAGTTTTAACTATAAATATAAGCTAATTAAAATATTAATTTAATTACTACCTATTTAAAATAATTATACTTGACCCAAAGCGAATTTCTTCTTTTATTATTAAATAATATAAATATAATATACACATTACATATTTTTGTATAAGGAATTTATTCCTTACTGAAGGGTAGTTAAATTATTATTTGCTCACCTTTACACCACTTTGTTTAAAATTAAACAACGTACGATTAGCATGTGTCAAGCATTTGAACAGCGTTCAATCAGAGCCATCACCAAACTCAAATTTAATAACAATATAATTTATTATTAATATTTATATTAATAATGTAAGGAATAAGTGATTTGAACACTTAATCTTCCGTGTGTAAAACGGTTGCTCTACCAATTAAGCTAATTCCTTTTTATATTATTATAATATATTATTAGGAATTATATCAAAAGAATATAAAATACAAGGTATTAATAATATAAAAGCTACAACTAATGGTAATAGAACAGTTCAACAAAATGACATTAATTGATCAAAACGTATTCTAGGAAAGCTAGCTCTTGCTCAAATAAATACAAATATCATTATACATGATTTTATTGCTAAAATTATACTAGGTATTATACTTAATAATATAGAATATTCATATGAATATTCTCAATTTACAATAATATATTCTACAAACATATTTATATTTAGGTTATTTATACTATAAAAAGTATCTTCTATACCATTAAAATAAGAATAATCTTGTGTAATAAAAGTTACAATATAATATATTATATTAAAACCTAAAATGCTAATTATTTCTATAATATAAAATATATATATAATAGACATAACGTTAATTATATATCCTCCTAAGAATAATATACTTATTAGTATACATATAAATACAATACTAGCATACTCAGCTAAAAAGAAAAATACAAATATTACTGCAGAATGTTCTGTCATAAAACCACTAACTAACTCTGATTCGGCTTCAGCTAAATCAAAAGGAGCTCTATTAGTTTCTGCTATAGCTCCTATAAAAAATATAATGAATATAGGGGCTAAAGGTATAATAAATCATATTATTTTTTGATATTCTATATTGACAGTTAAATTTAAACTACTTGTTAAAAAAATAACTGATAGTATAGCTGAACTTAGTATTAATTCATAGCTAATTAATTGAGCTGTACTTCTTAATGAACCTAAAAAAGCATACTTTGAATTAGCTGATCATCCTGCTAATAAAATACCGTATGTAGCTAAAGAAGATACCGCTAATAAATATAATATACCTAAACTAAAATCAAAAATAGATAATCCGGGCCCATATGGTATAACAGCGTAAGCTAATAAAGAAAAGATTAATGTTATTATTGGACCCGCAAAAAATAATATAATATTTGCTTGTGTTGGAGATACATACTCTTTTAATAAGAGTTTTAGAGCATCAGCAAAGGCCTGAAGTAATCCATAATAACCCACTATATTAGGCCCTAGTCTTCTTTGCATACTAGCCATAGTTTTTCTTTCCGCTATTGTTACATAAGCAACTGTTAACAATACAGGTATTGTTAAGAGTAACACTTCTAATATTGAAATTAATATAGATGAAAACAACATTATTTTATAAAAATATAATTTTCTTTATTATAACTTTTTATATAAATATATATATATATATTTATATGTATTATAATTATAACTTATTAGTTTAATATAATAATAATAATAATTTATTATCATTATATAATATTATTTTGATATTTTATTAGAAGTTTTACAAATTATTATTTTGGTAATAAATACAAATAACCTAGTTTTTGTCACTAAAAAATTAAACTAGATAATTAAAACTTAAATTTTAAATCAATGTTCGATATATATATATATATATAATATTTTCTATTTTACTAATATGGATTTTTATCCTTGAAATTTAACCAAGTACTAGATTTTCCTTTTTTTTTATATTTATAATTTGTATTTATTATAATAAATTTTTTATTTGTAAATTAACTTTCTTAAAATGACAAAGAACATACAAAAAATAGTTGTAAATAATATTATTTAAATTATTAGTAAAATATCCTTCTAATAAATTAAAGAAGATACAGAGTAATGTAAACCATCTAATATTGGTACAGGATATATACCTAATATAATTGTGTATAAAACTAATATAAATAAAATAAAAAATTCTCTTTTATTTAAATCAGGAACATTTACTTTAAATAATTTAGAATATTTACCACCAAAAGATATTCTATTAAACATATAAATTGTGTATGCTGCCGATAATACAATAGAAGAGCTAGCTAAAGTTCCTAATAAAGGTAACTTTTCAAAAGCTCCATATAAACTCAAAAATTCTCCTATAAAATTTAATGATAGAGGAGTTCCCGCATTACTTAAACATAATATAAAAAATAATATAGAAAATAAAGGCATAATTTGCGTAATACCTCTATAAAAAGTAATAAGTCTAGTAGATGATCTATCATACAAAATACCTCCAACACATATAAATAAACCAGAAGAAACAAATCCATGAGCTAAACCTAGGGCTATACTTCCTTCAATACCTTGAATTGAATTACTAAATACCCCTAGTATATATACAGCCGCATGTGATACAGAACTATATGCAATCAACTCTTTTATGTCTATAGTTCTTAGAGTACTGAAACTAGCATAAATTATAGTTATCACAGCTATAGTATATACTATATATGTACAATATATTGAAGCTTTTGGTAATATAGGTAGCATTAATCTAATTATACCATATAAACTCAATTTTAACACTATTGCAGCTAAAATAATACTACCACCTAATGGGGATTCAACATGTGCTTTTAATAATCATATATTTAAAAATATAACAGGAGTTTTTACTGCCATGGCTATAAAAATTCCACAAAATAAATATAATTGTGTATAGTAATTAAAATTAGTTTTATATAGTGCATCAAAATCTGTAGTACCCATTATATTATATATAACTAATATACAAAGTAATAAAAATAATGAACCTAATAAAGTATATAAAAATAAAAAGAAACTAGCTCTAACTTTATTATTTGAACCAAACAATCCTATTAATATAAAAAGAGGAGGTAATATACTTTCGAAAAAAATATAGAATAAAAATATATCTAATACTAAAAACACAGCTAATAATAAAGTTTCTAACAATAGTATTATTATTAAATATCATTTTACATCTGAAGATATAGAGGTTCAATTAGACAATAATGCAATAGGCATTATCATTGTTGTTAATAATATAAAATATATAGATATTCCATCAACTCCTAAGTAAATATTAAATCCTAATAAATTATATGGTTCTTGTACATATTGAAATTGATTATAAGAAAAATCAAAAAATATAAAAATAATTAATGATATAGTAAAGTTAATTATTGATGTAGATAATGCAACTACTTTAATAGATTTTAAAAAAGAATTAGTAATAAGATTAAATAAATTAGTTGAAATTATAAATATACCTAATAATGGTATTATTAGTAATAAAAGCAACATATATAATATGTTTAAAAACTCCCTTGTATATGAATATACTTTAATATATATATATATATATTAAAAATAATTTTTTTTATTATTTTTAATAACTATTAAAAATCCAAATATTAGTAATAATAACATATTACTATAGACAATCATAAAATAAGAAATAATTATGTATATAAATAAACCAGACAAGATATATAGTGCATAAGACGTAATTATTCCAGAATCTAATTTAGATATATTTTTACTTAAATTAATTAATGCTAACTCTAGACCAAAAGGCCCTATAAATTCTACAGATCCTTTATCAATAATCTTGGTAGTTTTACCTCCTATAGTAAGTATATTATTAGTAATATATTTATTATAAAATAATTCAATTAAGAAACGTTGATTAAAAAATCCAAATATATTATAACCTATTCTTGTTAATTTAAAATCTATTATTTTAATGGGTATAAGCTCTGAATAAATTAAAGCTATCAAACTAAACATTATAGTAAATATTAAGGGTAATATTTTAAAAAAAATAGGTGTACCGAATTCAGTGTTTAAAAGAATTTCATGTTGAGGACTAATAAATATACTATTGTCAATAAAAAATCCACTACCTACACCTATGAAAATATCTTTAGTAATATAACCAAAAAAGATAGAAAATATAGCTAATATTATTAAGGGAAAACTCATATATATATCACCTTCATGAGCCTTTTTATAATTAATTATAGGTCCATTAGGATTAGTTAAAAAAGTTAAATATAATACTTTAACTGAATAAAGTGTAGTAAAAATAGCTGCTATAACTGCAATAAAATATACAATAATAGTTGAAAGATAAAATTTTCCATAAGCTGATTCTAAAATAAAATCTTTTGAATAAAATCCTGTCATAAAAGGAAAAGCTACCAAACTAAGACTAGCTATTAACATAACTGAATATGTTAAAGGTAAAAATTTAATTAATCCCCCATATCTTCTAAAATCTTGATTATCTGCTACTGCATGTATAACTGATCCCGCAGCTAAGAAAAGAAGACCTTTATAAAAAGCATGATTTATTAAATGAAATAGAGCTATATTGTAAGAAGATAATCCTACACCTATAACCATCATACCTAGTTGACTCATAGTGGAATAAGCTATTACCTTCTTAATATCTTGTTGAAATAAACCTATTAGAGAACTAAATACACTAGTAATGGCCCCTACTCATAAACATAATGTCAAAGTAATAGAGCTATATTCTAATAAAGGTGAAACTCTCATTAACAAATATACACCCGCTGTAACCATAGTAGCTGCATGAATTAAGGCAGAAACTGGTGTAGGTCCTTCCATAGCCATAGGTAATCATACGTGTAAACCTATTTGAGAACTTTTGGCCATAGCACCAATTAATAAACATATACCTATTAATGTTACTATATTTTCATTAATATAAGGTGACATCGAAAATATAGTAGTATAATCTAAATTACCAATAGATCATATTATAATAAACATTCCTATAGTTAGAAAAGTATCTCCTACTCTATTAGTAAGAAAGGCTGAAATAGAACTTTGATTTGCTGCTATTCTAGTAAATCAAAAACTTACTAATAAATATGAGCATACTCCAACTCCTTCTCAACCTATAAACATAATTAATAAATTATTTGCTGTTACTAATATTATCATCATGAAAGTAAACAAGCTAAGATAACTGAAAAATCTTTGATTATGAGGATCATGACTCATATAACCTATTGAGTATATATGAACTAATAAAGAGATCATCAACACAGGTATTAACATAGATACTGTTAATGAGTCAAAATTAAATCCTCATAAAATATCTATTAACTCAGAATCTATTCATCTAAATAACTTAATTGTTACAATTATATTATTAAATCCTACCTCAAAAAATACAATAATACATAATATAGTTGTAATTAGAACTGAGCTGCAAGTTATTAATCTAGCTCCTATAACTCCTATCTTTCTACCAAAGAACCCTGATGATATTGAACCTAACAAAGGAAAGAATATTAAAGATAAATACACTGTTTTATTTGTATTCTATCGCTATACTTCCTCTTAGTCTATAAAATGCGACTAAAATTCCTAAACCTATTGCTGATTCTGCTCCTGCTACACATATAATATACGTGGCATAAACTTGGCCTAATATATCATCGTAACTAAATGAGGTAATCAATATTAAAAAAGTTATAGATAATAACATTATTTCTATAGAAATTAGCATTAATATAATATTTTTTCTATTTAACACAAATCCTAAGATACCTATTAAAAATAAAATTAAAGGTAAACTCATGATTATATATGTAGTTATAACATATAAATTTTAAATAAGATAATAATAATTTTTTTTTATTTATAAATGATTATTGGTGATATAATCATAATAAAAATTTTTCAATTGAAACGGAATATATACATATTGGCATAGAACTGTGTAATATACCACATATTTCAGAACACTGTCCATAAAATAACCCTTCTCTGTTAATATGAACAGATACTTGATTTAATCTACCAGGATAAGCGTCACATTTAATACCTAAAGAAGGACAAGCAAATGAATGTATTACGTCTGCTGCAGAAACCATAAATCTGGTATGTGTTAATTCTGGTACTATTATTCTATTATCTACCTCTAATAACCTAAATGCACCTAGTTCTAAGTCGGATTCAGCTAATATATATGAATCATATTCTATAAATTCTTCATCATCATTTATAAAATCTGCATATTCATAAGTTCAGTATCATTGGTGTCCTTCAACAGCTATTGTAAGATTAGGATCTGTTACTTCATCCATTAGATATAATAATTTAAATGATGGAAAGGCAATTAATATTAAGATTAAAGCAGGAGTAATAGTTCAAATAAGTTCAATAAGCGTACCGTGATTAGAATATTTATTACTAATAAGGTGATTATCATAAGTATAATTTTTTATTATTGAAAGTAATATTCAACCTACACTAAATAATATAATGAAAAGATAAAACATTATATTATTATGTAATTCAACTATAGCTTCCATTTGTGGACTTCCACTATCTTGAAAGTATAGACCTCAAGGCATAGGTGTGTCAGAACTAGATTTAAATATATCAGATGGTATATTAGATTTAGTCTCTGAAGCACTTAGAGTAGCATCAGATGATATATTAGATTTAGTCTCTGATACAGTAGTATCAGTTACATTAGATTTATTAGCTTGTCTTGCATGATATGCATCAATAGCTCTTTGCTCTCTTTTTTGATTTTCCTTAAAATTGCTAATTTGTTCTTCTCTGAAACATCTTCTTTCTTGTGTTAATAATATAGAAGATGAATCTTCAGGATTATTTGTTAATAGTTGTTGTCTAGTTCTTGCTTCTCTTCTAAATCTAATCTCATTATCTAATTTACCTGCTTCAGCTGTATCGGTACAATTTCTTCTTCTTTCTAGAAGCGAGTTAATCTTATCAGTTCTACCATAATTTTTCAATTGTTGTAAATTAGCTGTTGATAAATCAATATGTTTAAAAGGATTTTGATAGACATATAGCCCAACATAATCATCTGTATCTGAATGACCTTCACTATTACCTTCGTTGTTATTACTTGGTGAATCACCTGGACCTTCAGCATTATCTTCGTTATTATTACTTGGTGAACCACCTGGACCACCACTAGTTAAAGGTAAACTTGTAAATGCATGAGGTTTAGGTGGACTATTTAAACATCATTCTAATCCTATTGATAATCTAGCTAATAAAATTTGTAAAGTATCAAGATAATACTCAGATAGATATCAGAGTAATTTATTAAAGAATTTTCCTTCTACTAGTTGATCATATACAAGATATAAAAATAATGCAGTAGCCACTACAGATATTATTGAACCAAAACTACTTACTAAATTTCATCCCGTAAATGCATCAGGATAATCACTTATTCTTCTAGGCATTCCTTGTAAACCTAAGAAATGTTGAGGAAAGAATGTACAATTTACACCTATAAATAAAATTCAGAAATGAACTTTACCTAATAAAATTTTATAATTTACACCTAACATTTTAGGTATTCAGAAATATCAAGCACTAAATAAACCAAACACTGCTCCCATACTTAGTACATAATGGAAATGAGCTACAACATAATAAGTATCATGGAAAGCAACATCAAGTGATGCATTTGCCAATACAACTCCACTTAATCCTCCTATAGTAAACATAAATACAAAACCTAACGCAAATAACATAAAAGGTGTAAGATGTAGTGATCCTCCATAACAAGTAGCTAATCATGAGAATATTTTAATACCTGTAGGTACTGCAATAATTAATGTTGCAGCTGTAAAATAAGCTCTTGTGTCTACATCTAATCCTACAGTATACATATGATGTGATCAAACCACAAACCCTAAAACACCTATAGACATCATGGCATAAACCATTCCAAGATATCCAAAAATACTTTTACTTGAAGCAGCTGCTATAGTAGTACTTATTATACCGAAAGCAGGTATAACTAATATGTACACTTCAGGATGACCAAAAAATCAAAAAAGATGCTGATATAATATAGGATCACCACCTCCAGCTACTTCAAAAAATGAAGTATTAAAATTTCTATCTGTTAGTACCATTGTTATTCCTCCAGCTAATACAGGAAGAGATAATAATAAAAGAACGGCTGTAACTAAAGTAGCTCAACCAAATAATGCCAATTTGTGTAGTCTTATACCTGGCCCTCTCATATTAAATATAGTAGTTATGAAATTCATTGCACCTAGCATACTACTAACTCCTGATAAGTGTAAGGCAAATATAGCTAAATCTACACTAGGACCACTATGACTTTGTATAGCAGATAAAGGCGGATAAAGAGTTCATCCTGTACCAGCTCCACTTTCTATACAACTAGCAAATACAAATAAACCTAAACTAGGTGGTAATAATCAATAAGATATATTATTTAACCTAGGAAATGCCATATCCGGACCACCTATCATTAAAGGCATTAAGAAATTTCCAAATCCTCCTATTAATGCAGGCATAACCATAAAAAATATCATAAGTATTGCATGAGCAGTTATGATACTATTATAAAGTTGATTATCTGATATATATTGTACTCCAGGTCCTGATAATTCCAGTCTTATTAAAACTGAAAATGCTGTACCAACCAATCCTGAAAATAGGGCAAATATTAGATATAGGGTACCTATATCTTTAGCATTACATGATAGGAATCATCTCTCTACTCAAAGAGATATTTGGGATGTTTTTACATTTAATAAAGATTTCATTTTAAAAATTTTTTGTTTAGAACTTGTTAATAGACTATGTTCTAATTATTATTCATAGTGTGCTTTTATGTGAGGGAGCAATATTTTTTTTTATTTATTATATTTAATTTGTAAATTATTTGTACTGTTTAGATGAAATAGTTAAAGCATTTTTTCCTAATTCAAAAATAAATCCTAATGTTAATAGTATAAAGAAAATTAACATAATAATAAGACCATACAAATTGTTATTATTACTACTTACTGAATAAGGATATATTAATAATATTTCTAAATCAAACAATAGAAATAATAATGCAAATATAAAAAAAGAAATATTAAACTGTGTTCTATTTTGAAATAAAAAAGAATGAAATCCGCATTCAAAAGCAGTTTTCTTTTCTCCATAAGGATTATGGGGAGCTAATATTAAATTTATCACTAATAAAATAAATGCTAAAACAGGTATAAAATATAAATAAAATGTAAATCCACTCATTTAATAACAGTATAGCATTAATGAAATTATATTACTTAAATTAAAAAATTCTTTAGGTATTAAAATAAATAATAATATTATCATTGTTATTAATGCTATGATATTAGTTAGTGAGCTTGAGATAAAAATATTATTGTTTTCTAAACTAGAGTTTAATTTATATTCATTTGCATCAAAAAATATATTTTTTATAATTACTAAATAATATACAGCGCTTATAACACTAGTTAATATTGCCACAAATGTTATAAATACATAACCATTATCTAGTGCTGCACTTAAAATCATCTGTTTTCCAAAGAAACCTACTAAAGGTGGTACTCCTATAAATGAGAATAAAGTTATTGCTAAACTAATAGATAATAATGGATTTATTTTAAAGTAACCCTTAAGTTGATATATTAATTGTATAGGAGAATTATTCATATCTTTTAAATCATTTTTTTCATTAGATAAATTAATATCTTTATATACTAATGAAAAAAAGGAATATCCTATAGTAATAAGTATAATAAAAGCATTTAAATTAGATATTGAATATTGTATAAGATAAAAAAAGAATGCTTGTGTTGACTCTATATTACTTATACTTAAGGCTAAAAGTATAAAACCTATATGAGATATAGTACTATAAGCGTATAATCTTTTTATTCTAAATTGAGTCAAACCTAAAACAGATCCTATTACTAAAGATATTAATGAGCTTAAAACTAAATTATTAGTTCAAGTGAAAGAAGTATTACTTGTATAATAAACTAGTTCTAATAATATAATTAATATTGATATTTTAGCTATTATAGCAACAAATGTCGTTACAATAGTAGGTATTGCATCATAAACATCTGGACTTCAAAAATGAAATGGTGCTGCTGATATTTTAAATAAAAACCCTACAGACATTATTATTAAAGAAATTTGAATAGAATAATGAGAGGTAGTTATATAAAAATCTGTAAGTGGCATGAGTCTATAATCTTTTAAATAAAAATATAGTGTTTTTGATTCATCAAAAGAAACATTTTTAAAAATGTCTTCTATAAGATATAAACTATCTAAACTTGTATTTCCTGTATTTGCATATAATAAACTTTGGCCTAATAAAATAATACATGAAGATAAACCTCCAAGTAAAAAATAAGTTAATCCTGCATTTGTAGATAATTCAGAATTTCTATACATAGTACAAATTATATATAAACCATAACTTTGTAATTCTATAGATAAAAAGATAGTTATTAAATCATTACTAGCCATTAGAAAAATAGCACCTGATATAACAAATATTATTATTAGAGGATATTCCATTAACTTAAATTGTTCTCCTTTTTTGCCTAACAGCTTTGTAATATAATTTATACCTAAATTATTAATATTAACTGAGTTAATATTAGTATTATTTACATGTGATCTAGGATAAAATGATGTTAAAGTTAAAATTATTACTACTAGTAGGAATAAAAAAACAGAAAAGATTTGAGTATGACTTTTACAAAAAAGTAATCCGCCTAATAAACTTACACCTTTTTCTAAAAAATTTAATTTTAAGTTTAAAATTAGTAATAAGGAACAGTAAATAAAAATTATATTTGCAACTCTTGAAAATAGAATGGATTTATCTCGTCTTGTAGATACGGCATTAGATAATAATAATATATTTAAACTTGATATTAACATTTTATTTTTTATTATTTATATTTATAAATAATTTAAGATCCTCAGTAATAAACTGATACATATAAAAATAATCAAACAACGTCCACAAAGTGTCAGTATAATATTCCAGCTTCTAGACCTAGATGATGATTTTCAGTTATATGATAAGCTAATAAACGCCAGAATGCTACAGATAAGAAAATTGTACCTATTATAACATGTAATCCATGAAAACCAGTACCAAAATAAAAACAAGATCCAAATGATCCATCTCCAATAGTAAATGAAGAAACAGAATATTCAATTCCTTGTAAACATGTGAATATAATAGCTAATATAATAGTAAATATTAAACCATATAAAGCCCCACTTCTATTACCTTGAATAAGAGAATGGTGAGCATATGTTACTGTTACACCTGAAGATAATAATATAACTGTGTTTAGTAGAGGTAATTCAAAAGGATTAATTGCTTGAACACCCATAGGTGGTCATTGAGAACCTAACTCTACATTAGGAGATAAAGCACTATGAAAAAAAGTTCAAAATATAGCTAAAAAAAACATAACTTCAGATACTATAAATAGCGCTACACCTATATTTATACCTCTTTGTACAGCTAAAGTATGATTACCCATATAAGTACCTTCTGATATAATATCTCTAAATCATAATCCCATAGAATATACAACTCCTATTAAAGCACAGAAAAAGAAATTGTAAGCTAAATGAAAACCATGCATAGTTAAAACTCCGCTAGTGGTAAGTGATAACAAATTTATGGCAGTAAAGATAGGTCAAGGTGAAGGAGAAACTAAATGAAAAGGATGAGCTTGAAAATTACTCCTTATAATATTAGACATTTTCTTAAAAACTCTAATTTTCTATATTACATTTTTTAATTTTAATTATATATATATTAAGCATTAGTAAGTTTTGAAGATATTACATTCATTACATCAGATTTAGTACGTCCTAATGAAACATGAGATCAAGCCGTTTGAGTTACACCTAATTTAGAACTCATATTATTTTCTGCCAAAACATGTCTACAAGTAAATACATCTCTACTAAAATCTTCACTAATCTTTTGATTATCTCCCTTATGTAAATGATGAAGCGTTTTAAATCTGTCACGTCAGATAGCATCCATAGTTATAGATTCTACCTTTTTATCAGGATTAGATAAATTATGATTAAACATCTTATCACGTCCATGAGAAACTGTTTGATGTAGATGATTATAATCATCAGAAGTAGGAGTAAAGTCAGGAGGAAGAGGCTTACGTGTTATATCTATGTACAATGCATTTTCTTGTGGTTTTACCAAAGGAACATACTCCGTATTATTTGACTCCACACGATTAGAATCATCTATTACGCCTAAAATACGAAGATCCTGTAAGCCTGTTCGAGGACCTGTTTGTCCAGATGTACTCATCATTAAGTGGCTATCTAATAAATCCAATAAAATATTATTATTACTACTAAAAGATATTATCTCTCTAAATTCCTTAAATAATACAATAAATTCTTGCATAGAATAGCTAATTATAATAATATTTAAAAATAGAATAATCATTACTAGACTAAATCTATGTATTAATTGCATATTAAGTAAAATAATCTTATATTTTATATAATTAAAACATAATATTATATATTTAATAAAACTTGCATCTAATATCCTTAAAGATATATTATCGCTTTGACTGTTTTTATTATTACTCTTAGACCCTCCCCCGAACACTAGAAGAAACCAATGTATTTTCAAAAAATGATATAGAAGGTACTATAGCTAAAAAATATAAGAAATATAATGTAGTACTGATCTGACCTAATTCAATAAATGGAGATTCAACATGTTTGGCTCCTAATTGCATTAAAATTAAGAAGTTAGTAACAAAAATATAAAAGGCTATTTTACTTAAAGGTCTAAATTGTATACCTCTAAATTTATTATTATCAGTAATAGGTAATATTAATAGTATTAATAATGCTGAAAACATAGCTATTACACCTAATAATTTATTAGGTATAGATCTAAGAATAGCATAAAAAGGAAGAAGGTATCATTCAGGTACTATAGCAGGTGGTGTTTGCATAGGGTTGGCCATAATATAATTTTCACTATCACCTAATACATTAGGCATAAAGAATACAAATATAGATAATATTATAATAAATAAAAATATAGTTATTAAATCTTTAAATATATAATAAGGAGCAAATGGTATTCTATCATAATTACCAGAAACTCCTAAAGGATTACCTGATCCAGCTATATCATGTATTGATATCATATGCATTACAGCTAAAGCAGCTAATACAAAAGGTAAAACAAAATGTAAAGCAAAAAATCTATTAAGCGTAGCATTATTAACACTAAAACCTCCTCAAACAAATTCAACTATATCTTGTCCTATTCATGGTATTGCACTTAATAAATTCGTAATAACTGTAGCACCTCATAAACTCATTTGTCCATAAGGAAGCACATAACCCAAAAAGGCTGTACCCATCATAGCTATTAGTATTATAGTACCTATAGCTCAAACTATGGTTCTTGGTGATTTATAAGATCCATAGTATAAACCTCTACCTATGTGTAAATAAACTAAGAAGAAAAATGCCGAAGCTGTATTTGAATGTAAATAACGTATTAATCATCCATTATTTACGTCTCTCATTATATGTTCAATAGAGTTAAATGCCTCCATTACACTAGGATTATAATGCATAGCTAAAGTTACTCCTGTAATTATTTGTATAATTAAACAAAAAGCTAATAAAGAACCAAAATTTCATAAATAACTAAGATTTGAGGGTTGTGGTGAATCAATTAAATAGGAATTTCCTATTCTAAAAAGAGGATGACTTTTCAATATTCTCATTGAATATAAACTATATATATTTTTTATATGTGCTATTATTAATACTAGGATTATTAATATTATTATTAATAATATTACAATTGTGATTATTAAACTTATATAACTATGTACCTTTAACCTATAAAAATAATTTTTTTAATTTAATGATAATTGATATCTAGTTGTTATCATTAATACCATAGGCTATATTGTGAAATTTAGTAGTTCTTTGTCATAATTCTTCTAAAACTTTAGAACCACTCTTTCCCATACTAAGATTAGATCAACGAGAACCAGCTCCTAATTTAGGACTAAATTCGATTGATTGTGAACATACTTCTCTAAAAGTATATATATCTGAACTTAAATCCTGATCTATCTTAGTAGAATCTCCATCATATGTAACAACTAGAAGTTTAAATCTTTCACGTCAAATTAATTCCATATTTAAGTTTTTAGAAGTTAATTTATCAGCAGGATATTCACTTTTGATCGTTTCATATGTAGTATAAACAGTTTCATAAAGATGATCATAATGAGCAGCTGTAGCAACAAATTCAAACGGTAGACTTCTAGTAAGTAAATCTTTAAATAAAGGGACATTTTGTGGTTTATCATTTACGGAAATTTTTGTGCTTGAAGAACTTTCTACGTCTAAGGTAGGACCAGTAATATTACCTACATTTTGACCTCCAGAACTAATATTATTCATCATTAAATTATTATTTAATATATCTATTAAATTAATTATAATTAGATTAATTTCAGTTAACTTTGAAAGGATTAAGTTTAGATAAAAGACAAATAGTATTGCTAATATAATAACTGCAAAAAATATTATATATTTTGTTTTCATTAAAAATTCAATATTAAGAAATTATGTGCTATTATTTTTATATCTTTATTGATATATAAACTTATATAACTGTGTAACTATTACTATCAATATATGTAATTATATATAACTGTATATATTAGTAATATAATATAGGTTTTATGTAAAACGGGAACAAAACCTAACTTACTTAATGTATAATATATTATAACATAGGTTTATTAAACCTAAGGATATAAAAGAATCGAACTTTAAATTTATGATCTGCAATCAAAATATAGGACCACCTATGTATATCCTATTTTAATAAAGCCATGAGAGAAAATTGAATTCTCATTATTAATGCATGAAATTAATGTTTTACCTATTAAACTATCTTGGCTCGAGTAGGGAGGATACCTTGAATCGAACAAGGAACTTACTATGCCACATATAGTTGTTCTACCTATTGAACTATATCCACCTATAATCTATGGATAACAAGATTTGAACTTGTATGGAAATAACCATCTTGTCCTAAGCAAGACCTGTCTACCAATTTCAGCATATCCATTAAAATGCCCAAAATAAGATTCGAACTTATAACCTAAACATCTTCAGAGTTCCGCTCAACCAATTGAGCTTTTTGAGCTATTATTAATTTAGGATATGAAACAATAACCTGTAATAATATTATTGGAGATATTAGGACTTGATCCTAAATTAATGATATGCAAAATCACAGTTTTACCAGTTAAACTATATCCCCTTATAACCCATAAGGGATTTGAACCCTTATTTTAACAGTGAAAGAGTTTTGTCTTAACCATTGGACGAATGGGTCTTTATCCGAAAAACGACTTGAACGTTTATGATAAAAATCAATAAATCTTAAGATTATCCTGTCTACCAATTCCAGCATTCGGATTGAAAAAATTAACTATCTATTTTTATATTGAGTTATTAGCTAATAATAGGGCTGGAATGGATCGAACATTCATCTGAACTGTCATGAGCAGTTTGCTTTACCTTTTTAAGCTACAGCCATTAAACGGATAAAGGATTTGAACCTATATTATTTGGACATGAGCCAAATATGTTACCTTTACATTAATCCGCAAATTTAAGCCCAATGCAAGTATTGCACTTACTTCTACCGATTACAAAACGGTTACATTACTTTTATGCTAATCGGGCTATTTTTTTTAATTTTAAATTTAATGTAAATCTAAACCATCTTTAATATAGCTACATGAAAGTACTACAAATACTTGAGCCTGTATAAATGCTATAGCAAACTCTAAACCAGAAAACGCTATTATAAATGTTAAAGGTAATAAACCTAATATTAAATACAATACACCAGAATTCATTATATTATATGTAAATCCACTCAGTATATTTAATAACATATGACCTGATAATATATTTGCAGCTAGTCTTAAACCTAATGATATATTTCTAGCTAAATATGAAATAAATTCTATTAACACTAATAAGGGAAGTAACCCTAAAGGACATCCTTTAGGAACAAGTAATGAAAAGAAACCAATGTTATGTGTTGCAAACCCTAATATAGTAGCTCCCAATACTATACTAAAGCTTAATGAGAAGGTTAATATAAAATGACTTGTTGATGCAAAGCTATAAGGAATCATACCAATTAAGTTATTAATAAGTATAAAAGTAAATAAACAATACATAAATACAAAAAAAGCTTTACCACTTTTTCTTGTATTTATTTGATTTATTACTATACTATATATTGTATCATATAAAAGTGTTTTTATTATATATCATGCATTATACATTAACTTATTAAAATTATTACTTAATAGATGAAAGCTTAATAATATAAAAAAAGATATTATTAAATATAGCCCTATATTTGTTAGTGATATATGAAAATTATCTAAAATGTTAATACTTATTATGTCTCTTAATTCAAATTGATCTAGTGGACTAGAAGAACTTCCTTCTCCATTATCATCTTTACTTCATTCTTCATCTGTTGTTTTACAATCTTTATCCATCTCTTTACCTGATTCTTCTATAGGAGCTCCTGTAAACTCACCATATTCTTGATAACAATTATGACACATAATTGCATGACAATCATTACACATAAGAGCTAAAGATGAAACTTGTGCCTCTTCCACTAAATGTAAACGATTAAATTCTCCATAAAAATCACATACGTCTCCAGGCCCAGGTTCATAAGTAAGTAGATTTTCATGTAAACATTCACCTATACTTCTTAAATGTAATTCTTTTTGATATTCAGAATCCACTTCTTCACTAAATGGAGGCATTGGTTCATCGTAAGGAGGTGTATTTTCCTCAGGATAATTATAATTACCATAATTATTATTATCATTATTATTTTCGTTATTATTATTATTTTCGTTATTATTATTGTTATTCATTAAATAAAGTATACATAATTTTATAAATATCTTAAAATATTTGTAAAAATTTATAATATAAAAAATTTGTATAATATAAATTTTTATTATGTTGAAGTGATTTGAACACTTATATATAAATACCAAAAATTTATGACTTACCTATTAGTCTACAACATATAAAACTAATATATTGATATGTATATAATCTAGTTTTTAATTAAATTAGTACTTTTCACCTAAAAACATTAAAGTTATTAGAGTTAAAGCCTATAAGGTTTTTTTTGTAATAATATTTTACAAATATTTAATAGTATCTTAAGATAAACTTCATATCTAGATGCATTCAATATTTATTTTAAATTAATATAGCTTTTTTGCGATGCTCACCTATATTGTAATTATATAAGTATATATAATATTCTACTCTAAAAATAAAACATTTTGATATTTTATTTTTAAACAATGTAATACAACATTTAATATTAGATAAAAAGTAAACAACAAATAAACCATGGATTAATATACCTAACTCCTTTCGTACGAAAGGGCTATTCTTATTTTACTATATTTTTCCTTAGAAGATAGAAACCATACTGTCTCACGACGTATTTAACCCAGCTCGTGTAGCTCTTTAATCGACGGACAGTCGTACCCTTCATGACTCTTGCATTCATGAGGATGAGCTAAGCCGACATCGAGGTGCCAAACTGCGCACTCAATTTGTACTCTCTTGCGCAATTAGCCTGTTCAATCTGTTTTATTAAGATATTATCTTTTATATCCATTTTTTATAATGGTTCAGACTATGTTTTCAATATATTGTATTATACACATATTTTAAATAGTATTAATTCAGCTTTTAATTCCATATGATCCTATACGTTTGTAAGAATTTATATTAGTAGATTGTAGATTAGATTTAACATAACCCTTAAGCATAACTGTTGATAAATTTTTTGAAAAAGATTTATTATTATTAAAGCTACCTATTTGATCAGCTTTAATCATAGATCTAGAAGCTGTTAAACGTTTTGTTAATCTTCCTGCACCTTGTAATTTAATACCATTAATTATCTTATTATTTAAATAATAAAATATGACACGAGTTTTATACAAAGCAGGTTTCTTTATTACATTAAAGTTAAACAGTATGTTATTATCACTAAATAATTTAAAATCCTTATTAATTAAAATATTATCAATATTATTCTTATATACAAAATGTTTATAGTATTCATTTTTATAAGACTTTTTTGATAAATTTAAAGCCAATCTTATTATACTTAAAATATAAATTCTTTTGTATTTCAGTTTTTTAGCTACAGATATAGCTAAAATGTTACTATCTAAATACAAATATTTTAAATTTATTATATTAAGCTCTATCTTTTTGTTGTATATTGTATATAATATACTTTTTAGTTTTAATAGATTGTTTAAATTAAATTTATTTTTATATAATACTATATTTAATTTAATAAATTCATATTTAAATATAATATATTTACATATATGATTATTACGTTTAATAAATTTATTAAGTTTATTAATTAAATTATCATATAATAATAAACTATTATATAAATATATGATTTGCTTATTATAAGTATACACAGTAATGTTTATTTTGTTATTATATTGTTTAATTTCAGGATTACCTATATATATTCTTGATGTATAGTATTTTTCATAAAATACTTTTAATCTAAGATTAGGTTTCATTTTTATACAATTAAAATAACTATATAACAATGTATATATTTCTATACTATTAATAAACAATGTGTTATTTTTATAAAAATAATACATACTATTATATCATTCTTTTGTAGAAGTAGGATAGTGTTTATATTCCCCTTTTTTTATATTTATGAAATTATTAGTAATTTTATTAAATGTAACAGTTTTACATAAAGATTCTTTTTTTAATATAAACATATCTCATAGACATTTTATGTATGACATTATATATAGGATATTATTATGTAAAAATACAATAAAAGCTGAATGTTAAAAATTTTAATTACATATTTTTATATTATGTAATCTTATAGTCGTTGAACGTTTTTAATATATTATATACTAAACTTCGCTTCAAGTATACTTTGTAAGTTTTTCTTGAAATTTCTTCAGTTAAATTATCAATAAATTAATATTGAAGGACTAAATATTAATCCCTAGCGTAGCTTTTTCAATAACCCAAGACCTTTCCTTGCTGCATCTTGTGATCATATGCCCTGCTTACGCAACTGAAAAACATGTAAGTAAATCAGTAAAGCAAGATTAAGCCATTAAACTTTTTATGTACAAATATGAATCATACTATTAATACTCTTATTAATAATATAATTTATAAATGCTAAACATTTAACATTTATAATACAATTATTTTCCATATAAAAAATCTTACTTAATTTAAAATAAATATTTCTAACTAAATAGAAAAGTAAACGAATTAATATATTAATATTAACAAATAAATAAAAACTTATATAAATTATAAGTTATAATATATATATATACTAAATCAGCATATATATTTTACCAAATGAATTTTGGATATACCCAGGTACTTTTTATGGGATCTGTGCCCCGCATAAACCATCTATTAATAACTGTTTCATGGTATTAAACCAAGATTAGTACATATATAATAATATGTTTATATTATATAATAAACAAAGTAAAGGTGTTTCATGTGTATATAACTATTGCCTTATACTCTAAAACTTGTTATATTATATCCAGTAATTAGTAACAGTAAAGCTGCATAGGGTCTTCTCGTCTAACTAAAGAAAAGCAGTATCTGCACTGCTATTATAATTTCACTGAACTAATCATTGAGACAGCTGTTGTATCGTTACATCATTCATGCAAGACCGCATTTAACGGCCAAGGTATTTCGCTACCTTAAGACCCTTATAGATAAGGCCGCCATTAATCGGGGTTTCCTTCAAAACCTAACCTATTTTAGTAAATAAAGAAAATTCGTTAACCAGCCGACATGGGGCAGAAATCACACTCAATACTTTGATTATATATCTTATGCAAAGTGCTTTGTTTTAATTAAACAGTCGTACAACATCATTCTGTGCCTCCTCTTATTATTAATATTAATTAATTATAATGGCCCACCTTATACCTAAGTTACGGAGTCAATTTGCCGAGTTCCTTAATGATTATTAGTTCAAACGCCTTCGTATTCTCTACTTGCTTACTAGTGTTAGTATTTAGGTACGGTAATTAAATAATAATATTTCCAGAACATTATTACATATAAATGTTTATTTATTATAAGTCTCATCGTAATAATAATTATATAGTTATATTAACTTAGAGGCCGTTAATTATTATAATACCATAAGCTTTAGGCGAGAAAAATTCTTTTCGTTACTCATGTCAGCATTTTCACTTGAAATATAATAATATTATTAGATTTAATAATATTTATTAAAAATAAATTATTTATTCAACGTTCTGCTACCCTATATATAAAGATATAATAAAATATATCCGTATTTATATATACAAGATTTCGGTATGTTGTTTAGATCCGTTATATTTTTAGTGCCTTTAACTACTAATATTATAATTATTATAATATTAACAAAGATCAGTGCTCTGTTACGAGATCTTTAAAAAATGGCTGCTTCTAAGCCTATTTCCTGATTGTATCTGAAAAAAAACTTCTTTTTTTTCACTCAACAACAATTTAGGAACCTTAAATTCTTGTTCTGGGCTGTTTCCCTTTTGACATACAACCTTATCGTACTATGTCTGATTATTCAATTAATATCTTTATCCTTCCGAGATCTTTTTCACTCCGATAAAATCGCAAAAATTCCCCGATATATGTAAATTATATATATATATAATTTACCGAGATAAAATAATGTACCTACTAAGATATTATTTAAATTACCTACTTACATAGGTTTCGCAGAAAACCAGCTATCCTAGTCAGTTTTGTCTTTCACTAACTTACCACAATTCTTTGGATATCTTTACAACGATAACCCATTCGAACTTTTATAATCCTGATTATAGTAAGATCACTAGGCTTCGGGTCTAATACTAAATACTTTATTATTAACTAATAATTGATTTATCTAAGCAATAAATTAACTTTTTATTGCTTGCATTTAATATTAACTTGCTGACCCCTTATGCAAAAGGTACGCTCTTATTTTTTATTTAAATATAATGCGAGCTACTTATAAAACTACTATTTCAAAAATTTCCCTCACGGTACTATAACTTTATTCAAAGTTTCGCTATTGCTTATATATTATATTTAGCTTTAGAAGAAGGTTCTTCTTTATTCAAACAGATTTTATTCTATTTTACTTATTAAATTTAAAGCTTTTCTATTTTTATTCACACTAATAATAGAATCTCTTTTGATTTCTTTTCCGAAAGTTAATAAGATATTTCAATTCACTTTGTTTACTTATAATATAATTTATCTAAGGAAATATTAGGTTTATTTATAAATATGTACATATGCATACACACTCTTTTCTATATAATTAATTTTACATTTATATAGAGATAACCTTAATAATATCCTTTAATATACAGCGATTTATCCATAATAGTCTCTTTATATACTTATCATCATATTTCTGTTAATGATGAAATTATATATTACATATCATTTAATCTAACATATATTCTATATGTTACTTTATATATCAGGTTATTATGATTCGAACATAAAAAATCCTTAACCCAAATAAGGCGCCTAACCAACCAGGCTCTAACCTGTAATCAGAGAATATCCGATTCGAACGGATGTGGCCTATTAAACCAAATAAGTTTCAAGCTTATCACTTTAAACCACTCAGTCAATTCTCTTAATATTAATAATTGTTATTTTAATGATTTCTCGACGACTTGAACGTCGAAAATACTCTTATCAAAAGTACACTTTACCTATTAAGTTAAGAAATCTTCTAAATAATAATACTAATTACTATTCAAAAGCATCTTGACTTGAACAAGAAATATGAAGTTTGAAGCTTCCTGTTTTACCAATTAAACTATACTTTTACGGAAGAGAGATGATTTGAACATCTAAGTGTAAATACACAATATTTAGCAAATATCTTACCCTACCTATGGCAACTCTTCCAATATTATATTGCGTTATATACGTATATATACGGGTTAAATCGGCCTCGATCCGATATATCCTTTCGTGACAAGAAAGTTGTTTACCTATTAACTATTAACCCTATATTACAGCTAGTCGAACTCGAAACGACATACATCGGGTGGAAACCGACCAGTTTACCATTAACTTATAGCTGTTTTATTAATTGTGGTCATTTATATAAGACCTCTAGGATTTGAACCTAGATATTAATGCTTAAAAGGCATATGTTTTACCATTAAACCAAGGTCTTATTTATTTATAAATTTTTTAAGATTTTATAGTTATTATAATAGCACCTACCATTGCTAACAATAATATTATAGATGTTATTATTAATCATATAAAGTAATTAGAATATATAACATTACCTATGGCTACAATATGTGAATTATTTATCATATTATAATCCCATACATTAGATGTTACATATGAAATTGAATTATCATTTAAGGTTATAAAATTATTTAATAGTTCATTATTATCTATACTAGATCCAACAGATGGCAATATTATATATAATAAATAATATAAGAAAATACCCACTATTATAGCTAAAGCTAAGCTATTTGTGGTTTCTGTTTGTAATTCAGAAATCCTAACATTTATTAACATTAATATAAATAAAAATAATATAGACACTGCACCTATATATACCAGAAGATATGATAATCCTATAAAATTTAACCCTAATAATATTAAATATCCCGATACAGATAAAAACAAACATATTAAAAATAAAACAGAAATTATAGGATTTTTACTAACAATAACTAAAATTCCACAAATTATAGAAATTATTGATAATAATTCTAAATATTCATTATCGTATCCATTAATTGTACTATCAAAAATAGTGTATAAATTACTCAATGTATAAATATAAGTTTTATTTAGAATTCTCATAAAAATATAAAAATAGTATAAATTAGAGATATATCTTATATTTTTTAGTTATTATTTTTATTATATTAATAACTAAAAAATATATTTGAAGATTAGAGCCCTTAGAATGAGTCGAACATTCAACCTAAATATTAACAGTATTTTGCTCTACCTTTGAGCTATAAAGGCATTATTAATATCTAAATTATATATATAGGAAGAAAAGGAATTGAACCTTTGACAGCAAATGCTATTGAGTTTACAGCTCAACCCGTTATACCAACAAGCGGAATCTTCCTTTTAACATATAATCTCATATAAGAATCGAACTTATACAGTAATATTAGAATTATTATGCTCTACCATTGAGCTAATGAGAATTTATAAATATTTATTTTTTTTTAATAAGTTTATCTATGCTAACATGGTGTATATAAGAGTTGAACTTATATTTATACTATCGTACAATACTGTTTTACCAATTAAACTAATACACTTTTTATTATTATTATTTTGGTTAATAATTTGTTTTTATAATTGGTATAAGATCAGGATCTACATCTATATTAGGAAAATCTAAATAAGAAAATATTTCGAAAGAGAACACTGAAACGCTAGCCATTATAAAATAATATAAGATCGAATATACATTTGTATAATCTAAAAATACATTAATATTATAGTATTATTAGAATAAATATTTTAGTCCTAAACCAACAAAGAATATGAATATAATTTTATATATTCTGTGTAATTACCTAAAAAATAAAATATAAGATAAACTCATGATTATAGATGTAATTATAACATATAAATTTTCCTATATTAACCTAAATAATAAACCATCAACATATTGTATTAAATGCAAGTCATACAGAATATCATACATATTAATATTATACTCGCATCATATTTTATCTTATTCTTTACATCCTATTTTGTCTTATTATCTACATATATATATATATGTGGACATATTAGATTATATATATATATATATACTAATATGTACGCCCTTGTATTAACGGGGGGGGGTATTGTTAATATTAATAAATCCCGTGCAATTTCCACTACACGAACCGTATTTCGACTTAACACCAATCAGAATCATGCATACGAAGATTATTTATTAATGTATAATAATACTTTATTATATTATAAACATTAATAATAACCAAACTTATTGCACATATAATTTTCAGCGCCTGACGAGTGGTTAGTACCTATCTGAGATTAAATTCACCGTAATGAAATGATTTACGATTACTAGTAATTCCTTATTCATATAGCCGAGTTTCAGGCTATAATTGATATTATAACTTAATTTAAAGATTACTTAAATTTCACAATTTTATATCTCTTTGTTTAAGTATATGCAGCACGTCTATAGCCCATAATTAAATTAAGGTCATGATGACTTGTCTTATTCCCTGTAATCTTAGTCAATATAATGATGAATATTTTTATATCAAAATAAAAATAGGGTTTACGTCAATTTAAAGGATAACCAAATCTCACGACATTGACTGTAGACAGCCGTGCAACGCTTGTATTAACTAATATTAATTAATATTCAAATTATGGTAAGGTTTTTCGAGGATTATCGAATTAAATAACATACTTCACTACTGGTTTCAGAAACGGTCTAGTGATTTCAGTTTATGTGTTGCCACATTACTCTTGAGGTGGAAT
>Ga0335072_10002263_pt1 | contig 30078 bp, 28 predicted proteins | sample Lox_Sample_21_FD_206725 | JGI IMG/M metagenome (GOLD analysis project Ga0335072, IMG submission 206725) | Soil microbial communities from Loxahatchee National Wildlife Refuge, Florida, United States - Lox_Sample_2.1 | ecosystem: Environmental > Terrestrial > Soil > Wetlands | place: USA...
AGCTGTGATGTTCAGAATGCCATGAATGAGGTCCCCATTAAGCCAGCCATCGTATCCATCCCTTTGCAAGAAAGTAGTAAGATCGTAATGGTCTGACTGAGCTCCGCCCTGACTGATGCTCTCTCAGGGATTAAGGTGACACTTCTCTCACGGTTTCTATCGGCGTGTGTTCTCGGAATTGTCAGGCAGTAGGTTATCGTAATCGACTCCTTTCCCCCAACAGTGGTGAATGGAAGACAATGAATGGAAGACAATGAATGTACAGCCGATCCCGGAGTAACTCTCACCCATTTATTACTTTGTTTCTTGCTTTCTTGCACCCTTCCCTCACATAACCCTCTTCCCACTCCTCCTATTCGCCCATTCTCGAGACTAGCCCGACCAGCATGCCTCCTAAACCAAGATCTCCTAGCGGTCAGCCTCGTGATCCTGACAAACCATCTCCGTTTAACCCTCGTAACAGCAGTCTCCCTCCTCTCAACCCATCGTCGCCCACCGAAGACTACATACATTGGTTGAAATACGCGCAAGACGGGCTAGATCGAAGCGGTCTGAACTCTGCAGTCCAGCTACTTCCTCTGCCTCTCTCGTACAGGGACAGTGTCGATAAATCCCACGACCCCGGAATACACGGACGGCGAGGGGCAGCAAAGAATCTGGAGTGAGGACATGAAGCAATGTCAAACGATTTCACAGACCGTGAGCACTCCCTTAAAGGGCAAAAAACACAAGATCGGACTCATGATCCATCCTCCTCCATGGGTCGAGAGAGGATAGTGTCGACGGATGAGAATGGAGCAGAGATCTTCGAATACGGCAAAAGAGTTGAAAGTGTGGATGGCAACGAGGTCATCCAGTACGCCACAGGGCACGTGTCCTTGTTTTTCAGTGTGGCAGCTGAGCCTGGAAAGAGTGGGAAAACGTTGGCTATATGGGATGCGGACACAGAGGGCGAAGTCAGGCGCAAGCTTGACGTGCGCAAGTTCACAGAGCCACTGCAGGCCAAGGAAGGATACAGTGGAATTCAATATCACTTGTACAAGCATCTTCAGGGAAGCAAGGGGAACAGTCTCGCAGCTTGGTATATCGGAGGCGGAGGGAACGAGGGAAAGTTGAACTGCGGTGCGTTGGTAGTTGACACACTGCTATGGTGGGTTCGTGGAAATGCAGGAGAGTTGACTATAAACAATCTGGGAGAGATGAGTCAACATAAATTGGCCAAATAGAATAAAAGTGGGTGGATGTGCATGGTACTTTCCCTTTTTCCATCAATGCAAGACCAATCTTCCGCAGCTACGGCCTTTCTGAGATCACGGCCTGGTAGAGCTCGTCAGGCCGGTCAGAACAAGCCGATTTCCAGCACATTTCACTACGTATATCGGAATGTACGGGCTTTGGAGAGCTGATATAGCAAGTACCATCTTTCTTCCACCATTGCGAGGCCAATCTGCCATTGCCTGATAGAGCTCATTCAGGCGGTTAGAACAAGCTGATTTTCGGCGAATTTCACCACGTATATTCCGACGTATATGAGTGTGAAGTTTCTTCGTTCCATGCGGCATATACTGTGCGACCGTCAATGGTTTCATCGCAGAGCCGCCGCGTCGTGGGAGAAAATCTTCATGGGCTGCATTATCAGTATCCTGGCTTGTTTCCGGACCAAAATCAGCACATTCGGGCAGTTTGGGTACTAGGAATCAAGGATCCAGGGATTTGGCTCGTCGTACGGTCGATTCAAGGACGGAGTAGATGCGGCTGCGAGATGTAGCTTCAAGCCGTCCATCTTGCTCGGCCGGCAGTGGAAATCGACGGGCCGAATCAGAGATCAGACTGGACGAAATATGTCAGTCAGTGTCCTAGGTTCTGTGGCACAGCCATGCCACTCAGGATCCCGGTATATCACAAACAGGAACGTATGCTGTGCATTTGTCACGCTCTCGAGCCCGGAATTGAGGTCGGATAAACGCCAAGGCCATATCACGTGATCAAGAATCGCGTGATCTTGTTCCGACCGAAAGCAGCCACAATCCCGTTGGCCCACAAAAATCGACCTGTTGGCTAACCAATCGACCTGTTAGCTACTCGGCCAGCCCATTGCCCAGCATACGTAAGATTACACTGTTTGGTAAATGGCCTACCCCATTGGGCAACGGGCCACTTGGTTAGACAACAGGCCGGCCTGTAGGTGAACGTTCGGGACTCGAGAATGCCTCCCTGCGCCCTCGGTTGGCAACGTACATAGGGGCTTGTCGGGGCTTTGCCAGGGTACCCTCGCGGCTGCTGCCCCTGGGCCAAATTGCTGGCAACTCGCCAGCGCCGGTAGGGAAGTAAATGTTAGACAATGATCACGTTTGCCGCGTACTTGCTACACAGGTGACAACATATCTTTTTCAGAATTCTGTACGCAAGATTCTGAATACTTGAAACTCGTAAGGAAAGCGTAGTGGCGGTGTGAATACCACCTCTGACGTGGACGGATTGACACATAGGTAGCTGGACAGGCTGAGACAACCCAGCTCGGGCAAGCAGACTGCAGGGCCGTGAGGACCACGAGCGTAGGGAGGTCGAGCCCGTGAGGACCGCAGGGCCGTGAGGACCGCCAGCGCGTAGGGAGATTGAGCCCATGAGGACTGCAGCATCGTGAGGACTGCGAGCGCGTAGGAAGGTCGAGCCCATGAGGGACTGCAGCGCTGAGTGGGCTGATGGCGAGGTTCATTGGACTTGGCTTTTGAGGTTGGTCACAAATGCAACCTTTAAACTGCAGAAAGGCTAGACTAGGATAGACTAGGATAGACTAGGATAAACTAGGCTAAAGAAGCGATTCTATGCAGGGCAAAGACAGTGACCGCAGTAATAGTATAGATTCCGCCCAAAGTGACATAACCAGTATGCGGAGGTACCGGTTTGTCTCGGGGCAGACACTTTCGACAGGCATTTTGCACTCGCAGGCATTTTCGGCTACACGCGGCCGGAGAACGGCCTGACGTCGCCTTAGGGCATCTAAGTAGATTTTGTTAGCATTCCCACACAAAAAATACACACTCAACCTGCCTGTCGTCCAAAATAGCCTCTTATCATAATTGACCTCGCTGCCGCCAATCTCCACAGCAGGGAGAGCTCTTCGCCTGCAAACAGGCTATTAGTACTGGTATAGACCGACAACTGGCTTTAGAACAGTGTGAATGCGAGCTACTATTGAGATTTAGCCTACCCTGCAAGCACCACCTCCTCCACGCCTGCGCGACTGGCATACCTATTCCGAGATCTCTATTTCATCCTCGATGGTGGTTAAACGGTCCTCCTATTTCTGAGGCCTTCACACCTTGGAAACCACAATATAGCACTTCGGTAAGCGTATCCGCTACCTCACAACGCCTTAACGACCTCACCGCCACAGGCCTACAAGTTTTGACAGTCAGGGACACTCTCACAGGCCTTGTAAAGGCTAGGTTTGACAATCAGCTATTCAAGACTAATAAAGCACTGTTAGAATTCGCGGACCAGGTTGCGCAGGATGATCTACTGCCTACACGCCTGCTAGATAAAGTGAAGAAGCCTAAATGGGCAAAACCTAGGAAGCCTCACGGTAAGGCATCTGGGCGGTCATTCACCGGGGCTGAGGCTGCTGAAATGGCTGCGGACAAGGCTGAAAAGAGTAGCAAGATACCCGACAGGCGCCCCACGCGCGAGGACAGCCCTGAGAGTAGTGACGGCGAGGTTATAGTGCCTGCAACGCCCCCGAGGCCTGCCCGGCTCGCCGGGGAGTCCCAGGGGGGTAACACTATAACCTTGGCTTTGAGGACCCCCGAACGGCTACGTCTAGGGCCAGATCTTGCCCCCAGGGTAACGCCGCCGGGGGAAACTGAGCCTGCATGGCAATTGCCGGCCTCGACAGCCCCCCCCAGCCTTGGTCAGGCCGAGGCAGGGCTAAAACGGAAGCGCCAGGGCACAATTAGATACAAAGAAGGCCGGGAGGACGGGTATATAGGCTCCGTTGGCCTTAGCCAGCCCAGGATGTAGCTACCCATAGCTAGAGTGCGGCGGCGACGACGAGGTGCCGTCGACGACAATGAGAAGCCTTGGACGCGTTCTCATACAAATTTGTATGCGGCGATGTCAGGCCGTTCTCCGGCCGCGTGTAGCCGAAAATGCCTGCGAGTGCAAAATGCCTGTCGAAAGTGTCTGCCCCGAGACAAACTGGTTAATTAGAATCTATGAAAAAGCTGCCTGTGCGAAGTGATCTCGCTGCTCTATGCTGCGGTTCCCTCCATCCATCCACCACCCTTACTAGCCCAGGCAAAAGGGTTAACAACTGAATTTTGGACGTCACTGGCCTTGGGTCTCCTCCTGCCCTGCGTTCCTTGGACGACGCTGTTCATAGCGCCTCTCCGTGTCCACCCGAGCGGCATCGCGTGGAGAGAATGACTTGTTGTGGCACGAGGGATGTGTCTTCACATATCCGGCCAGAGGGCTTGAGTAGAACTATTACCGCGCGCTCGCTTGGGAGATTATATATTGGTGGCTTGGAAGATCACACATTGGTGGCTTGAGAAACGATTGGCCCGAGCAGCTGCCAAGGTTGTCAAGCATAAATCCTATCTACGGCGCCGCGATTCACTTCTTAGGTACACTTAACAACTCAGCCGCCTTTTATTTCACAACACGGAAACTTGTGATGGCAGAGAGCTAACTGACCTGCCCTCGGACGCGGAAAAGGAAACCAGTGTTCGGTCTCGCCATAAGTCATCGGATAGATCACCACTGCGGTCATTCTATCCCTAACCTTGCCGCCGGATTACACACTCATCTGTGGTGGCGTGAGGGAGTATATTGGCTGTGTGTTTACTTGACAGACTGCTCCTTTCCACTGCATATCTATCTATCTATTTCATTCTCCCCTTCTCCTCTTTTAGTAGCAAACTTTCGTTGTTCGTTGCTGACTTTTCGTCTTTCGTTAACCCTCTTCTCGCCTTTCGCTAACCAACTTCGGTCTTTCATTACAAAACTCTTCGAGAAAGTCAAATCTTGCATTGCGAAAATGACCTCCGCTCAAGGCACAGTCACCTCTTGCGGCCCCGGCCAGGCTTTCTCTCTGCAGTTCACCTGTGCCGGCCCTAGCTGCGTCGATCTCAATGGATTTCCCAACACGACCTGTACCACAGATAACACTACCTTGACCTGTACAAATGGCGTCACCTGCCCCGGACCTACCAACTACACATCCAACTTTTCCTTCTCTCAATCCAACATCATCGTTTCGCAGACGCAGACTATAACTCTCAAAGATTTCTGCGAAGAAATAGACCTGACCAGCGATGGAACAACAGGAGGGACTAATGCGACCATGGTCAATACTGGTCCTTGTGGTCCAGGGAGCTCGAACTCGTCCACATCCATCACTACCACCACCAACTCCTCCTCCGTAGGAAGTACTGGGCTCCCCTCTTCTGGAATTCTGCCGAGCACAGCCAGTCAAAACGGCACATACACTCCGCCAAATCAACCTCCCACCACCGCCACCCCTCCTAATTCCACATCTGATAAGTCAGCCACGATCTTGACCAGCCCAAAGAGTTCCCAGACCGTGAGTGGATCATCCGCTGCACCTCGCACCTCGTGGAGCAAAACCGGCCCACTACTAGCTGAGAGTAGCGGTGCCTGGGCCTATTGGACAGCAAATGGCATTTCTGGGTCGCCCTCAGTCCCACAAGAATCCGACAGCACCTTGCCAACTGCCACTTCTGGGGATTGGTCGGAAACCAAAGTTGCTGAGACCGCTCACATGTCGACTTGGCCGGCGTCTTCGTCTACCTCCGATATGGGTTTCGGTCTGTCCGGTCAGGCTGGTAACCGTCCCTCCGAAGCCTCAACCGGCGCTGGATCTTCTCAAGCAACATCAGGTGTACCTGCTAACACGGAAACTAGCCAATCGAGTTATACTAGTCATGTACCCCTCACTGCACCTTCTCAGGGGGCCTGGTCTGCCGGGTCTTCAGGAGCAGCGACCGCCGGGACTATCAATCCGAATCCCACAGACACGCCCGTTACTAGTAGTAACGGCTTTGCAACCACTTTCGACACCTCCACCGGCAGTAACAGCGCTCCTCCCATCTCAAAATTCACCAACAACGCCGGCTCTTTCAGGCACCGCAACGCGCCCGCTGTGTGGTGTGTCGTCTTGCTGTTGTTTAGCCTCCTAGTCCAAGGCACTCACGCATCGACCTATACTTTCCACGCCACCCCTGGCGAATTCACTCTTGTTGAGCGCGACGTACCCGACAACCGTACTCTAGTCAACTACACGCAACACGAGCTTGCGAAGCGCGAGCTCACTCCCGGCTGGAAAGCCTTCTCGGACGCCTTCAGCGAGTACCTGGCCGGCAAGCTCTCGACCCCGGAATTTGCGGACAACCTGGTCGACGAGGTGGCCGAGGCAGTGTGCGACCACGTAGCGGGCCAAGTCATCACGAAGGCGCTCGGCGTCGACCTGGTGGAAGAGTGCGTGGCGGCCGTCTACACGGCGAACACGCTCACGGCGCCGGAGCTGGAATTTCTATCCGTATTCGGCGCCAGCGTCCTGTGCAACCTGCTGGTGAGCGAGGCGCTGCCCGGGATCGAGGAGTTGACGAATGCGATCTGCAACCAACCGAAACCTTGCAGCGAAGACCTACTGACGGACCCGAACAACTGTGGGTCGTGCGGCAATGTGGTGAGTTTTGACATCTTTTCTCCCGGCGCGCTTGCCATTTCCCCCTCTTCACCATGGCCTCCCTTTGCGACAGAACCCAGCTAACTTTCCTCTCCTCCCTCCTTAGTGCCCCACCGGCGCCTGCGCCAACGGTGCTTGCACCAGCAACAGCTGCACGGGCCAAACGTGCGCGACCTTCGGTCCGTGCGGGCCTGGCGGCACCTGCGTCTGCGCCAGTACGACCGAGCTGACAGGCTACTGCGCCGACGGCAGTACGCCGTGCGCTGGGCTGGCAGACTGCACGGACAGCAGTAACTGTGCGTCCGGCGAGATCTGCGCCGTGCAGTCCTGTTGTGGCCGCAACGTCTGCGTGGGTGCGACCTTCTGCGGCGGCGGTAACGCCACGGCCACGACGGCCGCCCGGCTTCTGCGCCGGACGTGGGAGAATGCGACGATTAGCAGCTTAGGGAACTGGGCGGATGCGCTCCATTTACATTGAGGAGTGGCAATGTCGGGGGAAACTTGGCTTGGTTTTCTACCGGGGAATTTTCGAATTTTCCAAGGTTTTTTTTCCTCAGCGAAAATCACCCAGGGTACAGCGGGAAGGGATGGATGGTAATGTAGTGATGATTCTTTCTCCTACAGCTCGATATATGATCCGGATTGGCTGTGGCAGATGTCTTGCTGCCAGAAAGCTCCAGGGCAGCACTGGAGAGGCTGAGGAAAGCGTAGATCTAAGTCTGGATTAGGGTAGATGGACAGTGTACTAAGTACTTACGCCGCATGAGACGGGGGTTGAATCTCGCCTTTGCCCGCCACCTCAAGATTTTTCATTTTGTGCAGATGAAATGAGCAATCCATCACTCCAAACCATACTAGTCCAAGATCTGGTCTTCAGAATGCTTCTGCAGTCATTTCAACGCCGGCATCCATTCTTCCTCCCCCCAAGTCTGTCTCATTCGAAGGAACGCGAGCGCACGAAACGCCAGTCTAGAGTGAAGAAATTACATTGGGTGAATAAGAGCTCATCACCACCAGCAGCCCCCGCTGTCAGTATCGCCGTCATCGGCCTTCCTCTGTCTGGATGCTTTCCTAGCTACTCGTTTCACGATCTCTGCAACCCGCCTCGTGGATTCCCCCTCCCACCCCACAATAGAAAGATCTTCGACTCTCCGCCCGGAATCCCCGGGGTGGGCACCAAGACGCTAGGGGAACTGGTGCAGCACCACCCTGGGCGGGGAGAGTGCGGACGATTTGGGCACTGCCAGAGGACGGCCACTGGGAGGGTCCATGGAGTGCGTGGGCGAGGTCAAGAGAGGAGTTGTGGTAGAAGATGTGCGGGGTGGGATAGGAGCCTGTGTTCGTCTCGGTAATAAGGCCGACGGTGTAGTTAGCGGAGGAGTCCTCGGTAATGGAGCCGATGGAGGGAAGCGCACAGAAGCGAGCTAGGCCATCATGTCGGTGAGTTGGGCAAAATAGCGATCAGCGTAAGCGAGTGGGATGCTCATGGGGTTGCCATGAGCGGCCGAGAGTTCAAAGGCAGCGGCGCCATTGATGTCGTCCATGAGGATATGAGGAAAATTGATGTAGTTTTTGTGCGTAACAGAGTAGTCGTGGGAATGGTTGTACGGAGGGCTATTGAGAATTAAAGGGAGCCTATCTTGACAATCGAGGGGTCTGGTTTGGACATATAAGCGAAGAGCGCGTGAATTATGACACAGACCTACCCGTTCGACTGAATCCTGCGATTCACGTCCTCCCAACTTGCACTCACCTACGTTCCTAGTAGGTGCCGGTAAAGCGGCGTCGGACGAGCGAGTGCCAAGTGCCCCGCCAAGATTACTGAAATTCGCCCCGACCTCACCCTGCTCCAGTCCTAGGGTAACGCCGCCCTGAGCCGCGTGAGCCCGGGTGACCCAATCTTATCCCCTACCGGGCCCACTTGGGCCCGTTGACAGCACTCCTCACCATCAACATTCAGCTGGTGATTGGCGTAATCGTATTTGAACTAAGCCCACAGTGAGACAGCGATTTTCATAAAGCGGCGACATCTCCTCGCCGTCCAAAAACCTCGAGGCGCCCCACCCGATCGGGTATCGCGCCCCTCGCCGCTTTGCCAACTATAAAGCCCACGTCCCCTCTACTGTTGCATTCCAGGTTCTCTTTCTTTCGAGTTGTCAGTCGCAGCTACCTAGACCGCCCTTCGACTCCAACCCGAACGGTTCGGGGGCACCATTCTCAACCACCATGATCCAGCCGTATGTGGCCAACATGTTTGTTGCCGACAGGTTTGACTGATGCTTTCAGCCCTGGATTGATCCCACCACCGGATCGCTTCCGGCACTGGAAACGATCCAGGAGAAACCAGCACTGGATGGGCAACAATACTGGATGGATGCCAGTGCCAGATAGGTGACAGTGTCACGGAACCACGTGACCACGCGTTACACATCACCTTATGTGATCACGTTGAATCATTTTAAGGATGACTTCTCGTGTGAGATAAGGCAAGGTTGTATGATTGTAAAAGCTACGTAAAGTTGCCTGCTATTTATGCTTGGCATGCCAAGGCTGCACTCTGGAATCACACTCGCGTTATTCCATCTCTTTGCAACTTGCTTATCTCTCGCTCGTAACCAAACTTCTAGACATCTTTCCAGGCTAATTCAGTCTCTCTCGACTCTTTCACCGCCTGCGTCCGTGGACCTGCCTCTGTTATTCAGGGACGCTGAGTTGACCTCCCTCCCGACTTTTCACTCCAACAACGTTTGTGTCTTCCCGACACACAATCTAAATTGTAACTATCCATTCTTCCGCGCCCAAGCAGCTCGGCTTTCTGACAAAAAGAGGGGCTGGCAGACCGAAAGATTCCCGGGCGAACAAAGTAATCTCAACATGGGTATTCGGCATCAGTTCTGGGCCATTGCGAGTGTTGGCGGTCGCTACCGCTCGCTAGGCGCCGTCCACTGCCAGAACGCCACGGGTACAGATGCGATTCGCGCCTGCTACCGGTTGTTAAAGATCTTCGGCTCCAGTGCCAACGAAAAACTCATTCGTCACGACTGTAACTGCGCGTCAACAAAAACCGAGGAGTGGTGGAAGTCCATCGCTGGGCTCCGCGATGACAAGCTCAAGGATCGCATCGCATTTCCCTTTATCCACACCTGCCTCTTCCTCGGTGCAGCTTATGACTCTCGAGATGAGCCCTATCCCTTCTTCTATCCGGTCAGCGCTTACGGGACTGGCATATCTCCTATGAACCTTCTCTGGAATAACCAGTCCGGTTTTACTATTATCGATGTTACTGATCGGAATCAGTTGCGTTACTGCTTCATGTTTCCCCCAAGGCCGTCACACACGCCAGATGTGGATGGTGAGGAAGAAGAGGAAATAGCAGGCGAATCACCTCGCTGCAGATCACTATCGGCCGAAGAATACGTCAGTTGCAAAGGTGCGTACCTCGATGGCCTCAATGTCCATGTCGACCTAAGTCAATGGAGTTTGATCTCTTCTGATACGCTCCGTGAACTCTGGCCTGAGGTTCCCTGGAAAACCAAAAGCAATAGAGCCCCATGCGATCAACTGATCGGCCCTTGTTGCGAAAGGATCACCGTGCCCACTTTGAAAGAGCTTGCTTCTCGCAAATTCCTCCAAGTCGACAGCCAACATATTGAGGAGGCCTTGGATAGAGCGAAGTGCATTCCAGACTTGTCTCCCCGTCTACGACAACTCTTATACGAGTCTCCCGACTTCGTCAAAGGCATCGCACTGCTAGGTGCTGCGATAGAGGAAGCAAAGGCTTTGGACTTGTCACCGTTCCCTTGGCTTGAAGAGGAGACGATCTTGCAGTTGGTGGAGAGCAATGCCAATTTGCAGACGATTGAATCCATCGACTTGTCTTGCAACACCAACATCTCCGTCACCACGGTAGAGAGACTCCTTCGTCTGTGTCCTAATGTCGCAACACTAACCGTCGTCCAAACTCCAAATCTCCCCCTCGAAGCTCTTGGCAAAGTTTTGGCTGCAAAGAACGAAATTGAGTTATATCACTCGGATCTTTTCCGGGCTGCGTTGAAGAACCCCGGCCACTACCGGGGTGAGCAGGACAACACACGACTCGCTACGCTTCCCAACCATATGGCCACAGCTGAAACAGTAGGCCAGATTATATTCCTCTCCATCAACAAAGACATTGCAAAGAAAGATCCTCTCCGTCTAAAGGGCGGTGGCTTAAAGTGGAGTGAACTTGCTCGGAGCCCGTCTGGCGTGACAACCTCTCAAAGGGGATGTGAGTTCTTTGGTACTACCATTCCGCTGCAGGATGCATTTCTAAACCCGTCACGCTCGGGGGCATGGTTTTGGCAGCTCTTGTTGTTCTTCGCCACCAACAGCGCTACTAATGACGTTCGAACACATCGCGACGGCCATGCGTCTATGGGTTGCGCCTGCGCGCTAGCCATGAATGTCGAGGTGAGTACAATTTTACTCTTAACCGTGGGCGACCCGACCCTTCAGATAATTTTAACCATTCGTCTATCCTTCTATATATCACACAAAACCCTATCTAGAATCCTAATCAGCTGACATTAAATCTATATCCTAGAATGACTGGCGCGTTAGCCCTATCCCGCCTACCGCCCTAATATGGCCGCGAGTGCCAAAGCCAAGTAGCGAGTATGGTCGATCCGAGCCCCTTAAGAGCATTAAGACTGGTGAATGGACCCTACTTATCGCTGTGGAAGACAAGCACTGGTATTATCGGAGTTGCAACGAGCTGCGATATGTGTTTCTCAAGAGAGACGTTGACAAGGTGGTCAGATGTAGTGTCTCAGGTTTCTACAAGCACACAACTGGAAGAGCGCCGACGCAGGAAGCGTTTCCTTGGCAGATTCCGCGTTTCGGTAGGTATCCTACTGAACGAAGAGCCACCAGTAAGTTGCTTTCGTGAGACGACAACCACCGTTGTCCTCTCGAAGCTGCCTATGCGGCTGCCTATCCCTGTACACTCGCTAACCACACAATAGTCAAGCAGTGTGAAGCAGACGAAGTTGAGGAGGTATTAGGACCTCTGATGGCGAAGTTGACCGAAGATATGACTCGCGAGTCAGCGCTGCTAGCTGCTCAGAGCGATGAACCGACAGTCACTGACGGTATATGACACTCATTCCTTGGTGCTCTGCGGATTCTGATCACAACAGAAGCACGGCTCCGCAGAAGTTCTCGTAATAAATCGCGCCTGCAATCTCGAAGCGTGAGTTGGCATATGCGATATCTCGTACTGTCCTATTTAAAGAGCTAATTCAGATCACAGAACGTCTCGGCCCATCCTGTACAAGTAACAAACCCAAAGCACCTTAGCGACATTGAAGATCGACCGGTTTCTAAACGGAGCCGAAAAAGATAAGCAGGCTGTTGGTAGTGTTGGAACGAAGTGATCCACACCAAAAGGATCAAGCGGCTGGCTATGGTACTGAGCGATCAGGGCAAGTACGAGGATGCGGAAGAGATGCATCGGCAAGTACTCGTGCTGTACGAGACGGTGCTGGGCAAAGAGCATCCATCCACACTGACGAGCGTCTATTGTCTCGCCCACTTATTACATCTTCAACAGCGACCCAGTGAAACCGGGCCACTCTACCGAAGGGCATTGACGGGTTACGACAAGACTCTAGGCTCTGATCACTCCACTATCCAGGCCTGCCGAAAGTCTTACTTGTCTATCCTTAAGGATACGGACGAGCTTGACACCAAAGTGTGAACCAGGATTTTATCATAGGAGATTATTCCCAGGAGCCCACCGCTCCTAGAGGCTATTCTCAAGAGTACCGACCAACTCGATTCCTGGTGCCTAGCCGCCATTCTTTTACCGCTAATTATCAACCAACACTAACTATCGCACGTCGCCAACCATTCACGCGCGGTAAGTCCACAAAGGAGAGTCTCTATCTACCTATTCTATCCTGTCCTGACTGTCCTGGCTGTCCTGGCTGTCCTGGGTATCCCGGCAGAGGTCCACGAGTGGAAGAGTGTATATTAGAACCTCCCGTCGCCATAGTCAATCACAGGCGGGAGATCTCAAGCGTGAGTAATAGCACGAGCGGGAACGCCCCGCTATTCGGCACGACGAAAGACGTGCGGGCGCCAGTGAGCTTGAGAGATGGACCTGTAAAGAGATGTAGGCCTATGAGATGTAAGCCCACGAGGTGCACACCCTGTGAGATGCAGGCCCATGAGATGCCAAGCCATGAGGCAGGCGTATGAGATGCACATTTAGTGACCACAGATTCCCCAATGCTGCAATCAATATAGCTTCAGTGCTACAGAGATGACCTTAGATAAATCGCCCATTGCTTTAATAGCTCCCTGACCCAAACAGTGGCCGATTTGTCGAGATCTGAATTGTGAAATACAAGTTTTTGGGCTAGGAGTTTAAAAGGTCCCTCCGCAGCAAGGCGCGTGGACGGCCTGCACCACGATTGCTGCCTCAGCTGAATCGTCCTGGTGGTTGCACCTTCTGGCAGACTCAGGTAGAGGAAATACTCAATGATCAGTTCATTTCGTTCCGTGATTTTTTGCCGTCTTTGAACCATTGCTTTTTGGTCGATACTCTAACTGTGCACTCTTGCCAACAGAGTTGAGCTACTCGAGTAGCGCCTGCCACGAGAGCCTTCCTAACGCTTTTCTCATGCCTCACGATGCGCTTCTTGGAACGCAAATCGGACGGCGAGCTCAGCCTCACCGAATACACCGACGAAGACGTTCCTACATATGCAATTCTCTCTCACACTTGGGCCGCAAATAATAGCGAGGAGGTCAATTTTCAAGATCTAGAAGCCGGCACCGGCAAGGGCAAGGCTGGCTGGAAGAAGATAGAGTTCTGCGCCGACCAGGCAGCAGTTGACGGGCTCCGATACTCTTGGGTAGATACCTGCTGCATCGATAGGAAAAATGCTGTAGAGCTTTCCGAAGCCATCAACTCCATGTTCCGCTGGTACCAGAAGGCTGCGCGGTGTTATGTTTACCTACCGGACGTCTCGGTTGTCGATCATAGAGGGAATGATCAGCGTTCTCACCTTGACTGGGAAGTAGCGTTCAGGCAAAGTCAGTGGTTTACTCGGGGCTGGACGCTTCAGGAGCTCATTGCCCCCGCAATAGTCCAATTTTTCTCAAAAGAAGGCGAGCTGCTGGGCGACAAGGAGTCTCTTAAGCAAAAAATCTGCGAGATAACCGGAATTCCGCTTGATGATCTCAGCGAGACTCCTTTATCTAGTTTCAGTGTTGAAGCGCGAATGCAATGGGCAGCCAGACGCAAAACTACACGCAAAGAAGACGGCGCGTACTGCCTACTGGGCATTTTCGATGTCTTTATACCTCCCATCTATGGCGAGGGGGAGTATGCATTCGTCCGGCTTCAGGAAGCGATCATCAACAAGTCAGAAAGAAGTGAGTCGCTCATCGTCACCTGCTTGCCTTTAATTTCCATTGTACACTTCTATATACAGTTTTGCTAATGACATGATACCGATAGGAGTAGAGCGGGGAAGGGTTGATGTGCATAACGGAGGTTCCGATCGAAGCCTCCCGCAAGCCGGCCAGCCATTTGGATTACGTCCAACGAATTCAAAAAGAGAGAGACCTTTCCCAAAACAAGAGAAAGCTCGAGAAAATCTCCTAAACTCATTGATTTTCGAGCATATCGAAGACCGTTACAATAACATCAAACTAGCGCATTCTGCAACTTGCCAATGGTTGCTCACCAATGAGAACTACCGATCCTGGAAAGATAAAAAGCAGGTCTGTCATCACCATGGACTTCTTTGGCTGAAGGGCAAGCCAGGTGCCGGGAAGTCGACAATAATCAAATTCGCCCTCACTGAAGCAAAGCGCTCAAGAATGGAAGACATCCATATTTCATTCTTTTTCAACGCTCGAGGTTCTTTGCTCGAGAAGGATACCCGTGGGATGTATCGGTCGCTCTTGTTTCAGCTCCTCACAAAGCTCCCTCAAGGCCGGGAAGTATTTGATGATTTCGAAATCCTCGAATTGCCACGGGCACCTAGTTATTCTTGGACTATTATTCAACTTAAAGCTGTTCTTAACCGTGCTATCCAGGAACTTGGAGAACGCTGGCTGTGGATATATGTTGATGCGTTAGACGAATGCGATGAAGATCAGATCAGAGACATGGTAGTCTTCTTCGACCTCCTTGGACAACACACCGTGACCTCTGATATCAACATGCGCGTGTTCTTTGCGAGTCGTTACTATCCAAGGATCATAACACCCAAGAAAGTGGAGCTACGACTTGAAGATGAAGAAGAGCATTCTCGTGATATTGAACGTTATATACAAGGCGAGTTGAGGACTGGGCGCGATACGCAGAGCACAAGAATCGAATGGATTCGAGGAGAAATCAAACGCCGGGCATCAGGAGTCTTCATTTGGGTTGTTCTTGTCGTTCAAATTCTGAACAAAGCATATGATCATGGACGAATCCTTGGTCTAGAAAAGAGACTCCAAGAGATACCTGACGATCTGGGCCAGCTCTTCAGAGGAATCATAACTCGAGATGGCCGAAATATGGAAAGCATGCGACTATGCATTCAATGGGTTCTTTTTGCCAAAAGACCGTTGACCCGAGAGGAATTATACTTCGCGATATACTCTGGAACAGCTCCAGAAGAGGTGGGGACTTGGAACTTCGAAGGGATCACCACTGAAGTCATGGATGCGTTCATCTTAAGCTGTTCTAAAGGGCTTGTAGAATTGACGCAATCACGAAAGCCAACTGTCCAGTTCATCCATGAAACAATCCGAGACTTTCTTCTCAAGGAAAATGGCATGCAGTACATCCAAGGAACGTCAACGCAGTCTCTTGTAGGCTCTGGACATAATTCCTTGAAGCAATGCTGTGTCAACTACGTTTCATCAGCCCAAGAGCTCCTCTCGAGTAGTCCACCAGTCAACTCAAATTCTATAGATTCCTGGCAGATGGACTTCGCGAAACTGCCTTTTATAGGATATGCGCTATCGTACATATTCCATCACGCTAATGCCTCACAGGCAAATGGCGTTTCACAAGCATTCTTCTTCAAGGAATTCAGCATTCAACATTGGATACACTTGACCAAGCGGTTTTCAGAGCCAGGAACCATGCAGGTTTCCGAACCCCGACTAAACTCAATCACACGATATTCACCTGATTTAAGCTTGCTCAACATCCTAGTGCAAGAAAATCTTCCATCGCTTATCGAGATGGTGCTAGAAATCGATCCCCAAGCTGACATTGAGGGATCGATTCATGATTCACCTCTACGAACAGCGCTAAAACATATGCACTATGATAGCCTTGGCGCTCTTCTGACTCCGCCCCGCGCTCAGAACAGTGTTAGCCGCCCTGCCTCTCTCTTGCGCCATCCAAATCGGTCCGAGTTGGATAGTCTGATTGGCGCTTACTACTTCTGCTCTAGGGAGGGAATATCGGCCGAATCGATACTATGCCTATATTTCCAATGGGGTACCCAGTCAGATGTTTCTGTTTTGCTTCGCTCCGGTAGATTTCGCTCGGATGCCAACATTTCGGCGGCAATGCAGCGTAGCCCGTTATCCTTCGCCGCGGAACGTGGGTACGAAGACGTCGCCAAATCACTCCTCGACCAGCCAGACGTAGACCCTAATCTGCAAGACTATCTTGGCTTAACACCACTGTCCAGAGCCATAAGAGACGGGCGACTGAATGTCGTATCGCTCCTATTGCAAAGCACGCAGATTGATATCAATTTGCAATGCTCTACTGGGAGGTCGCCCTTATCATATGCAGCCGAAAGCGGATACGAAGATATTTTCAAGCTTATTCTCTACCATCCAGGCGTGGGAGTAAATTCCCGGGACTGGAAGGGACGAACGCCATTCTTTTACGCCGCCATGCGTGGACGCGAAGGCATCATAAGGCTTCTCATCAACTTCACTGGCGTCGACATCAAATCCCGGGATAGTATCGGTCACACCGCGCTGTCCTACGCTGTCATGAATGGACATGAAGGTGTGGTGAGACAGCTCCTTGACACCAGCAAAGTCGATGTCAATTCCCGTGATACCATACATGGCCGGACGCCTCTGCTATTTGCTCTGGAATACGGATACAAAACCATTGCCAAGCTCCTTCTGGACGAACCTGATATCGATGTCCATCTTCCTAACAATCGCGGTCGGACTCCTTTGGCCTATGCGCTGGATAAGGGGATGTACGAGGCGGCGGAAATAATTAGTCTACGAACACAAGAAAGAAGGGAGAAAGTGCTAGAGGAGGAGCCGTCAGTCACGCTGACGAGCTTCGGCAACTTAGCATCGGTCCTCCAGGACTAGCCAGGGTAATCTTCGAAGAAGTGGAGGTGATGGAAGAGTGTGAAACGCTTACTGCTCCTAAAGTTCGGGTATAGCCAACCTCTACGTCTGAGCATCAACCCTGTTGTAATAGCATCATTTGCGTTCAAGTCACATTTGCGTGGAAGAAGGTAGAAGTGATGATAGAAAAGCCATAGCAGCAGACGCTTCACCTAAAGATACTGAGGCCGAACAGGGTAACTTAGACTAGGTATTTGGCTCCTCGTTATAAGGAAGAGTTTTGTCGCCGTCTCCGAAGTCCGGAAACATGATTGCACATAGACTTTGAGCCAACGGCCAGGGCTCTATGTCGTCTAGTGAGATCTTTGCGCATGGCCGTGCGGCTTTTACGAGGATGATCAGGTGAGGACCAAGGGGATGCAATAGAGTATGCGTGCTCTAGGAAACCTCTAGGCGGACCAAGGAAAACCGGCAGAAGCGGAGAAGATGTACATGCGGGCACTGCAAGGGAAGGAGAAGGCATCGGGTCCAGACCACACATCAACACTTTCCACGGTCGGCAACCTGGGCCTGCTCTATAAGGACCAAGGCGAGCTGGCTGAAGCGGAAGCGACGTTAGCTCGCGTGCCGCAAGGATTTGAGGAGGCGCTTGGGCGGAGCCATCCATTGACACTGCGAACAGTCGCCAACTTGAACGCGGTTTACATTGACCAAGCCAAGCTGATCGATGCGAAAGCAATGCAGAGTACGGTGCTCTCTGGGTTCGCGACTGCCCAAGGATCTTCGCCAAGCACGCGTCGAGAACCTAAACGTCGAATAGAATCACTAGATCTTGCGCCAGACGAACTAGGTAATCATAGGTACGCATGTGCCCAGGACAGGTCAAACTAGTCCTGAGATGGAGGCCCGCCATCGAGCCCCCCTGGGGACGTGACAACTATTCCCAGGAACCATTTTAGCGTTCCCAGGAACCAAAATGTTCCCAGGACCAGGGTCGGTGTTCCTAGAAACATTTCCCCCATTCCTAGGAATACGAAAAGGATTCCCAGGAGCATTTTGGTTCCTGGGAACGAACTGGCTGTTCCTAGGAACCTCGTGTGACTCGCAGAAGAACAAAAGCACGATGTGACACCACAAGTGCGGAGGCCCATAGAGACCTTTTATCTCTTGGCGCCAAGACCATTGAGGGGACGCTGAAAGTTAGCTTTAGCCTTACTCAAGCCAAGAAACTCGAAGTGAAAGTGGTTGATGCTGCCCAAACACGAATTGTACTGTTTTAGTGTATGCTCCTATTGATATCCCACAGGCTCCACCGCCACTGCTGCTGAGTCCTCCACTGGAGTAGCAGCCACCAAGATGAGCGCCACGAAGCCCGCAGTCAGCTTCGACGAAATCATTAATCGAGGTATGTAACGAGCACAATCGGCACGCTACAGGCCCAGACCACTGATGTTACATGCTGTGCAGATAGGCAAAGGAGGGAACATGAGGCACTCGCCCAGGAAATCTTTGGCAAAAACCGTCGCTCAAGCGAAACAGGCAAGAATGCAAACAAGAGGACAGCCCTGACTCCGAGTCTGGCAAGCAGAACAGGCATAGCGAAGGTATACCACTGAACCAGGAAGACTGTACATGTCGAATCGAAGAATGCTATATCTGCCTGGGCCGAACCTCCACTGATCAAAATCCTAACGGCAGCGCTCGTCCTCGAGCACAAATGTCAAGCCTCAGAGAAACAACCCTTTCAGCACCCCCAAACCCCCTTCTCGGCCAACATCCGCTGCTGCACAGATAACGCGCACAAACAGAATAGCGTCCGCCATCAATAATACTGATCAAGCCAACGTCCTGCCCGCAACAGGGAGCCGACCGCTACCTGGGCAGGGTCTCACCATTCGAGGCACAGCGGGCCCTTTTGTCGTCCATGCAAGCAATTTTGCTCCCGGCACGACAGCAGCTGACATCGAGTCGGCACTGCAAAGCGTAACCACAGATAGCTACGGGGCAAACGGCATGGTTTCGTGTCGGATTATGAGCAACAATCCTACCGTCATCGCCGAGATGGTCTTCTCCGAGAGACACGTTGCCGAGACAGTCATATCAACGTTCAACAACGAAAAAGCCGACGGAAGAATCTTGCATGTCTTCATGGCCAGATCAGGGCCCTCAGCGGCGGGAGTTCCTCACAGAAAGAAGAGCGAACCTACCGAATTATTCGCATTAGATCCTGCACCAGCTCAAGCCCCAAAAGAGCTCATGCCTGAGGAAAACAACGCAATGGATGGTGGTGATGTTGAAATGGTAGAAGAGACTCCATACGCGGACGCCCGCCAATCAGCAGACCAAGAACGCCGTGAACGAGAGTCTCGACGTGCAGAGCCAGATGTGCAGGATGGCAGATATGGCTTCGGCGGCCGAAGCGAGCACTCCAATAACGCAGAAACTCAACAGTCGTCCTCACAGCCACGGGAAGAACCAAGAGGCAACGGCATGGTCGACGACCGAGACGGCAGGAGCAGGCGAGATGATGGCCGAGACAGACGCTACGACAACGGCGGCTACCAGCGAAGAGACGATGCCGCGTCTTACCGCCGAGACGACCGGTATCCGAGCTACGGCAGAGGCGACCGACCTTCGCACTACGGAAACGGCGTAGCGGGTGGCGGCAGAGGCTATGGCCAGGGAGATCGTGGTTATGGCAGAATGTACAGTGACGACATGGTGAGAGGACCACGAGGGCCACGCGGTGGCAGTCGAGGCGGCTACAGATAATCTTCCCTTCTTTGGCCGGGCACAATGCACCGGGGCCAAAGTCGGCATGCTGTATTCCATAACATCGACCTACTCGCTGTGCGAAGCGAAACTGGACTCTTGAAAATGCTACTTGGTTCATACCTTACATACATAAATCTGCAAATCTCTGACCGCGAAAAGTATTTCCCAAAGGCTGAGAGTAAGCAGGATCAAGACGAGGAAGAGCGCCACAAGAGCCACGCAGAAAAGAGTACTGTGTACATATCGAATATTCTGGTCTCTAACTTTTTCTATAGCTGTCGTTAGTGTTCTTGGAGTTGCTACGAGTCTTGGACGCATCTAACTGTCACGAATCCTTAGGGCCTGAGGACCTTAGGCTCAGAGATGGCACCATCTTAGTAGGACCCTAGGCAGGAAGAGGTGTTGAACCTCATCTAATGCCCCTTTATGCAGATGGAGCCTATTTCCTACCGTATTTCCGACGTTTACGCATCACCTTGGTCCCTTTCTCTTGAACTCCTGAACACCTTAATTCTCCTGTATTGAAGATATGTTACTCCTTTATCTGCCTCGGCTTTCCCCTCAGTGGGTTTGAGAGGCAATGAAATGAGCCTTCTGAAATGCGTATCGTCGGTCCTTGCAACTATGCAATACCACGAGCATCTGTGACTTGATCCAACTTTCCGTACCAATGCTCCTGTTGGTGACCCTAAAAGTAGCTCCGCAACGAGCCTGTTCTCATCTGAGAGATCCTGGCCTGCTGGTAATAGCGGCTACGGAGAGATTCGAAGGCCTTAGCTACAGGGAAGTTTCTTGCAAGAGACAATTTTTAGCCTCAAGAATCTTCATGGCAGAAAGGATATTCAATTCCAACCAGCTATCTATCTGCGACTAGTGGCAGTGCCGCTCCTTTGCGGTCGACTCGTCCAAATCTTCACATTCCGTATGCCCCAATAATGCATAGTGTACAGTCATACCACAATATCTTAGCAGTTCCAGATAGCAACGCCAGTCCTTGCGAATTTGTACCTGATCGGTTCCCTCGAGCCCTTGACGCCCGCCTCATGTAGTTCTAGAATCATAAGCACCACTCGCTCAGCGATACCAAAGCTGTCCTATCAGTCACTTCTCAACATGCCTGTTCACAAAGCAGAATCAGCTATGATGACTCAAAATACCAACTGTAAAGGGTATTGCCTCACTGTCAACCAAATCTCCTAAAGGTCCGTAGAAGTCCTTGCCCACGCCCTTGTCCAGCTCATGTTCATTCACAAATAGCACGTAGTGCTTAAAGCTAGTGTTGAGATGCGGCTCAAGGCCCAAATGTACGATGACCGGGTAGTGATGGCAGTAGATGTGTGCGTAGACTCTGTAAAGGCGCTTGAAGAGTTGACGGAGGGTGGCAGGGAAGTGTTTCGGGAAGGGAACACCGATGCGGGAAGGGAAGGTCGCTTCGTTGTCAATGTTGGACTGTACCCAGGCCATCAGGTGCTCGATGTATTCGGGCGCAGGCATCTTGGTGGGGCGCTTGTAAGTCTCGGAGTCTTGCCAAAGGTATTCGAATCTGTGAATGGGTGAGTGTGTGGCGTTGGATGGGGGGAAGAGGAAGGGTGCCAGAGAAGCGCCTACTCATCGGTCGCTTTCATTTCGGGACATGACTGTGGCGAGCAAAACTCGGTGATCGAACCATAAAGCAGGTTGATTTGGTTGTAGAAATCGACGACTGAAATCTGGATTAGCGCATGCCAACCTCCCGGATCGATTGATGCCCACCATTAACGGCAAGCCACTCGTTCAGGTCCTCGCCTTCAGGAAGCTTCACCGCTTTTCTCAAACTTCCACTTCCGAGCGTAGCCTCTGCAAATTGTCTAAGCTGGTAACTAGTAGTACCTTTGTTTGCTCGTTGCGGTTTGAACTGTCCCCTGGTTCGGGCATTGCTACATAGGGAAGAAGAGTCAACAACTGAAGAGTTGAGGCCGTCTTGAAGGCGCTGGGCGGCAGGAGATGAAGGACAACAGTATGCAGGCTCAGGCGAGTGAAGGATAGAGTAGGTGTTGATTGTAACGCATGACGACGATTGTTTCAATGTGCAGTGGGGTAGTAGAGGCTGAGGAGCAGGTGATGACTCAAGTGGGACGAACATTGTGGTAATGAATGAAGCCATCTAGGCGAACGTGGGAGAGGCAGAAGATGACCTTCCTGTGCCACATTCCTGGCGTTAGTCAATTGTCTCCAAGGCGGGACGGGTTGCTGCGTTTACCTTTGCCGTCGCCTTTAAGTTGCAGCTGTTCGATTATGCGGAAGGAATGAAAAACGAAGGCTTTGGGGTGTGCAGGAAAAAGAGTACAGGCAGTTGGGGACGTGGGCTTCCTCCAAGCTTCCCATGCAGGCGATGATGTTGCAATTCGCAGTATTTTGGGGAAAAAGGCCCGCTACCACGGCAACAGCGCCAAGAAGCTGTCAAAGCCCCCACGTCGGGGCCTGAATTAGTGCTTTGCTCAAGTGTGCAGCGCTGTTTCTGCATCTTTGTCCTAGCAAATGAACTTTATACACATGACTATTCATAGCCCTGAGGTCCCTTCAAGCGTCGCCGTCGCTATCAACTGCTTTGCTGCTCCAGAGGAAGCGGAGTATCCGTACCCTTGGCATTTCGGCCGTGCAAAATCGCTCTCGTTGTAATCATCAAATCCTCGTCGTGCCCCATGAAGTTCTCTGCAAATCTCTTTTGAAGCTCCATTTGCCCAATTCGTCTAATTATCGCCATCCGTGCCAGCCCATCTAATTTTGGTTTATCGCCGAAACCAGTCAAATTTCTTCCGAGACGCCTCGCCACCAACGCCAGAAGGCTCAAGCTGTACACTCCTATCGTAAAGTTCGTTTCTCGGGTCCAAGGAATCCTATCAGTGAACAGAGTCAGCGGATTGTTTCAAAAAAGAATCTGGTTTCCAGGCGTCGGCTTACCATATCTCCTTCTAGAACTTTGGTCTCTAATACTAACTTCATGACTTCTTCATTCTTGTGTGGGAAGTAAAAGGGTCGTTCCTGGCTCTTCTGTATTCCGATGATAGTTTGCCCCATGATCTCGAATTTCTTCCAATTGATGAGGCTTCCTTCGGGGCCAACGAAAGTCATGTTGCCGTCTTCCACCGCAATCAGATCACGGCGCAGTAGGGCCAAGTACGGAATACGTTCGGAAGGGGAATTTTCCCAAGCCAGCCGATACGCAGCATGTGATCTTTGTGTGCTCATGAGGATGATCAGCCTCATGAACTGTTTCAGAACATCTTCCGGAATAAGCGCTTTTGTAAGTGCCAGGCGGTACACCGCTGTACCGTTAACGGCCGAAAGAACTGACGCCAGTGCGTTGTAGTTATTTTGCTGTCGAAGTTTCCAGGCTATGGACATGAACTTCTCGAGTGCTTTTGCTCGGTGTTTGGGCTTGTCTCGGAGTAGAATCATGCCCTCGACGAAAATCGAGAGATGATTGAAATGATTGATCATACGGTTGACATCTTCAAGGATTTTGGAATGAGCGTGGGCCGTGTTTTTCACGCTGACATGGCGGACGAAGTCGCGCGGACGAATAGAACAATACATAGTCCAGTCGATGCGAGTAAGCTCTTTGGCGAAGTCATCATCAGGCGTGTCCATGAATTGATGCCATTGAATCTTTGAGAGCCGGAAGCGTGGGACGGGGACAAGGGTTCGCGCCTCCCTTCGCATATCTTCCACTGGTGTGGCCGCCGCCAGCGATTGATTAGACGTATTACCCGTTTTGGTGGTGATTGACGAATTTGATGGAGCGCCAGAGTAGTGTGGTGACGAATTTGTAAGATTGTCTACCGAACTGTGATTGGAGTCGGCCACGAATTCATCAAAGGACGAGTCGTCAAACACGGGGGGCACAGTGCCGTCCGAGCGGTGGGCACCGGATTCGTCGCCGGTTGATTCTGGTTCCTCATCATCGCGGTAGGCCCATGAAGCGTCGTCATCCTGGACGGCAACTGCGAGATGGTTGTTGATCTCCTTAGCGGCAGCGACAAAAGTCCGGCTCTTTTCAAGTTCTCCAACGAATGGAATCAATATGCCTTTAGTCCGCGGATCTGCAAAGTCTCCTGGGTATTCCGCAGTCCACTGAGCCAATACTTGCAGATATCTGAGTTGTTCACCGACTTTCGTGAATTCACGGCCGGATCTCAGGCGTTCGTTGGATGGAGTGGGTACAGTTTTACTTTTTTCAATTTCCTCAAACCTCTCGATGATGGTAGTGAGCACCTTCTTCGGAGTAGCGAACTTCCGGTACAGGCATAGGAATATTGGAAGGAAATTCGTCTCTTGTTTAGTAGTAGGCAGCGATAAAAGACGATCTACAAGACTGCCAAGGGTACTGCCAGCATCAGGACCAGAGATCTTGTGCTTCTCAATATCAGAACTTGGTGGTGGCGTGTCCTCATCATTTGATTCGTCCTCGGATTCTTCCTCCATATTCAGAAACGTGCGATGAGCCTGGCTGTCACGAGTTTCGGTTGTATCGGCTGTCGCCGGTCTTAGAACAGATATCATGTGCGCCGGGTTTGTTGGGCATTCTTGTGGATCGGGTTCGTCCGCCTCCGATTGCGACGATGATTCGTCTTCAACTTCAACGGACGACATTGAAAGATGAGATTGCAAGTGGCGGGAGCCTGATCCGCGGCTAAGCTGCGTGCCTACACTAGACCGACCTACTGAAGATGTGGACGAGGTTTGCGCACTTCTTCTCTGCCCGTCTTTGCTGGAACTGCCCTTGACCAACTCACTACTCGACTTGGTTCCATTTCTGGAACTTAGAGGGGGCAACTCCGACCGAGCACGACTGTGTTTCCGAGGTCGATCTGGTGAACTCTTCGGCTGGGATGCACTTGCTTTGCTGGATGTTGTGGAAGCTCGTGGTCGGGACGTGCTCGGATCTCCATGCTTGGATAACTCTAGATCTTGGCCACGGTCAGAGGACGTCATGAAGAGCAAGTGATGTTGAATTTACGTGCAAAGTGTATATGTGAGATGACCTGACAAGTAGCAGATGACTCGTGATAGAAGCGTGGAGAGAACGTGAAAGTCTAAGCAAAGGACATAAACAAGAGGAAATATGGGGCATGTCAGATGCCGGCACCATGGCATAATCTAGCCTACTGATCATGAAACGATAAGGGATGGTGGGATTTGTAGCAAACAAAAACCAACCGATTACTCACCTTTCGATCGAGAAAGTATCGCCCTCAAGATAATTGAAATGCATTGCTTCTGGGTTTGCGGTTTGCTGGCAGAGGTCTGGCGTGTGTCTACACTGCCAAAAGGACCACCTAGCTGGCCCAGCGTGCCAGGTTCAAGTTGACGTACAGGAGGAGGATTGTCGCATTTGCATGACACTAGGACGCAGGGGAGGCTAGATCCGCGTGATGCATCTATGAAGATAACTTATTAGCGGTTGTAATGCTGGGAAGTATGAGAAGGTATGATACATAAGGTGTAAAGGATTCTGCAGGCGGGACCTTGCATGAACTAGGGGATAGCTGGCAGAATACAGAGGGCGAAAGAGGAAAAGGGGGGGAGACCAACGTAGCACGTCGGGGATTCCGTTGATGCTCTGTTGATTTGTTACATCGTAAAGAGCGAGAACACCGTCTACAGGCGGTACCTCGATGCCTTTCAGAGACTTCGGCCAGTTTATCTCATTGCTCTCGGTAATGACAATAGCGTCTAGTGGCATCTCGACTAGTCGGACAAGGTACACCACATCATCGAGCGACATCTTCTGGACAACGAAGGCAGAGGGCGAGGGCGATCTCAGGTCGAAGGAGTTTTGAATGAAGGTGGACTTCCCGACGCCTTGAGCACCAAGGACGACTAGGGTAACCTGAGGTATACCATCGTCTAGGTTTGACTGTGTCATATTCAGTCAGGGATGTAACATGCAATAACATCGATGCGCAGAAAGATTTGGAGCTTTTGCAAGCCCGCAACACTCAGAGGTAATATACATACATCTTTAGTGCAGTCCAGGCCTGCGGTGCCTTGACGCGATTGCTCCGCGAGGCGCACAGAGTGTGGAGAGTCGTAGGGTCGAAAGAATGGGTCATCGCGGATAGACGCTTTCGAACTGCGATCGACCACGCCCGCTATCTTAACGCTCTCAGATGTCCGTCTGGTATTGTTTTGCCGTCGTCGAGTAGGAGTAGGAGCAGAGTGTACTCGCTCCCCAAGTTCGGGTCTTTGAGTGCGGGATGGCTTTGATTCGGTGCCGACGGATCGACTCTTTGCAGATCTTCGAGCATCCATAGCCACGGCGTGCGCCTCGTGACAACCTTAATTGGAAGGCATGGGATGGCGGTATGGCAAGCTCTTAACGGATCCCGGCAGTACGGCTTCATCGACGACCAGCGAGATGGGACGCTCAGCTAAGAGGACCCAGGCACTGAGCTCAGCGTGGTTTGGGGTTCTGCAAAGAGAAAGTGTTTTTGACGGAAAGGCAAGTGATGTTTGGGCAACAGTGGAGAAGGGGAACGAGCTGAGTGACGAATTGAAGAAAGAAGGGGATTTAGTTGTGGGGTGATAGACAGGCACCAGAACCATTCTCAGCCAGTAAAACCTGTCCGAAATCTTTTACGTAGATGCATGTGCCATTGGGAAAAAAAGTGGAGGGGGGCTCTTGCAGAAGCGCATACTAACTTCTAAAGTTACTATGGAGCTACCTCAACCTCATTTCGCCTCGATCCTCAATGAACTCTGGGGGACTCGCAATGAGGTGCAGCAAAGCCCAATCACTGGACGAGACCAAATTGTTCCCGACCTGATGGCGTCTTCTTCCGCAACGCTTGCCGCGCCCTTTTCCCTCATGGAGGTCTAGGACGTCACGGGGAACAGCGGATAGGCCACCAATATCTGCCGTAGTACGTGCATAACTGGCGTGACGGCTAATCAAAGAGACTATTGGCGGAGGGAATTACCTGAAGATTCACCAGTTTGCAAAAAGCCGATTTCATTTCAAACGTTCCCACCTTCTCTGGACAGTAAAACACTAAGGGACAAAGTACTGTGTGGGGAAATCCTGTAGTGAAGTACAGGCGTCCTGGATTTGAGAAATGATGGCCCAAGCCCAGGCTCACCGCCAAACCTGACCTCGGAGAATTCTCCCTGGGTTTCGACCTGGGACAGGGGGCATATTCAGCATTTTACTTTACCACACCTGCAAGCCCCGACATTGTGATGAACACGCACGGAGAACTCTGTGATCTTACGGCTTGTAATCCTTGCATCCCTTGGTAGACCCGCCCAGTGGTTTGAGTCCGGTCCGCCAGGGGCGGACAAGGTGGCGTCAGAGCCTTTACCCCGAGAAGCATAGACTCGGTGCCATCTCTCGGCAATGTCTCACAAGTCGTCACGGTGCATAAGGGGACGGAGGAAACCATCGCATCCGCAATCAAAATCCAGGCCCTGAGAATTCTCAAAGGGGTGACCTCATGGTCGCTTACACGACAAATTAGAGAGTATCAAGTAGGCTGGATAATGTAGCCTTCTAACGAGAGACACTAGGAAGCATTGCTGTTGCTAGATGGTTTTGTATTTGGTTACATCTGTGTCGCAGCGCTGCATTCGGTGTGATGAAGACTGCTCTATCACACTTTTGAAGTCGGGGTTCGAACTTGTAGCCAAGTGACACCAAATCGATATTGTGCTGGCTCATAGAGCTATGCATTTAGCGCTAACAATGCAAGAAAGAGAACGGCAGCCAGAAATCTCATATCACAACACTGTGCTCGGTCTCACCGATGGCGTCGGCTGGTTGGAAATAGGTCTTCAAACCGTAGAACCACCACGAAAAGATTCAAGAGACCATTGACACCTCTTCAGCTGCAAAGGTTGATTGTTGAGCATCTACTGGGAAACGCTTCAATATCAGTGTTGACAGCTCTTTCAGCCCGTCAGCGTCCAGTGAGTCGGATTGCTGTTGCATTCGGAGGGACTCTAGGCCACGTGCGAAACCTTTATCGGGTGTCCATGGTCGAATGTCATCTCTGTCATGAATATTTCGACGCCATCGGCCACGATAGGAGCTGCCTCTCCTTCTAGTATCGCTCGGTTGATTTATGGGATTTGGCTCGAGTGTGCTCTGATATAGGTGGCGAAGCTGAATCTGGAGTTTCGGATATCGCTGGAACAATAGCTGGACCTCTTCATCCGTAATGAGGGATTCGAAAGAGACCTGAGGTAGGCCTTGAGCTTGATTCTCGACCTTTTCTTTGTTTCGAAAGTCATCATGTGTAGATTCCGAAGCCAGTTGCTTTTGTGCGCAGTCGGCTTTGTGAGCCTGTGAGCATTGCAAAGAGCAGCTGCAAGATTAGCCAACTGACAATTAGTTGCACCTAGTTTATGTCTACCTGGAGATCCCGCAAGAGGGGCAGCGGTACTTCTTTGGCTCCCTCGAACAGATTTGGCATAGAGAGCTCATAACGAGATTCCAGAAAAGTGCACCAAAGCTTTGCTTGCGCTGGGCTGATAGGATTGGCCAGCGCGACCTTTAACTGTTTCGCTATGTTGATGGGGCTTGGCGGCGAGATCTTTCGTCATATTTTGTAGCATTGCTTTCTACGGGCGCATTTTCCAACGCAGCCTCTCATTTTATTCCCAAGCAATACAATGGCCACCAAATCCGTACCTAACGCCCTCAGAAGTGCATTAGCTGCTACTAGACCTCGACCTGGGAGCGTTCAAACCCTCACGCGTTCGATACGCCAGCGAAGCATCCATCAAAGCGCGAAAATCCCTGCGATTACTTCTTCGCGAGCCCGCCACCGTCCCATCCTGCAGCCACACCATCAACCATTATCTCTCCCGTCGTCGGGTACCTCTCTGGGAACTCGGACTATCTTCATACAGACACAAAGTACGCCCAATGTTGATGTGAGCCCCTCACCTCCGGAGATGCAACTTCTTTCTCTGACGTGTACAGGCTTTGAAGTTCCTCCCCAACCATCCAGTTCTACCTGAGGATTTTCCGACCACCTTCGTCGAGTACACGTCACCCAGGTCCACCTTAGCCGCGCCTCATCCGTCGCCTCTCGCCGCGAAACTGTTATCCGTCGATGGCGTCTCTGCTGTATTCTACGGATCGGACTTCATCACGGTGACGAAAGCGGCGGACGCCAATTGGGCACATATCAAACCAGAAGTCTTCAGCTTGATCACAGAGGCTGTTACGTCAGGGGAGCAGATCGTCAGTACGGTCGAGAAATCGGCGGCTGGTGATGGTCAAGATGGAGGGGAAGATACTCTGTCCGCCAACGACGAAGATAGTGAAGTTGTCGCGATGATCAAAGAACTGCTCGAGACAAGGATAAGGCCTGCTATTCAAGAAGATGGGGGCGACATTGAGTTTAGGGGGTTTGAAGATGGTATGGTGCTACTGAAATTACGAGGCGCTTGTCGGACGTGCGACTCGAGTACAGTCACCCTGAAAAATGGTATAGAGTCTATGTTGATGCATTATGTGAGTTGTTTTGATCTCATACGAGCTTTTATGAGCTAACGGGGGCCGCAGATCGAGGAGGTCAAAGGCGTCAATCAGGTACTTGACCAGGAGGAAGAAATTGCCATGAAAGAGTTTGCAAGATTTGAAGAGAAATTGCGACAGCAGAAGGGCCCAGAGGCTGTTGCGTCGACCGTTGGCAAGGGCAGCCTCGACTACGCAGGTGGTTGAAGATTTCAGTCGACAAGAGGTGTAACAGCAGTTGCATTGCTTTTCGAAATTGAGCGGATCTGAGGCCGCGAACGTTATCGAACTCAAAACCACAATCTGCCTTGTCGCACTGCATATTTTTTAGAGCCCCGTATTGGGGGGGTTACTGAAGTGGCAAACGCCATTGAGGGAGCAAATGATCATCACCAAATACCCCCCCCCTTAGTAGAGCGTCCCTCTGACGTATGGGCTCATCGAAAATTCTAGATGAAATCCCCACGTCAATCGCAGTTTCTGCTCTGCCATCCCAGTCGCGCCTAGATATTAGGTTTTTATGTGTTCCTTGCCATTGTCGTTCCTCACGTGCGCAATTGCACGTCCAGCGTAAATCATAAATGGCCAGGGAATTGCGACGCAAGAAGATCCCCGGACTTGACTCACCGCTAGCGCCTGTAACATCGGCCACCAGTTTGCCGGCCACCCCACCTTGCCGGCCACACGCGTAGACGCGTTTCTCGTCCCTCCCACCTCTAATAAACCTTCCATCTTTCAACCAATTACCCTTCCCTTTGATCAAAAT
>Ga0335072_10002265_pt1 | contig 30057 bp, 27 predicted proteins | sample Lox_Sample_21_FD_206725 | JGI IMG/M metagenome (GOLD analysis project Ga0335072, IMG submission 206725) | Soil microbial communities from Loxahatchee National Wildlife Refuge, Florida, United States - Lox_Sample_2.1 | ecosystem: Environmental > Terrestrial > Soil > Wetlands | place: USA...
GCCATCGCGTTGGACTTGTCCTCGAGATCCGCCAGCTCCTTCTCCAGCCGCTGCAAACGCTCACGCGACGCCGGATCGGTCTCCTTCTTCAGCGCCTCGCGCTCGATCTTCAACTGGATGACGCGGCGATCGAGTTCGTCCAACTCCTCCGGCTTCGAATCAACCTGCATGCGCAGCCGGCTCGCCGCCTCGTCGATCAGGTCGATCGCCTTGTCGGGCAGGAACCGGTCGGTGATGTAGCGATTCGACAGCGTCGCCGCCGCCACCAGCGCCCCGTCGGTGATGCGCACGCCGTGATGGGTCTCGTACTTCTCCTTGATCCCCCGCAGAATCGAAATGGTGTCCTCGACCGACGGTTCGCCCACAAACACCGGCTGGAAGCGCCGCGCCAGCGCCGCATCCTTCTCGATATGCTTGCGGTACTCATCCAGCGTCGTGGCACCAATGCAGTGCAGCGTGCCACGCGCCAGCTCGGGCTTGATCAGGTTCGACGCGTCCATCGACCCTTCGGCACGCCCCGCGCCCACCAGATTGTGCAGCTCGTCGATGAACAACACCAGCTCGCCCTGGGCGGATTCGACTTCCTTCAGGACCGCCTTCAGCCGCTCCTCGAATTCGCCACGGAACTTCGAGCCGGCGACCATGGCGCCCAGGTCCAGAGACAGCAGGCGCTTGTTCTTCAGCGCCTCCGGCACGTCGCCGTTGACCATGCGGATCGCCAGGCCCTCGACGATGGCCGTCTTGCCGACGCCCGGCTCGCCGATCAGCACCGGATTGTTCTTGGTCCGCCGGGCGAGCACTTGGATGGTGCGGCGGATTTCCTCGTCACGCCCGATCACCGGATCCAGCTTGCCCTCCCGGGCCAGCGCGGTGATGTCGCGCGCGTATTTCTTCAACGCATCGAAATTCGCCTCGGCGTTCGGCGAATCGACCCGACGGCCCTTGCGAATGTCGTTGACCGCCTTCTCCAGCGCCTGCGGCGTCAGGCCGGCGGCCTTCAGCGCGCGCGCGGCCGGCGTGCTCGACGCGGCAATCGCCACAAGCAGCCGATCCTGGGCGACATAGTCGTCGCCCGCCTTGGTCGCGGCTTGCTCTGCGGCGTCCAGCACGCGCACCAGTTCTGGCGTGATCTGCGGCTGGCCCGCGCCCGATCCCTGCACCTTCGGCTGCCGCGCCAGCTCGGCTTCCACGCCGGCGATGGCCTGCTTCGGGTCGCCGCCGGCGGTGCGGATCAGGCCTGCCGCGGCCCCTTCCTCATCGTCGAGCAACGCCTTCAGCAAATGCTCTGGCGTGATCCGCTGGTGGAACTCGCGAATAGCGATGGTCTGCGCGGCCTGCAGGAATCCCCGGGCGCGCTCGGTGAACTTTTCTATATCCATGGTCTGTCCCTGTACATAGGCGACTGCTCAATCCCGCCCCCTTCTCTTAGGCAACGGAAACGTGAGCCTTTGGCTAATCAGGTGGGGCGTAGCAGACTGGCGCTCAAGGGGGATCACGGCATGCGTATCGAATACCTGTATCGCTACCCGGTGAAGGGGCTGACCGCCGAGGCCCTGGAGTGGACCGAGGTCGAGCAAGGCGGCTGCATCCCCTGGGACCGCGCCTTCGCCCTGGCCCAGGGCGATTCGGGCTTCGATGCCGCGGCACCCGCCTGGCGGCACAAGGCCCACTTCATGTGCCTGATGAAGAACGCCCGCATCGCCGCCCTGTTCTCGTTCTTCGACCCGCGGTCGGGAATGCTGGCGATCCGTGCCTCGGACGGCTCGGCGGTGGTGGAGAACGCCCTGACCGAGGCCGGCCGCGACAGGATCGGCGCCTTCCTGATCGACTACCTGGGCGATGAGGCGCGCGCCACGCCCCGCTTCGAGTACGTGCCCGGCTACAGCTTCTGCGACCAGCGCGGCAAGGTGGTGAGCCTGATCAACCTCGCCAGCCTGCGCGATTACGAAGCGCGCGTGGGCGAGCGGCGTCACCGGCGGCGGTTCCGGGCCAATGTCTGGTTCTCCGGCGCGACCGCCTGGAGCGAGCGGCAATGGATCGGCCAGTCGCTCCAGCTCGGCGGCGCCGTGCTGCGGGTGGTCAAGCCGATCACCCGCTGCCCCGCGACCGAGGTGAACCCGGTGACAACGGAACGCGACGCCGATCCGGTGGCGGAGCTGCGATCCTTGTACGGACACGTCGAGCTGGGCGTGCACGCCGAGGTGGTGGAAGGCGGCCGGTTTGCTGTCGGCGATGCGATCGAGCTGCTGCCGGACTGAACCCCGCCCGCCATTCTTACCCTCGCCCGCGAAGCGGGAGAGGGCAAGGCGCGAAGCGCCGAGGGAGAGGGTGATCGGGCCGGTACAAACCTTTCCACCGACCAACCCGCTCCCCCTCTCCCGGCGCTCCGCGCCGACCTCTCCCCCCGTGAACGGGAGAGGTGAAGCTAAGCTTTCTTTACATTCCAGAACGTGGCGTAGTGGTGCGGCACGCCGGTGACGGTGCGTTGGTACGTCCAGGTCGGCAGGATCTGTCCCAACGGAATATACGGCACGTCGGAGAACACCTGCCGCTGGATATCCTCGGCAATTCGTTTCCGCCCGGCCTGATCCCCCGCGTCCAGCCATGCCGCGCGCAGCTCTTCCAGCTTCGCGCTGGTCGGCCAGCCGCGCGCCCCCGCACTGCCATTGCCACGCACCCACGCATGCACCGCCGGGTCGAACTGATCCAGCCCCGACCAATAGGTATAGAACGCGCTCCAGCCGCCTTGCTCCACCGGACCTGTCTTCGCCAGGCTCTGCAGCATGCTGGCCCAGTCGGTATAGCGGGCCTCCACATTGATCCCGGCCTTTTTCATCATGTCGACGCCGACATCCGCCAGCGCGCGCAGGTTGGGGAAATCCGAAGGCACCGGCACCACCGCCTTCTCGCCCTTGTAGCCGGACGCTGTTACTGCCCGCTTCACCGCGGCCATGTCGCGAGGCGACGTCAACACCGACATCCCGGCATTGCTCGCCATCGCCGATTGCGGGCAGAACACGCCGACGCCGGTTCGCCAGTTGCGCTGATCCGTGGTCGCCGCGGCGATCATGAAATCCTGCTGATCCACCGCGCCGAGCAATGCGCGCCGCAGCGCGGGATTGTCGAACGGCGGCTGCAACGCATTGAACCGCAGGCCGCCGAGGAACCCGAGCGGATCGGGCTGCGGCACGGTCAAATTCGAAGCACGCCGGAGCAATGGCAGCAGATCGAAGGTCGGCGCCTCCCACCAGTCTTGCTCTCTGGCCTGCATCGCGCCGACCGCGGTGGCCGGGTCAGGCAGCACGTGCCACTCGACGCGATCAAGATAGGCGACCTTCGGTCCGGCGAGAAAACTCGGCGTGCCGTCCGGACGCGGCACATAGGCGGCATTGCGTTCATAGACCGACAGCGATCCGGCCACGCGCTCCTTCGCCACATAGCGGAATGGACCGCTGCCGACCATTTCCGTCACCTGCTTGAACGGATCGGTGCCGGCCAGCCGTTCCGGCATCATCACGCAGACATTCGAGCCCGCCTTGCCCAAGGCCGCGGTCAGTAACGGGAAAGGACGCTTCAGGCGGAATCGGATGGTGCGGTCGTCGGGCGCGTCCAGCGCATCGGTCGCGGCCATCAGGGTCTGGCCGAACCCGTCACGCGCGCCCCAGCGGCGAATGCTGGCGACGCAATCCCGCGCCAGAACTTTCTCCCCGTCATGCCAGGCCAGGCCGTCACGCAGTGAGATGGTCCAGGTCTTTTCCCCGTCCTCGATGCGATGGCCGGCCGCCATCTGCGGCTGCGGCTGATACGCATCATCCAGCCCATACAGCGTGTCGAATATCAGCAGGCCGTGGTTGCGCACGACATAGGCCTGCGACCAGACCGGATCGAGCACTGACAGATCGGATTGCGGGATGAATTTCAGCACGCGGCCCGACTGCGCGCGGGCGATGCGCGGCGCCGCGAGGGCGGCGGCCGCGCCGGCCAGCAAACCGCGGCGAAGCATTCCCCGCGCCGTTGTCGGTGATAGGGCAGGCATCGCCACCTCGAACTTGCAATTGGGTCCCGGGCAACGTTGCACCGCGCCGTATTGCTCTGCAACGGCACCCGGAACCTTCAATCGCGCCGCCCCGACCGCGCACGAACGCCCAATGAGCGCGGATCAGGCGATCCAGAACGGCTTGTTCACTTCGGCTTCGGCCTCGGCATAACTGATGCCGATGTCCTTCAGCAGATGGCCGCTCATCCCCGCCAGAGAGCGCCGTGTGCGGTGCCGGCGCCATGCCTCGCGGAGCATTGCGCGCGCCCCGGTATACCACGCCGCCGGCAGACGGCGCGGCGCGCCACTGAATCCCGAGCCTCGCCACCACCGCGGCCCCGCGCCGTTGGCGCGTCCGCTCCCGGGCGGTTCGACGGCTGGCAGTGACGGCGTGAAGCCCGACAGAGTCCGGTCGGACATGATGCTCTCCTCCTCCTGAGATGCCGCGTCCTGTGACGCAAATGGGCGTCGCCCCGGCATAAAGGAAATGAATTGATTTAATCTCCGGCATCAACCAACTTGATGGCCATGACCCTGAACCCCGCTTTGGACCCCGATCTCCTGCGCAGCTTCGTGCTGATCGCCGAGGGCCGCAGTTTTACCGATGCCGCCTCACTGATCGGGCGCACGCAGTCAGCCGTCTCGATGCAGGTGAAGCGGTTGGAAGACCTGCTTGGCCATCCCTTGCTCCATCGCGGCAAAGGCGGCGCGCCGGAACTCACGCCGCATGGCCGTTATCTGCTGGAGCAAGCCCGCCAGATTCTGGCTTTGAACGACAGTGTGGTCGCCACCTTCCGCGCGCCGCCACTGTCCGGCACGGTCCATCTCGGATCGCCCGACGACTACGCTCTGGCCTACCTCCCCGCGATCCTGAAGCGTTTTGCCGAAACGCACCCGGCAGTGCAGGTGGATGTGCGGTGCTCGCCCTCGGGCGAGCTGCAACGCAGCCTGCGCGCCGGCGAGCTGGACCTGGCCCTGCTGTCCGATGGCCACCAGCCACAGGATTGGCCGGTAACCGAGCTGTGGCGTGGACCGCTGGTGTGGGTCACGTCGACGCGCTTTGCACCGCACCGCCAGGACCCGTTGCCGCTGGCGCTCGCCGCCGGCCATGGCTGTGACTGGGCCGATGCCGCCATCCGCGCCCTGGAGCAAGCCGGGCGGCGCTATCGCATCGCCTACACCTCGGCCTCGCAGATCGGCTCGCACGCACCCGTCCTGGCGGGGCTGGCGGTGACCGTTTCGACGTTGTCCTGGGTGCCCGATGGCCTGCGTCCGGTCCGGCCGGAGGAGGGCCTGCCGAAGCTTGGCGATTTCGGCATCCTGATGCTGAAGGCAAGACGCCCGCGCCAGCCACTGACCGACGCGCTGGCGGCGCATATCGGCCAGGGCTTCCGCGCCGCGACGCCGCGCGCCCTGGCGGCGGAGTAGCATGCCGGAAGTCCCGTAGGGCAGGGGCGGAGGCACGGTTCATTGCAGCGCGCCGCTGCCCCGTAGCCCCGCCAGCTTGTGCCCGGCCAACTTGCGGCGGACCGACGCCACCCGTGCCGCGCGATCGCGGTCAGGCCGGCCGTCCATCCCGCTCCGCATCCGGCCGCAGGAAGCGCGACACCGCGTCGGCGAATGCCGCCGGAGCAATTCGGACCGCGTCATGCGACTGGCCGGTCAGAACGCCGATCCTGCTCCCCGGCAAGCCGGCATGCAGCATCGCGGCGGTTGCGCGGTACTGCGGCGGACTGTCGCCGCCCAGCAGCAGCAATGCCGGTGTGCGCAACTCCGCATAATTCGATGGCTCGAACCGGAAATCATGCACGGCCGCCAATTCGCGCAGCAGGCGCGGCGCAGCGGCCAGTTGCCCCTGCCAGGACACAAGCCGCCGGAGCCGCGCCACGTCGTCGGGCTTCATGCCGTGCACCCCGGTCAGGAACGCGCTCAGCGCGGCCGCGGCATCGCCGGCCGCCAGCGCCGTCCGCATCTGCGGGATGATCTCGGCCGAATAATAGGGCGCGCCGGGCGCCGGCACCGGCGGCTCGTACAGCACCATCCGGCCGATGCGGGCCCCCAGCGCGCACGCGCGGAGCACGCACAGGGCGCCGAAGGAATGTGCCACCACATCGACCACCGGGCCCACACATGCCGCGATGCAGGCGGCAATGTCCTCATATTCCCGCTCGATCGCGTAGTGCGCCGCATCGCCGCTGGCGCCGTGGCCGCGGCGGTCCATGGCATGTACGGTGAACGCCGCTTCCCACGCGTGCCGCACCGGAGCCCAGAACCCGCTATGGGCGCCTGTCCCATGCACCAGCAAAAGGTCGGGGCCGGTGCCGCGCGAGTCGCATGCGATGGCCGTGCCGTCAGGGGAAAGAACCTGCATCGGGCCCCATCGTGGCCGCCTTCGCCGGGCAAGGCCAGACGCAACGCAACGTCGCCGCCGTGTCAGGTGCCTATCCGGTTAGCGCAGGCAGGCACCGCTGCCAGATGCGCCAGCAAACCAGGCGAAGCGCGCCTGCGCTAACCGGATAGGCGCACGCAGGCCGCCGCCGCTACCGCTCGCTCAGCCACCCCCGGCCCGACGCATAGCGCACGACATCGACCCGGGTCTTGAACCCGAGCTTTTCCATCGCCCGCGACTTGTACGTCTCCACCGTTTTCACGCTGATCCCCAGCCGGGACGAAATCTCCTTGCTGGTGTGCCCCTCCGCCACGAAATGCAGCACCTCGTTCTCGCGTTCGCTCAGCTCGGGCGGCGCTCCCGGCGGTGCGCTCGACGTCGCCCTCGTGGCTGTCCCGACCACCTTGCCGGCCACCGCCGGGTCGAGATACAGCCCGCCCGCGGCCACCGCATGGATCGCGCGCACCAGCTCCTCGGCGGCCGAGCGCTTCAGCAAATACGCGGACACCCCGGCCTCCAGCAACTGGCGCAGGTACGCCCGATCCTCATGCACCGTCAGGATGATGACGCGCGTCCCGGGCGCCTCGCTCCGCACCGCCTGCGCCACTTCCAGCCCGTTCAGCCCCGGCATCCCGATGTCGAGCACGGCGACATCCGGCCGCAACTCCTTGGCGAGTTGCAACGCGCTGCGGCCGTCGCGCGCCTCGCCGACAATGTCGAGATCCGGTTCTGCGGCAACCAGCGCCTTCATGCCCGCAAGCACGATCGGGTGGTCGTCAGCCATCAGCACGCGCAACGCCATCATCGGCCGCCCGGAATCAGGCGGCGGCGCGGATAAGGCCTGAGCAGTTTCGATTGTTTCCATGCCAATTGGCGAATCATCGCGCCTTGTCGTTCCAGCCGCAGAAGGCGACAGAGCTTCTGTACTCGAAAGCCGGGAAATCTCGCGATGAGTAGTAAGGTTTGCCCCGTCACGTCTTGCGGAGCGCCGGGGCGTTTTCAAATCGGCACCCGAACAAACAAGGTCGTGCCGACGCCGGCGCTCGATTCAATCTCCAGCGTGCCATCCACCAGGGCAAGGCGCTCGCGAATTCCCATCAGCCCGAGATGCAGTGTGCCTTGTTCGCCACCCTCGGCGTCTTCCGGCGGGAAACCTCGGCCATCGTCCTCGACGATCAGTTGCAGTTGCCGACCCACGACTTCCAGAATCACGGCGACACGCTCCGCTTCGGCATGCCTGACAACATTGGTGACGGCTTCCTGCAATGCGCGATACACGGTCGTTTCCACTGTCGGCGGCAGCCGCCGATTGCCGAGGTCCACCTGCAGATCGAATTGCAGCCGTGAGCGTTCGCTCCATTCCTCAAGATATTGCGCAATTGCCTTCTCCAGCCCGAGATCGTCCAGCGCGGTCGGCCGCAGCTCCCACGCAATCCTGTTCACTTCGCCGCCAATCTCCGAGGTGAGGTCGCGCAACCTGGCGATCTCGTCCGTCACCGCCGGATCGTGCTTCGCGCGGCGGCCAATCGCACTCAGCCCAAGCTGCAACGCGGTCAGATATTGGCCGAGACTGTCGTGCAACTCGCGCGCGATGCGCGTGCGCTCATTCTCCTGTGCCAGCACCGCCTGGTGCAGCACCTGCTTGCGCTCCTCGCTGGCATGCAGGGCCGCCGCCGCTTGCTCGCGTTCGGCCACCGTCCGATGCAGGCTCTCGCTCGCACGGTGCAAAGAGCACGCGACCGTGTCGGTCTCGCGCAGTCCGGTCAGGCGCATCGCCACCGGCTGGCCTTGCCCCACCATGGCGGCATAGCTCACCAGGCTGCGGATCGGTCCGGAGATGCGGTGCCCGATCAGCATCGCCAGCGCCAGCGCCACCGCCAGCATGCCCGCTCCGACCAGCAGCAGCACATGCCACGAATGCTGCACCGGCGCGTACAGCACGCCAAGCGGAATGCCGATGACGATCGTCCAGTCCATCGGCCTGACCCGATTGAACGCGATGTAGAGCGGGATGCCCTCGCGGGACGGCGAGGGAAACCAGCCCTCATCGCTCGCCTGGACGCGGCGCAGAAAATCCGGCCGCGCCGCCTGCCCGATGAACTGCTGCGGATCCCAGTTCCGGGCGAGCGTATAGCCCGCGCGGTCGCTCATCGTGGCGATCCATCCCGGCGGCAGTTGCTGGTGCAGCACCAGGTCCTGCAAGCGCCCCTCGATGTCCACGCCGGCGACATAGGCGACGCGGCCCGACTGCATCACCGGCACGTCGATCATCACGATCGGTGCATGGCCGGAGGCGACGATGGCGTTGCGGGTAATGAACGACAGTCCGGTGGCCACGACCTGGCGCAGCGTCTCCTGGTCGGGGTTGTCGGGCAGTTCGCTGCCCAGAGGCCGGCGCGTGTCGATGATTTCCTTGCCGTTGGGCAGGCTGAGGATCATCGCCAGACCGCGCGGCCCGAACACCGCCGCCGCCTGGCGATACAGCGGCTCAAAATCGCCCTGCGATTGCTCGCCGAAATTGGCGACGGCGAACAACTGGGCGCGCAGCCCGGCAAGAACTTGCTCGATATCGCGGGCGGCGGCACGTGTCCTGTCCTGCACCGTTGCCGCCAGCAATGCTTGCTCATGCTCTGCCGAACGGATCGCCAGGAACGCGGCGAAGGCCAGCATCGGCACGAGCGTGGCCAGGATCAGCCCGACCATGAGCGTACGCACGGAAAGCGGCTGAGGCAGGCGGCGCATGCGGCCCTGTTGCATAATTCTTCCTTGTAGCGGCGCCGCGCGGGCGCGGCCAGCGTTCACGGCCCGGCATGTCGGGGGCCACGCACAATACGCCGGCCGCCGCCGCGATCAAACGGCATTTGCAACGTCTTCACCGCGGGTTACGCTGCTCATCACATTGATCAACCGGAGCGTGACATGACATCGCGGGAAGCTGCCGTTGCGCGTGCGTTGGCGTTCTTCGACGGCGGCGGGTTCCGCGACCGGCTGTCCGAATTGGTGGCGGTGCCCAGCACCTCGCAGGATCCCGGACATGAAGCCGACGTGCGGCATTACCTGGAGCAAACCATTCGGCCGTGGCTGGAGCGCATGGGGTTCAGTGTCGCGGTACATGCCAACCCGCAGCCCGGTTTCGGTCCGATCCTGACCGCCGAACGGATCGAGGATCCCGCGCGTCCCACCGTGCTGACCTATGGCCATGGCGACACCGTGCGCGGGCTGGAGGATCAATGGCGCCCCGGCCTCGATCCCTGGACCCTCACCGTCGAGGCCGACCGCTGGTACGGCCGCGGCACCGCCGATAACAAGGGTCAGCACGCTTTGAACCTGTCGGCGCTTGAAGCCGTGCTGGCGGAGCGCGCGGGAAAACTCGGGTTCAATCTGAAACTGGTGCTGGAGACCAGCGAGGAGCGCGGCTCGCTGGGCCTGCGCCAGTTCGTCTCCGAACGGGCGAAGGAACTGGCCGCCGACGTGTTGATCGCCAGCGACGGGCCGCGGGTCATGCCCGACGTGCCGACCATCGCCACCGGCACGCGTGGCACATACCATTTCGACCTCGTGGTGGACTTGCGGCCGGGCGGCGTGCACTCCGGCCATTGGGGCGGCCTGACCACGGATCCCGCGGTGGTGCTGACGCATGCGATCGGCGCGATCATGGATCGGCGGGGAAAAATCCTGGTGCGCGACTGGCTGCCGCAGAACGGCGTGCCGGCGAGCGTGCGCGGCGTCCTGGCGGGCTGTCCCCTGGGCGGCGGCGGCGAGGCCGCCACGATCGACGAAAATTGGGGCGAGCCTGGCCTCTCGCCGGCCGAGAAGATCTATGGCTGGAACAGTTTTATCGTCCTCTCCATGGTGTCGGGACGCCCCGAGAACCCGGTCAACGCGGTGGCACCAAACGCGCGGGCACATTGCCAGATTCGCTACACGGTGGACACCGATCCGGCGGTATTCGCCCCCGCGCTGCGGCGGCATCTCGACGCGGCGGGCTTCCCCGAGGTGCGCATCGAGAATGCCGGCGTCCGCATGCCGGCCAGCCGCACCGATCCCGCGGATGCCTGGGTGCAATGGACGGTGGCGAGCATGGAGCACACGCTCGGCCGTCATGTGCAGGTGATTCCCAACGCCTCCGGCGGCCTGCCAGGCGACGTGTTCGTCGATCACCTCGGGGTGCCGCTGGTTTGGGTGCCGCACAGCTACAACGGCTGCAAGCAGCATGGCCCCGACGAGCATTTGCTGATCGCCCCTGCTCGCGAAGGCATCGCCGCCTTCGCCGGCATCTGGTGGGATCTGGGCACGGACACGCCGTCTCCCGCATAGCGGCGGCGGGAACGCCACAGACCACGCATGGCGGCAGACGCCACGCCGAGTGCGCGGCACACATCCTTGATCCGCCAATTGTTGCGGCATGCCCTTGCAAACGCGTAGCACTGGCGGACACCCACGCACCCCGGGGACCCGCCATGGAGTCGCTGAAGCCGCCCACCCGCTATCCCGACATGGCCGACCCGCAAGCGCAGCCCCGCTATACCGGCATCGCCAGCTTTTTCCGCACCGCTGTCGCGGCGACGCTGTCCGAAGCGGACATCGGCGTGATCGGTGTCCCCTTCGACGGCGGCGTCACCAACCGCTCCGGCACCCGCCACGGCCCCCGCGCCGTGCGCGAGCAATCGACATTGCTCCGGCGCATCAACGGCGCCACCGGCATAGCCCCCTTCGCCACCGCGCGGGTACGCGATCTGGGCGATTGCTGGCTGGAACGACCCTACGCGCTGGAAACCGCGTTGGACGAAATCGCCGCCTTCTACCGCACTGTTGTCGGCGCCGGCGTGGTGCCGCTTTCGGTCGGCGGCGATCACTCGGTCAGCCTGCCCATCCTGCGCGCGGTCGCCGCCGCGCGACCCGTCGGAATGGTCCATATCGACGCCCATTGCGACACCGGCGACGACTACATGGGCTCGCGCTTCCACCACGGCGCGCCATTCCGCCGCGCGGTCGAGGAAGGCTTGCTCGACCCCCGCCGCGTCATCCAGATCGGCATCCGCGGCACCGTCAACGATCCCGACATGTGGGGTTTTTCCCGCAACAGCGGCATGCGCGTCTTGCCGATGGACGAGTTCGCCGCCCGCGGCTGGCACTTTGCCGCCGAGGAAGCCCGGCGCGTCGCGGGCACGGGTCCCACCTACCTGAGTTTCGACATCGACAGCCTCGACCCCTCGCAGGCGCCCGGCACCGGCACGCCAGAGGCCGGCGGCCTCACCGCCCTCGAAGCCTTGCTCCTGCTCCGCGCGCTGCGCGGCATCGACTTCGTCGGCGGCGACCTCGTCGAAGTCTCGCCGCCCTTCGACACCGGCACCATCACCGCCTTCAACGGCGCCTCCATCCTCTTTGAGATCCTGTGCCTGATCGCCGAATCCCGGCAGGCACGCAGCGCCGTGGTCTGAATGCCTCTGGCGTGAGGCCATCCGCGCGGCTATACGCCCGTCCTTGCGCCGCCGGTCGGGATCGGCAGCGCCAGCAAAGGATCACGCCGATGAAGCCGGGCATTCACCCCGACTACCATGAGATCACCGTCATCATGACGGACGGGACGCAGTTCAAGACGCGTTCCTGCTTCGGCAAGCCGGGTGATTCGCTGCGGCTCGACATCGATCCAAAGTCGCACCCCGCCTGGACCGGACAGCACCGCATCATCGACTCCGGCGGGCAGGTGGCGAAATTCAACAAGAAATTCGCCGGGCTCGGCCTGAAGCGATAACCGGGCAGGGCGGCGCCCCGCCCGGCTTCACGAAGTGTTTATGGCGGAGGGCAAGAATCGCCCATAGTTCGTGCGTTTGTGAAATCAACACGCGCCGCGACGCATTAACTTATGCCTCGTCGGAAACCTCCCCGGTTCCGGCAACCCAGACGAGACTTGGCCCCGGGCATCGTTTCCGGGGCCTCTTTTCGTTGATCGCCCTCCAATGCCGCAGCGCGCCGCCTCCACCGCTGCCTCGCGCAGCGCCGTCTGCATCGCCCGGAGGCGGAATTGATGATTTTCCAGAACGCGCGTTTGTTCTTTCCAGAGAAAGTGATTGTTCAGCACTTGGTGTTTGATGCTTTTGTCACGCCTCAACGAACGGGGACGCGGGCTGCCATGCCTGACTACGCAGTGACCGCGAAGAAATACGCCGACCTCGCGGCGCGCACGACGGATACGGATCTCGCGGAGGCATACCGCAATCTCGCGGAGGGATACGAACTGCTGGCCCGCGGCACGGAGCTGCTGCATCGCCACCACATGGCACCGGACGACGCGCAGTAGCGCGCGCCGTTAAACATCAGCAACGCTCAACGGCACCTGCGGTCAAATACGGCATGCGCCGTCAAATACGGCGCGAACCGTCAAATACAGCGCGAGCGCAGTCGAATATCGGCCGCGCGCCCGGCGCGCTACGCCGGCGTCATGCCAGCGAACGATGCGTCCCATCGCAGCGCGGCTTGTTGCCGCTGTGTTTGCAGCCGCAGAAACTCACCGTGCCGGATTGCTCTGCCTTGAACTCCATCGGCGCGAAGCCCGTGCCCTTATGCGACCCGTCACAGAACGGCTGCTTGCCGCTCTTGCCGCAGGCGCACCACCAATAGGACTTGCCGGCCTCGACATCCATTTTGAACGAGCCCTTCTGGGCGACAATCGGCAACGATTCCGACATGGCGTCTTCCCCTTGTTGGTTTCAAACTTGCTCTGCGCCGTAGTCGCGCCGGGCACCCGCCGCACTAACGTAGCCGTCACGCAGGTCCTCGGCCAGAGCGTCCGGATCGCGCCCGGCCGGCGGCCCATAACCGCCCGAACCAGGCGCCTCGACCACCACCAGCGCATCCTCCGGCGCGACAAACCCGCCTTTGCTGAGCAATTGGCGCGCATTGCCGCGCGGCGGGATGAGCGTAAGCCGCGCCGCACCGCCCGCCCGTCCGCCGGCGAGCCCGAACGGCGGCGTCACCGTGCGTTCGCAACACACCGCCGCATGGGCATCGTTCCGCAGCACCCGCCAAACGCGGCGCACACCCAGCCCGCCCCGGAACCTGCCCGCCCCGCCGCTGTCGGGCACCAGCGCATATTCTTCCACCCGCAGCGGAAAGCTCATCTCCAGGATTTCAATCGGCGTATTGCTCATATTGGAAACGGTGCTGGCCACCGCGTTGATGCCGTCCTTGCCCGGCCGCGCGCCGAACCCACCCTTCACCGATTCATAACTGACAAAACGCTCGCCCGTGCGATAGTCCGTACCGCCGAAGGTGATCACCGCCGACGTGCCTTGCGACGCGGCCATCACCGTATGCGGCGTGATCGCATACATCGCCGCCATCACCATGTCAGCGATGCGATGCGACATTTCATGGTTGGCGTAGACCACCGGCGACGGATGCTGCGCGTTCGCCACGCATCCCGGCGGCGCCGTCACGGTCACCGGCCGCCAGCAGCCGGAATTCGGCGGAATCAAACTCTTCGGATCCGCGATCATCTTCAACGCGCAGAACACACCGGACGCCGTCACGGTCAGCGGCGCATTCATCGGTCCGGCCACCGCCGGATCGGAACCGGTGAAATCGGCAACGATCGTATCGCCCCGCTTGCTGACGCGCAGCTTTACGGTGAACGTGGCATCCGCGGTTTCGCCATCGGCAATGACCCCGTCGCCGTCGAACACGTCGGCGAACTCCGCCTCTCCGTCGGGCAGCGCGGACAGCGCCGCCCGCATCATCGTTTCGGAGTAGTCCAGCACCTCCTGCATGATGCGAAGCAACGTATCCGTGCCGTATTTCGCCGCCAGTTCCGACAGCCGCTGTGACGCGCGCCTGTTCGCCGCCACCTGCGCGCGCAAGTCACCCAGCCGCTCGGCCGGGGTGCGGACATTGGCGAAAATGATCGCCTCGATCGCAGGATCGGGCTCGCCGTCGCGGTAGAGCCGCACCGGCGGCAGCCGAAGCCCCTCGCCATATATTTCCGTCACCGCGCCATAGCTGCCGGGCGTCGCGCTCCCGATATCCGGCCAGTGCGCGCGCACGCAGCCGAAGCCGAGCAAGCGGCCATCATGAAATGCCGGCGCGACGACGTTGACATCAGGCAGATGCGACCCGCCCTGGTACGGATCGTTGTGGATGAACACGTCGCCCGCAACGACATCGGGAAACGCCTGCACCACCGCGCGGACCGCATCAGGCATCGAACCGAGATGGATCGGCAGGTCCGGCCCCTGCGCCACCATGTTGCCCTGGACGTCGAAGATGCCGCACGAGTAGTCGCCGGCAACCTTGAGCAAAGGCGAATACGCGGTCTTGGCGAGAACGATCTTCATCTCCTCGGCCGCGGCGTACAGCGCGTTCTTCACCACTTCGAAGCGGGCAGGATCGGTGCGAAGCAGGGTCATTGTGTGATCGCCCTGGCGGCGGGTTTCGACAGCGAGGCATCGTGCACGAGATCATTGCTCGTGTCATCGCGTGCCGCGTCTCGCCATCGCCCTTGGCGGCGCGTCATCCGGATGTAGCCGAATTCGTCGATGCGTGCCGTCCATCCGGGCGGAACGAGCGTGGTCGAATCCAGCGCCTCGATAATGACCGGTCCGTCGAGACGCGCATCCGGCAACAGTCCAAGCCGCCAATGCACAGGCGTCGTCACGAATCCGTCCGCCGCGAACCATACGCTGCGTTCCCGTACTCGCGCTCCGCCCTCGTCGGCGGCCTGCGCCAGTCGCAACGCCGGCTGCCGTCCCAGCGCGGTAACCCGCAGGTTCACAAGCTGCACGGCCTCCGCCCGGTTGGCGTGCCCATAAGTCTGCGCGTGTCTGGCATGGAACGCCTCGGCCAGCGCGTCGAGGACGGACCGGTTAATGGGTCCCTCAATTAACGGAACGGTTAGTTCATACGCCTGCCGCCGATACCGCAAATCCGCCTGCCTGATCACCGCCCGCCGCCCCGGCGGCACCTGCGCCGCATCCAGCATCGCCACCGCCTCGGCCTCCATCGCCGCGATAGTGTCCGCAACACGACCCGGATCGACCTCTGCCAGATTGGCATAAAGCGTGCGCGCGTAATCGCGCCTCAGGTCGCTCGCCACCAATCCCAACGCCGAGAACGCCCCCGGCGCCGGCGGCACAATCACTTCGGGAATCTGCAACTCCTCCGCCAGCGCCACCGCATGCACCGGCCCCGCGCCACCGAAGGCAATCAAGCTGAATTCCTGCGGATCATGCCCGCGTTCCACCGACACTATCCGCAGCGCCTGCGCCATGTTGGCATTCACCACCTCGGCAATCCGCGCCGCCGCCTCCGCCACCGAAAGCCCCAGCGGCCGCGCGATCGCCTCGCCAATGGCACGCTCCGCCGCCGCCAGATCGATCCGCAGCGCACCGTCGAGCAATGCGTCACGGTCCAGCCACCCCAGTACAACATCGGCATCCGTGACCGTCGGCCGCGTCCCGCCCACGCCATAGGCCGCCGGTCCGGGATCGGCGCCGGCACTCTGCGGCCCCACTTTCAACGCCCCACCAGGATCGATCCACGCGATCGACCCGCCACCGGCGCTGACCTCCGCCAGGTCGATCACCGGCACGCGGATCGGATGACCGGTCCCATGCATCCACCGCTTTGCATTTGCCGCGCCACCAACTTCGTACTCCGCCGTCACCGCGATCTCGCCATCGACAATCACGCTGACTTTCGCGGTCGTGCCGCCCATGTCGAATGAAATCAGGTTCGGCTGCCCAAGCTGCCGTCCTGCCAGCGACGCCGCGATCACCCCCGCCGCGGGTCCCGATTCCACCACCGCCGCCGGCAGACGCAGAGCCTCAGCAATGTCCAGCACGCCCCCCGACGAGCCCATGACATGCAGCGCCGGCAATCCCATCCCACCGGCCGCCGCCTGCAATCGGTCCAGATAGGAACGCAGCAGCGGCCCCACATAGGCACAGACCGCGGTCGTGCTGGCGCGTTCGAATTCGCGGATCTCCGGCAGCACCTCGCACGACAGATACACCGCGACATCCGGCAACGCCGCGCGCAACGCAACCCCGATGCGGCGCTCGTGCGCATCATTGATAAAGGAAAACAGCAGCGAAACCGCGACGGTCTGCACGCCGGCTTCGCGAATGGCGTCGATCAGCCCCGCCAGTTCATCCTCGGCCAGCGGCGTGACGACACCGCCCTGTGCATCGATACGCTCGGTGATTTCGAACCGATGGCGGCGTGGCACCAGCACCGCCGGCGCATCCTGGAACAAATCGTACAGGTCGGGTCGGGACGAGCGGCGAAGTTCGAGAATGTCGCGGAAGCCGCGTGTGGCGACGAACCCGGCCCGTGCGCCCTTCTTCTCCAGCAACGCATTGGTCACCACGGTGGTCGCATGCGACAGCAGCGTCACCGAGGCCGCATCAATCGCATTGCCAAGCAGTCCCTGACCGATGCCGTCAACCACCGCATGACCGAAATCGTGTGGCGTCGTCGGCAGCTTCGCAATGGCGATGCGGCCGGTATCGGTCTCCACCATGGCCACATCGGTAAAGGTCCCACCGATGTCGATGCCAATCCGCCAGCTCATTGCAAATACCCCGTTGGCCCTCGGCGGGAACGCCGGGACGCGAAGCGCCAAAAGTTCGAACCATCGCCGCGGCTAACGCAAAATACCCGCCGACCGGATCGCCCTCACCCTCGAACCCTGCTGCGTCCCCACCCCTCCCGCGCATAACAGCGTCGAGATGTACCGGCCCCCCTGCTTGAGTGCAACGCGCAAGCCGGCCACATTCCCACCCAACATGCGCGGCTCCTCCGATTCCGACTCCGTCCGCAGGCTGATGCTGTTCTTTGCCGTCGTCTACACCGTGGAGGGTATCGGCCAGGCCAAGGTCGGCATCGTTTGGCAGCCTCTCACCTGGTTCCTCAAGACCCAGCACGGTTGGACCGCGTTGCAGATCGCGGCGTCATTGGCGGTGCTTGACGTGCCTTGGGTGGTGAAGCCGCTGTACGGGCTGGTCTCCGACTTCCTGCCCTTGTTCGGCTATCGGCGGCGCAGCTACCTGCTGCTTTCGAATATCGCCGCCGTCATCGCCTTCGCCGCCGTGACACGGGTCATCGCGCCAGGCCCGATCGTGTTCGCGCTCGTGCTGACAGCGATCGCAATGGCAATCTCCAGCACCCTGTGCGGCGCCCTGCTGGTGGAAAACGGCCGGCGCCACGACGCCAGCGCGGCCTTCGTCAACCAGCAATGGCTTTGGTTCAACGGAGCAGTCGCCGCAACCTCCTTGCTTGGCGGCGAACTCATCGAGTGGTTCACCCCCTCCGGCGCCCTGCACGTCGCGGCGATCATCGCCGCGGTCGCCCCGCTCGCCGTGCTTGCGTGCCTCCCGTTGGTGACCGAACCGCGCGCCGCCATCGATCGCGCCGCACTGCGCCAACGCCTCGACGGCTTGCTCAACACCTTCCGTTCCCGAACCCTCTGGCTAATCGCCACATTCCTGTTCTGTTATTATTTCAGCCCCGGCTTCGGCACGCCGCTGTACTTCTACATGACCGACCACCTCCACTTCTCCCAGGGATTGATCGGCGCGCTCTCCGCCGTCAGCGCCGTGGGTTGGGTCGCCGGTGGACTCACATACCGCTGGTTCCTCGCCGGCATGCCAACACCGCGTTTGCTCCGGCTCTCCATCGTTCTCGGCACTCTCGCAACACTCCTGTTCTTGCTGATGATCGATCCGGTCAGCGGCGTGATCGTCTATTTCTTGAACGGCATGGCCGGCATGATCGCCAACGTCGCCACGTTGACATTGGCCGCGGAACACTGCCCGCCTCGCGCCGAGGGCTTCGCTTTCGCAGCACTCATGTCGGTCATCAATCTCGCAACGCCAACCGCCGACGCGAGCGGCGCCTTCCTCTATGAGCACGTCTTCTCCGGCCGCCTCGCGCCCCTCATCATACTATCGGCCGCGGCAACAGCCTTCGTATGGCTGCTGATCCCCCTGTTCGGAGTCGACGCCGCGCCCACCGCCGGTCGCGCAACACAGGCCAGCCGTTTCGACTGATCTTCCAATCCGCCGGATCGAATTACCAATCAACCCCGAGCAAATGCACCCGGCATTCGGCTCCAGCCCCGCGTGCACCAGACCATCCGGACCGGAGGTCTGGCGCACTGGGCACAGACGTCGGTATGCTGGGGCGACTGGCAGGGAGAACCACCATGCACTTCGGCGCTTCTATGTTCCTCACCGACTACTCGATGGCACCCGGCGAACTCGCCCAGGCACTGGAGGCGCGAGGGTTCGAATCCGTCTGGGCCCCAGAGCATTCGCACATTCCTACCTCCCGTCGATCGCCATTCCCCAGCGGCGGCGAACTGCCAAAGCAATACTATGACGCCATGGATCCGTTCGTGACGCTCACCATGGCCGCGGCGGCAACCAAGACGCTGAAGGTCGGCACCGGCGTTTGCCTCGTCAATCAGCGCGACACCATCCAGACCGCCAAGCTCGTTGCCTCGATCGACCAGGTCACCGGCGGCCGCTTCCTTTTCGGCATCGGCATCGGCTGGAACGCCGAGGAGATGGAAGACCACGGCACCGACTTCTCAACCCGCGCCAAGCTGGTGCGCGAGCGCGTCGAGGCGATGAAGGCGATCTGGACCAAAACCAAGGCCGAATATCACGGCGAACTGGTGAACTTCCCGGAAATGATGGCCTGGCCGAAATGCGTGCAAAAACCCCACGCGCCGGTCATCGTCGGCGGCGCGTTTCCGCAGGCGGCACGCCGCGCGGTCCGCTATGGCGACGGCTGGATTCCCTTGGCCGGCCGCATCGGCGGCGGCAACGACGTGTTCACCACCGTGCCGAAATTCCGCGCCATGCTGAAAGAGGCAGGCCGCGCGGAAGAGTCCTGCCCCATCACCTTGTTCGGCTGCGGCGAGGACGCCGACTTGTTGAAGCGCTATCGCGATCTCGGCTGCCAGCGCGCCTGCGTCAGCCTGCCGGCCGCGAAAGCCGATCAGGTGCTGCCGATCCTCGATCGCTGGGCAGCGCTGATCCGCCAGGTGAACGCCTGAGTTCTTCGTCACGCTCGGCGTAGACGCGGGTGAATTCTGCGCCGAGCAAGAAGATCTCCACCGAGTAGTAAATCCAGAACAACACCGCGATCACCGAACCGGCTGCACCATAGCCGGAGATCGTCGCACTGCTGCCGATATATACCCCGATCACAACCCTGCCGAGCGTGATCAGCAGCGCCGTCACCACCGCGCCGGCACCAACGTCGCCCCAGGCCAGGTCGCGATCCGGCAGCACCTTGTACACCGCGGCAATCAGCACCGACAGCAGCACCAGCGAAAGCACAAAATTCAACAGACCGATCACCGCGGACGGTATCGGCAATATCCGGTTCAGTTCGTGCTGCAGACCGACGATCAAGGCACTCAGAACCAGGGACACGATCAGCACCAATGCCAGCAGCAGCACCAGCCCCAGGCTCACCAGCCGCGTGCGCAACAATTGACGCATCGTGCCGCCATGCGGCTTCGCCCGCCAGATCGCATTGAGCGCCGTTTGCAGCTCGCCGAACACGCCCGTCGCCGTCAGCAACAGCGACACCACGCCGATGATCGTGGCGACCGTGCCGGCGCCGTGGCTCGCCGCGCTCTTGATGGCGCTTTGCAGAAAACTCGCCGTCCGCACGCCCATCACGCCGCTCAACCGATCGAGCAATACGCCCTGCGCCGCGTCGTTGCCGTAAACGAATCCAACCAGCGCAACGACGATCAGCAGAATCGGTCCCAGCGCCAGCACCGCATAAAACGAGATCGCCGCGCCCTTGCTGAGCGCGTCATCTTCCAGAAACGCCGCCACGCTCTGCTTCGCAAGCCGCCAGGCGGTGCGGGGGCGCATCGGAACAAACTCCCGCGGCGGTCAGCGCTTGCGCTTGTCGCGCGCCAGTTCCTCGCGTGAGATCGGCTTGTCGCCGCCCGGCGGAATGGGGTCGGCACCACCCGACTCGCTCTCGTTGGCAATCGAAATGCCGGCGCCCGTGCCCGAACGGCTGACCCGCCCGCTCTCATTGTTCGGATCGTCGTTGTCGGGTTTCGGTGATTGCTCGCGCATCGGTCCTGCCCCTGGTTTCCTGCCGACGCTGCAACGCAATGTTGCTGTCGCGGTTGCAGGCTCCAGCCGCGCTAACCAGCCGCCGATCAATCAAACCCGAGAAAGCCTGGCGTCTCCGATAGCGGCCGCGCCGCACGCAGTTTCGCGAGGTCAGGCACCGGCCTCGCGGTGCGCGCATCAGACGCCAGCAACTCTTCCAGCGCCGCCGCGACCGCAAGCACGAACGCGTCGCCTCCACGCGGGCCAACCACCTGCAATCCAAACGGCATGCCGTTGCGGTCCAGGCCAACCGGCAGAGAAACCGCCGGGTGGCCCGGCAGCGTCACCGCGTAAGCCAGCGCCAGCCAGTGGAAATACGTCCGGGTCGGCTTGCCGTCGATCTGCGCCGGATACAGTTCCCGCCAGGAGCGCGGACTGATGGTGATCGACGGCGTGAGGATCACGTCATATTGTTGAAAGAACGTCTGCCAGCGGCGATACAGCGCGGTCTGCAATGCTTGCGCGCGAGCAACATCGGCGGCCGAGTAACGCAGGCCCTCCTCGACGTTGGCGCGCACATTGGGGCCGACGTCCTGCGGCCGCGTCCGCACCTTCTCCAGGTGTCCGGCCAGCATGATGACGGCGCGCGCGATTTCAAACGCCTCGTCGGCGCCGCTGCAATCGGGCGTCGCGTCATCCGCGCGGGCGAAGACGCAGCGCAGGCCAGCCGTCTTCTCTGCGAACACATCGGCGATGTGGCGCTCTGTCGGGGCGAAGCCGAAATCCGGCGTGAGCGCCACACGCAGGCGGGACAGGTCAACCGGCGCCGGGGCTGCGAAATCTTCCGGCCGGTGCACCGCGCGTCCATGCACGGTGGTGGCGAGCGGATCGCACGCATCGTCCCCCGCAATTGCCGAGAGCATCAGGCAGACATCAGGCACGGTGCGTGCCATCGGTCCCAGCACCGGCAGATTGCTCCAGCCGGCGAGGCGCTTGTCGCTCGGCACCAGGCCCGGCGTCGGACGGAAACCGACAATGCCGCAGAATGACGCGGGATTGCGCAGCGAACCGCCGGTGTCGGAGCCGGTGCACAGTGGCACCATTCCGGTAGCCAGCGCGACCGCCGACCCGCCCGACGAGCCGGCAGCGGATTTCTGCGGATCGAACGGATTGCCGGTGGCACCGTAGACGGCGTTGCGCGTATTGGCGCCGGCACCAAACTCCGGCGTGTTGGTCTTGCCGACGACGATCGCACCGGCGGCCCGCACCTTCGCGACAATGCGTTCGTCCGCGGCCGGCACATGGTTGCGGAAGATGACGCTGCCGAATGTGGTCGGCAGGCCGGCGGCGTCCTCCAGGTCCTTGATGCCGATCGGCAGGCCGTGCAGCGCCGGCAACTCACCGCCGCGTGCCACGGCATCGTCGGCACGCCGCGCCGCAACGCGCGCTCCCGCGAAGTCGCGCGCCGGCATCGCGTTCACCGCGTGGTCGACCGCCTCGATGCGGGCGATGCAGCTTTCCAGCAATTCGCTGGCAGACAGGCGCTTCCGGCCGATCAGGCGGCGCGCTTCGACGGCAGTCAGATCGCAAGGTTCGGTCATGCAACGCTTCGCGGTTTGAGACACGCTGCCGAGCATAAGATGGCCGCCCGCCGGAGCAAGCTTGCCATCACGCACGGCCCGCCGTCCTCCCTGCAGTATCCCCGGTTCCCGCTCCGCGCCCGGCCCATTGTCCCCCGGCCCATTGTCCCGTTGCCCATTGTCGCCCTACCGCGCTCGTCCTACCCATCCGTCATGCCTGTCCGCATCGCCCTGCCCGACGCTCCCGCCGTGGTCGCCGGGCATGGCCGCGCCGCCATCCTCACCCAGGACGGCGAACTTCTCCTCCTCTCCGCCGCCGAAGCCGCCGCCGCGCTACGTGACCTTCCGCCCCCGCTCTTGCTCCACGCCCCGGCCACCTTCCGCCGCCTCAACCTTCGCCCCGGCCCCGCCTTCGACCTGCTGGAACTCCTCGCCTTCGTCCTCCCGGCCCGCACCGCCGCCCCCACCCCGCGCGGCCTAGCCCTCGCGCTCGACCACCCGATGCAGCCCGCTACCCTGGAAGCCGAGGCCGCCCTACTTCCTGACCTCGCCGCTGCCCTGCTGAACCGTCTCGCCCAGGGCCGCGCCACGCCGATTAATCGCGATGCCGCCGCCCTCGCCGCCCGCATGGGCGCCGTCGGCTGGGGCTGGACCCCGCACGTCCTCGCCGCGCTGGACCGCGCCGACGCCGCTCCCTCCACCGACGCCCTGAAAATCTGGCGCCGCCTCGCCGAATGGGAGGACGCCGCGCCTTTGCCGCCGCCCTCCACTCTGCCGGTCACGGACGTCGAAGCCCGCGCCCGCCTCGCCGCCATGCTCGGCCCCGACGCGGAGCAACGCCCCGGTCAGTCCGACTACGCCGCCGCCGCCGCGTCCGCCTTCGCACCGCGCCAGACCCGCGGCGACCCCGCCTTCGTGCTCGCCGAAGCCGGCACCGGCACCGGCAAGACGCTCGGCTACCTCGCCCCCGCCAGCGTCTGGGCGCAAAAGAACCACGGCGCCGTCTGGCTCAGCACCTTCACCCGCCACCTCCAGCGCCAGATCGACGCCGAACTCGCCCGCCTCTTCCCCGACCCGATCCAGCGCCGCCGCCGCGTGGTGATCCGCAAGGGCCGCGAGAACTATCTCTGCCTGCTGAACCTGGAGGATGCGGTCAACGCTGCGACCAGCGGCTTCGTGCAGCAGCAGACCATCCCGCTCGGCCTGATCGCCCGTTGGGCGATGGCCACCGACGACGGCGACCTGCAAGGCGGCGACCTCCCGGGCTGGTTCGCCGAACTCTTTCCGGCCGCCCTGCTGGCCGGCCTCGCCGACCGACGCGGCGAGTGCATTCACGCCGCCTGCCCGCACTGGAGAAAATGCTTTGTGGAGCATACGATCCGCCGCGCCCGCACCGCCGAACTCGTGGTCGCCAACCACGCTTTGGTCATGACGCAGGCGGCGTGGGGCGGGCTGGACGACAACACCGTCCCCACTCGCTACGTGTTCGACGAAGGCCACCACCTGTTCGATGCCGCGGACTCCGCCTTCGCCGCCGCCCTCTGCGGCCACGAGACCGCGGAACTGCGCCGCTGGTTGCTGGGCGCCGAGGGTGGCCGCTCCCGCGCCCGCGGCCTCGCACGCCGCATCGAGGAACTGGTCGCCGGCCACGCCGACCTGGAAACCCCGCTGGAAGCCGCCCTCCAGGCCGCCCGCGCGCTTCCTTCCCCGGGATGGCCCGCGCGCCTAGGCGACGACGGACCCGAATTGACCGCTCTCGACTCCGGCCGCCCCAATCCGACCGAGGCGTTCCTGCGACTGGTCCGCCAGCAGGTGCTCGCCCGCATCCAGGGCGCCGACGGCGAGACCTCGCGCTATGCCATCTGGGGCGCGGCCGAATGCGACGTCTTCCCCGCCGCACCCGGAATTCCGCCCGCCGCCGACCGTCTGACCCGCGCGCTTGCCCGCATCGCCGAGCCGCTGACGACGCTGCGCGAACGCCTGCTGGCCCGCCTCGACGCCGAGGCCGACGACATGGACGCCGCCATGCGCAATCGTATCGAGGCCACCGGCCGCTCCCTGCAACGACGCGCCCTGCACCCGCTGGCCGCCTGGCAGTCGATGCTGCGTATGCTGGCCGAACCCGCACCCGACCCGGGCACCTTGTCTCACTACGTCCTGTTGTTCCGGCTAGAGCAACGCATGGGGGGCCGCGACAGCGACGTGGGCCTGCACCGCCACTGGCTGGACCCGACGGTGCCTTTCGCCGCCACGCTCGCCGCGCCCGCGCATGGCCTCCTGGTCACCTCCGCCACACTGCGCGACGCCAGCGGCAGCGATCCCGAAGCCACCTGGGCGGCGGCCGAAGCACGCGTCGGCGCGCCGCATCTCCCCTCGCCCGCGATCCGTGCCGGCGTGCTGTCGCCGTTCGACTACGCCGCGCAGACCCGCGCCTTCATCGTCCACGACGTGGCCGCCGGCGACATAGCCCAGCTCGCCGCCGCCTACCGCGCCTTGTTCCTGGCCGCCGACGGCGGCGGCCTCGGCTTGTTCACCGCAATCCGCCGATTGCAGGCAGTGCACCAGCGAATCGCGCCCGACCTCGAGGCAGCCGGCATCCCGCTCTACGCCCAGCACGCCGACGCCATGGGCAACGCCACCCTGGTCGACATCTTCCGCACCGAAGAATCGAGCTGCCTGCTTGGTACCGACGCCATGCGCGACGGCGTCGACGTGCCCGGCCGCGCCTGCCGCCTCGTCGTGTTCGAGCGTGTCCCCTGGCCGCGTCCCGACATCCTGCATCGCGAACGCCGCATCCACCTGAGCCACGGCGATCCGAAGGGCTATGACGACCGCATCGCCCGCCTGCGCCTGCGCCAGGCTTTTGGTCGGCTCATCCGCCGCGGGTCGGACCGGGGCGTGTTCGTGCTGCTGGACCGGCAGACGCCGTCTCGGTTGCTGTCGGCGTTCCCGGGGGGCGTGGAAGTGCGTCGTGTGGGATTGGCCGAAGCGGTGAAACAGACCCGCGCGTTCCTCAATCCGGCGCCGGTGACACCGCCGTCCGCTTGATCGCCCGAAATGTCCCTGGCCGGTCAGGGCAGGCCGTCCCACCTACAACCGCCCCCAGGCCCCGCGCCGCATCCCTGCGCAAACCGGATAGGCGCGGTTCAGAACATCCCGGTCCGGTCGGCTCAGACACGCCCCCCCGCCGGCAGGTGTGCCAATCGCCCCCGCCGAGCGTCCCTGCGCAAACCGGATAGGCGCGGTTCACAACGTCCCAGTCCGGCCGGCGCGGGCTCGTCCCGCCGCCAGGCGCGCCAACAAGCCCCGCGCCGCGTCCCCGCGGCCGCCGGCCGGGTCAACGCCGCGTCAACAACCCGTCGCCGCCCAGCCCGGGTTCTGAACTTTGCTTGGGTCACGCGCTCGTCGGCTTGATCCCCGCCACGGCTTCGCTCACGCTCGGTGTCCATTCAACATGAGAGACGACCTATGCGCTCCCGCGACGCTCTGACCGCGCCCGAGGCGCTGATTCTGACCATGGTCCTGGTCGCTGCCGCCGACGGCCGCATGACAGACCGTGCGATCGGCACCATGGCGGGCCTGGTGCAGACCCTGCCCGCCTTCCACGACTTCACCAGGCAGCAACTGTCCGACGCAACCGAAGCCGCCGTCAGCTTGCTCAACGAGGATGATGGGCTGAAACATGCCGCCAGCCTGATGTGCGCCGCGCTGACCCCTCGGTTGCGCGAGACCGCCTATGCGCTCGCCTGCGAGGTGGTCGCCGGGGACCAGGGCAAGAAGTCGGCGTCGTTCGACATGCTGGAACTCGTCCGCGACGAATTGGGCCTCGATCCGCTGATCGCCGCGGCACTGGAACGCGGCGTCCGGGCGCGCTACTCGACCGCGGACTAAGCGCCGCGGAGCAACGGCGGCGGCGCGAGAGCCGGGGGAGGGGGGGCGCGGACCGAAGCCCGGTCCGGCCCAAATCCCCCCGTGCGCGGAAACCATAGACCGGGAAGGGTGGTATGACGGAAAAATCTTGGCACGCTGACCCGCTTGTCTGGGGCCATGGGCCTCGGGTGTTCGAGGCATTCCTCGAACCAACCTGCCCGTTCTCCGTGCGGGCATTCGGCAAGTTCGACGACTTGCTCGCCCAGGCCGGCGAAGACCGCATCACCATCAAGATCCGTCTTCAGTCGCAGCCATGGCACATGTACTCGGGCGTGATCACGCGATGCATCCTGGCGGCCTCGACGTTGCAGGGAGGCAAGGAAGCCGCGAAGGCGGTCATGGCCGCGGTCGCCGCGCATCGCGAGGAATTCGAGTTCGAACGTCATTCTCGCGGCCCCAACATGGATGCCACGCCCAACGACATCATCGCGCGACTCGAAAACTACAGCGGCATCGCGCTGGCCGCCGCCTTCGCGCTTCCCGATCTCGACCGCGAGATCAAATGGCACTGCAAATATGCCCGCCAGAACGGCATCCACGTCTCGCCGACCTTCATGATTGACGGGCTGGTGGATCCCGGCATCGGCAGTGGCGATTCGGTTGACGACTGGACCGCGCGTCTGCGGAGGACCTGAACGCGGCAGGCGCAATCAGGACAGGCCGCGAGCTGGTCCGTTGCGACGCCCCCTCGGCGACACGCAGCAAGCTTCGACCGAACATACCAGGCAGGCTGCCGCCGTGCCGTCGTTACCCTCGCGCGAACGACGCGGCGGCATTACAAGGCGGACCTCACCGAGTACCGGAATTCGCCGCCGCCTCGTTGTCCGGCGTGACCGGTCCAGGATCGCCTGCGCAGGAACTTGCCGAAAGGGTCGGGACGGAACATGGCGCCACATCCTCAACGCCTGACCATCACCCGCCGCGCCTGGCCGCTGGCGCGGCCGTTGCCCACCACGCAGGGGGCCAGAACCGCCATCGACGTCGTAGTCGCTGAAATCTCCGACGTCGAATCACGCGGCCGCGCCGAAGCCGTGCCGCTTCCCCGCTACGGCGAGAGTATCGACAGCGTCGTCGCCGCGCTTGAAGCGATGAAGAGCGCGATCTCCTCCGGCCTCAACCGCGACACGCTGCAAAGCGCGCTGCCGCCGGGCGCCGCGCGCAACGCTCTTGACTGCGCTTTCTGGGACATGGATGCGAAGCGTGCCTATTGCAGCGTGGCCGAACTGGCCGGGCTCGGCGCCGTGACGCCCGTGGTGACGGCCTTCACGCTCGCTTTCGATACGCCGGCCAGGATGGCCGAGATCGCGGCTGCCAATCGCACCCGCCCATTGCTCCGATTGAAACTCGGCGGCGACGGCGCCGCGGAATGCGCGCAGGCAGTGCGCCAGGCCGCGCCCGCGGCGCGCCTCATCGTCGATGCGTGTGAAAGCTGGAATGAGCGCCAGCTCGGTGAATTCATACCGGCGCTCGGCGATTGCCGGGTGCAATTGATCGAGCAACCGCTACCGGCTGGCGCCGATGGCGCGCTGGCGCACTTGCACAGTCCGATCCCGATATCCGCCGACGAATCCTGCCGCACGGTTGCCGATCTCGACCGGCTCGACGGAAAATACCAGGCCATCACGATCAAGCTCGACAAGGTGGGCGGTCTGACCGAGGCGCTCGCGCTGGCGACCGAAGCCAAGCGGCGCGGCTTGCGGATCTTGGTCGGCGGCACGATCGGCACGTCGCTTGGCGTCGCCCCCGCATTACTGGTCGCACAGCAGGCCGAGATGGCCATGCTCGACGGCCCGTTGTTTCTGGCGTCCGATCGCGTTCCCGGCCTGCGCTATGACGGCAGCACCATCCATCCGCCCGAGCAAAATTTCTGGGGCGGCCCCGGCTGATCCAGCGGCATCGGCCGACCGTCCCACCCGCCAGGACGGTGGTCACGGGCCGCCGATGCTGCGGCTGGACCAGGGATAGAAAGCGGGCTGCCAGGCTTCGGTCGCGAACAAGGGCGGCAGCATTAGCCCAATGCGTCGAGGGTGCTGTCGTGTTATAAGAGGATCATGGATCGGCAGGAGATCATCGCCCGATTGCGGGAGAACGAGGCGGCGCTGAGGGCGCTCGGCGTGGCGCACGCCGCGCTGTTCGGCTCGCGCGCCCGTGGCGATGCACGCCCTGACCGCGATACCGACATCATGATCGAGATCGATCCCGACGCACGGATTGGCGTCTGGGGATATGCCGGGCTGAAAGAATATATCGCCAGCCTGTTCGACGGGCCAGTCGACGTCGTCACTCGCGACGGATTGAAGCCCTATGTACGGCCCGCCGCGACCGCCGACGCGGTCTATGCCTTCTGAGCGCGAGGCAACCCGCCGCTGGCTTGGCGACATCCGGCATAACATCGTCATGGCTGAGGGGTTCGTGGCGGGGACGACCTACGCGACCTTCAAGGACGATAACCTGCGTCTCTATGCCGTGACCCGGTGCCTTGAGATTATCTCGGAGGCGTCGCGGCGCTTGCCGTAGGCGTTGAAGCAGCGGCATCCCGCAATCCAATGGAAGAATATGGCGGCTGCCGGCAACATCTACCGGCACGAATATGAAGATGTCGCTGCGCGCAAAGTATGGGATACTTTGACGCGGCATCTGCCGCCGCTGCGTGCCGTCGTCGAGGCAGAACTGATCGCGTTGAGTGCCGAGTGAAACGGTAAAGTTCGCTCGCAGAGCAACCGGTTATACTACACCGACAACCCTGCGCCCGCAGACGACTCGCTCAATCACGCTCTTTCGTCCGGTTCGATTGATGGTGCGCGGCCGCCCCCCCACGATCTGCAAGGAACGGCATCAGGATCGCGCCTGGCCCGACCGCGTCGACACGAACACCGCCCCGACGAGCAGCATCAACGCATCATCGCGCCGTTTGATCTTCGTAAACCCCGATGATAAGCAGCCATGCACCCGAAATTAGAAATGCAAACAGAACCACTGTTCCGATCGCCGCGATGTAAAGCCCCGCACTATATCCAAAAATCAGAAAAATCGCCGCTGCGACCTCGGCAAGATAACACAATGTGCCGCCGCCAAGCCGAGGTGCATTCAATCCGATTGAACTCACACCTGCTCTTATGGCAACAGCATAACCCCTGACGAAGATTGCCGTTGCGACCAGCCAAAGCACCAGCCACTCCAACCCGAGCGCTCGAACCTGCTGATTTCCGATCAGCGCGAAACTGCAAGCCATGAAAACCGTGGTGAAACCCGATAGCATGTTGATTGCCCGATTCTTGTGCGTCGAGTTCCTGATGATGACCTCCGGATTGATCGACATCGCGACAAAGATCAAACCTGCAAGCGCCGCCGCTCCGCTGCCCACCATGATGAAAAAATTGGCCCATTGATCCAACATAAAATCCGCCCCCCTTTCCCGGACATCGATGAACGCAGCTACCCGCTCAGGCCCTCCGCCATCTTTGCCTCCACCAGCCTCAACCGAAGCTGAAAGTGCGGGTGTCGCCAAAGCCAGTATCCGATCGCAGAGAATCGTGAGCAGTGGAGCGATCACGATCAGCCGCGTTACTCGGATACTCAGACAAGAAGCGATGAATCGACTCTCTGCGAAAGTCGATACTAGCCGTCACGAACCGTGACCGCCACCGCCTCCCTCACATCGCCGTCGCACGCCTGGCTCGCAGCCGACTTCGCTGCCGATTGCCCGCGACGCCATACCCTTGGCCGCGAGAAGCACAATCCGCGCACGATCGCACATCCGCGCTTCGCCCTTCCGCGAGCTGGCCGGCGCATCCAGCACTTGCCCCCTCATTCGCCGTCAGGGCGATCGGCGTCGCCTGGGTAACCGTCCGCATTCCCCGAGCGAATCATGACTAACGCTTCTCCGATAGTGGGTCCTGGGGCGCCGTTGACGCAGCTTGCATCCGTGCGGGACAGTGACGAGCCAGCCAGCCTGGAAACATACCTCGCTTCGCCAACCCGCTCCCCGACGTTCCCTGCCCGGCCGCATTTCGCTAGGGTCTGTCGTCAATTGAG
>Ga0335072_10002266_pt1 | contig 30052 bp, 25 predicted proteins | sample Lox_Sample_21_FD_206725 | JGI IMG/M metagenome (GOLD analysis project Ga0335072, IMG submission 206725) | Soil microbial communities from Loxahatchee National Wildlife Refuge, Florida, United States - Lox_Sample_2.1 | ecosystem: Environmental > Terrestrial > Soil > Wetlands | place: USA...
CGCGTGGTGATTCTGACCGGTGTGGGCGACCGCGCGTTCTGCGCCGGCGCCGACCTCAAGGCCCGCAAGGAGGAAGACGCCGCGGGCAAACCGTTCCAACCGCTGCTGTCGCGCGTGCGCCGCTATTTGTATGAAGTGGTGTTCGAAACCTTCAAACCGACCATCGCCGCGTTGAACGGCCCCGCCGTGGCCGGCGGCTGCGAACTTGCGCTCGCCTGCGACATCCGCATCGGCGCGGAGCATGCGAAGTTGGGCCTGCCCGAAGCCAAGCGTGGCAAGGGCGCGCATTTCGCCAATGTGCTGCTGCCGCGGCTGGTGCCGATGGGGATTGCGTTGGAGATGCTGTATCTCGGCGAATATATCGACATGGCGACAGCGCTGCGCTGGGGCCTGGTGAACCGCATCGTGCCGCGTGGCCAGGCGCTGGCGGAGGCGCTGCGCATGGCGGAGGCGATCTGCGACAACGCGCCGGTGACGATCCGGCGGATGAAGGAGACGGCGGTGAAAGCCTCCGGCCTGCCGATGGCCGCGGCGCTGCGGCTGAACGAGGGTATCAGCCCATACACCAGCGAGGATCGGGTGGAAGGCGTGCGCGCCTATGTCGAGAAGCGCAAGCCGGTGTGGAAGGGGCGATGAGGGACAGTCGGAGCCTGCCCCTGCGTCGAGACAACACCGAATCCGGCGGGACCTGCCGGAGCCGTTGCGGGGAATATGCCAGCACGAAACCGAACGCGAATTTGTGGTCGGCACGCGTTCGAGGCAGCGCTCGCGTAATCGCGGTGAAGCGTTGATGCCAGGAAAGCGGCTCCGTCACCCTTCATTCAACGCAGCTTCGATTGCAATGATCGCGGCCTCCAGTTCATGCAGACGGTCCTGCACAACATTCCAGACGGCGCGGTCGGAGACGCGGTGATATTCATGCCAGAGCACATTGCCGATCCCGATGATCTGGACCCAGGGAATGTGCGGCTGCGTGGCCCTTATCTCCGGCGGAATGCGGCGTGCGGCTTCGGAAATGATTTCAATGTCCCGCTGCACACCGTGGCGCAGCAGCCATTCCGCCTCAAATTCGTCGAATGTCCGATCGTGGGTGGAGACCTTGATGCCATCGATTGCTTCCAGAATCGCCCGCAGCGCCGGGCGGACCAGATCAGCCGGCATCAGAAGATCTGCTCCGAGGACACCTCGATCCGGTCGCGCAGCAGCGGGTCAAGACTGTCACGGGTGGTGACATCGACAGGTACGCCTAGCCGCTCTTCCAATAGCAGTTTGATGCCAACCAACTCGATCAGGGAAAAGCGGCTGCTTTCGTCGAAGTCGATGAACACGTCGAGGTCGCTCGCGACCCCGGCAGCGTCCCGCGCGGTTGAACCGAACAGGTATATCGACGTCGCACCGAGCGCCCTGACAGCGTCGGCTTGCCCACGCAGTGCAGCCACGGCTTCGCTCTTTCGCATGGCACAAGGCCAGGCGTTTCCCGACTGGAATGCCACCACCCACTCAATCATTGGTCACTCAATCTCCGCCCAGCGCCGCCTCCACGGCCCGCACCGCCGCGAGCGGCACTGCCCCGCGTCCCACCACCTTGCCGCCGACACAGGCCAGCCAGCCCTCGCCGTCCGGCGGCTCGCCGGGACGCAGTTCCACCACCTTGGCCTCGGCGTCGCGCGCCACCGCGGCGAAGCGCCGCCAGCCCGTGCACAACGGGCCCTGAACGCGAACGACGCGGGCGATGGCCTCGCCCGCGTCGTCCAGTCCGATCCATTCCAGGGTGCGGGGAACCCCGTCACCCTCCTCACGCCGGCCCCGCAACCATCGGAGGCGGGGCTGCATCTTAATCGCACTCCATCAGGCGCACTCCGCGTCGTCGTCATGGCGGGCGAAGGCCCCGCTTTCCCGACTTGTCTTCGTGGCATCTGCAAATTCGTGGATGGCGGGCCTTCGCCCGCCATGACGCGAGGGGTGTACCGCTGCCGCCAGCCTCATGCGCTCTTTGCCATGATCTCGTCCGCGATGTTGCGCGGCACCGGATCGTAGTGGTGGAACTGCATGGTGAAGGACGCACGCCCCTTGGTCATGCTGCGAAGGTCGGAAATGTAGCCGAACATTTCCTTCAGGGGAACATGCGCCCGCACGATCACCGTGGAACCCGAGCTTTCCTGGTTCTGGATCATGCCGCGGCGGCGATTCAGGTCGCCCACCACGTCGCCCACGTGATCCTGCGGCGTGGTGACCTCCACGTCCATGATCGGCTCCAGGATGATCGGTCCGGCCTTCTTCATGCCGTCGCGGAAGCAGGCCTTGGCGGCGATCTCGAACGCCAGTGCCGATGAGTCGACATCGTGGTACTTGCCGTCGATCAGCGTGGCCTTGAAGTCCACCGTCGGGAAGCCGGCCAGCACGCCGGTATCCGCCTGGTTCTTGATGCCTTTCTCCACCGCCGGGATGTATTCCTTTGGCACCGTGCCGCCGACCACCTTGTTCTCGAAGATCACGCCCTCGTTCCGCGCCACCGGCTCGAACACGATCTTCACCTCGGCGTACTGGCCGGACCCGCCGGTCTGCTTCTTGTGGGTGTAGATTTCCGTGTGCGGCCGGGTGATCGTCTCGCGATACGCCACCTGCGGGGCGCCGATATTCGCCTCCACGCCGTATTCGCGCTTCAGGCGGTCGATGATGATCTCCAGGTGCAGTTCGCCCATCCCCGACAGGATTGTCTGGCCGGTCTCCTGGTCGGTGCGCAGCCGCAGCGACGGATCCTCGCCGGCCAGCTTCTGCAGGCCGAGCGACATCTTCTCCACCGATTCCTTCGTCCGCGGCTCGACCGAGATGTCGATTACCGGCACCGGGAAGGCCATGCGCTCCAGCACCACCGGGTCCTGCTGGCTGGCCAGCGTGTCGCCGGTGCCGGTGTCCTTCAGCCCGACGAAGGCGGCGATGTCGCCGGCGTGCACTTCCTTGATCTCGGCGCGCTTGTCGGCGTGCATCTGGAACATCCGCCCGATGCGCTCGCGGTGCTCGCGGGTGGTGTTCATCACCGTGTCGCCGGATTTCAGCGTGCCGGCATAGACCCGCACGAAGGTCAGCGTGCCGTACTTGTCGTTGATGATCTTGAATGCCAGGCCGGCGAAGGGCGCATCCGGATCGGCCTTGATGCGGCGACGGTCATGCTCGGCCGTCTCGTCCTCGCCTTCCTCGGCGGCGATCGCGATGCCGGGTACGTCGACCGGGCTGGGCAGGTAGTCCAGCACCGCGTCCAGCAAGGGCTGCACGCCCTTGTTCTTGAACGCCGTGCCGCACAGCACCGGGCGGAACGCGCCGGAAATGGTGCCCGACTTGATGCAGCGCTTCAGCGTGGCCGCCTCGACGTCCCCGTGCTCGAAATACTCCTCCATCGCCGCGTCATCGACCGACAGCGCGGTATCGAGCAGGGTCTGGCGGTATTCCTTGGCTTGTTCGATCAGGTCGGCGGGGATGGGTTCGATATGGAAGCTGGCCCCCAGCTCGCTGCCGTCCCAGATCACGGCGTGCATCTCCACCAGGTCCACCACACCGAGGAACTTGTCCTCGATGCCGATCGGGAGCTGCAGGGGCAGCGCGACGATGTCCAGCTTCTCCTTCAGGGTGCCGAGCGCGCGGAAGAAATCCGCCCCGGTGCGGTCCAGCTTGTTGATGAAGATGATGCGCGGGACGTTGTAGCGGTCCGCCAGGCGCCAATTGGTCTCCGACTGCGGCTGCACGCCGGCAACGCCCTCGATGATGAAGATCGCGCCGTCCAGCACGCGCAGGCTGCGGTTCACCTCGATGTTGAAATCGATGTGGCCGGGGGTATCGATGATGTTGATGCGGTGGTCCTTCCACTCGCACGTCACCGCCGCCGACGTGATCGTGATCCCGCGCTCCCGCTCCTGCTCCATGTAGTCGGTGGTGGTGTTGCCGTCATGCACCTCCCCGATCTTATGCGACACCCCGGTATAGTACAGGATGCGCTCGGTCGTGGTGGTCTTGCCGGCATCGATGTGCGCGGTGATGCCGATATTGCGAATCCGGTCGAGCGGCGTGGCGGGCACGGTGAAACCTCCAGAGCGGCAACGTGGCGCGCGATCCCGATCGATCCCGGGGAAAGCGGCCCCGGCGCGCCCGTCAATCAGTCGCCGGCCCGATAGCGTCGATATGGCATGCCCCCGCTCGCGCGTCCCCAAGGGGAACGCAGGGCAGGGGCGTCCGGCCGGCTGTGTGTGGCCTGGAGATGCGGCATAGGCGCGCGTTTTGCAAGTGCGAAGTGCCAGCGCGCGGCACACAGGCGTCTGGCGCCTTCACTCTTTGTCACCGAAGGATACGTCGGCCCGGCGTAGATTGAGCGCCATGGACGCGCGTACCGCACAGGCGCTGATCCGCTTCGGCCTGGGCCGCCGGGGCGAGGAGCCGCTGCCCTCCGACCCGGCCGCCTGGCTGCGCGATCAGTTGCGCCAGCCCGACCCGGTCCGACTCGACCCGCGGCCCAGTACCGCGACCGGCCTGGAAGCGCTGGCCTTCGACCGGACCAACAAACCCCCGGCCGGCCAGCGCGTCGTGCCGCCCCTGTTCCGCGCCCAGGCACAGGCGGAGCTGGCGAATGCGATCAGTACCGAGGCGCCGTTCCGCGAACGGCTGGTGTGGTTCTGGACCAACCATTTCACCGTCTCGATCCGTGGCGGTTGCGCCGCGGTGGCCTGCGCCTTCGTGGAGGAGGCGATCCGCCCCCACGTCACCCGCCGGTTCCAGGACATGCTGCTCGCCGTGATGCGGCATCCGGCGATGCTGATCTACCTGAACAATGCCCGCTCGGTCGGTCCGGACAGCCCGGCCGGTGAACGCCGGCACCTCGGCCTGAACGAAAACCTGGCGCGCGAGTGCATGGAGCTGCACACCGTCAGCCCCGCCTCCGGCTATACCCAGGCGGACGTGACCAACTTCGCCCGGATCCTCACCGGCTGGTCGATCGACCTGAAGTCGGACCCGCCGGGCTTCCGTTTTCGTCCCTTCGCACATGAACCGGGTTGGATCTCCGTGATGGGACGCCGCTTTCCGCCGGGCGAGGCCGGCGGCGTCGCGGCGCTGCGATTCCTCGCCAACCATCCCTCCACCCATCGTTTCCTCGCGACACGGCTGGCGCAGCATTTCATCGCCGACGCGCCGTCGGCCGGCGCGGTCCGCCCGATCGAGGCCGCGCTGCGCGACACCGGCGGCAATCTGGGCGCCGCGGCGGGTGCGCTGGTCGAGTCGCCTGCGGCCTGGCAGCCCGGCACGAAGCTGCGCACGCCGCAGGACTACGTCATCGCCACGCTGCGCATGCTGGCGCTGCGGCCGGAAGCGCAGGACAAGCTGAACGTGGCGGGGATTTTGGCGGGGCTGGGACAGCCGTTCTTCAACGCGCCGCAACCCGATGGGTGGTCCGACCGCGCCGCTTCCTGGGCCGCACCCGAGGCGATGATGCGGCGAATCGACTGGGCCTATGCCGTGTCCGGGCGGGTCGCAGCGCCGTCCAGCGGCCGCGATGCCGCCCTGCTGGCCGAAGCGAACCTGGGTCCCCTGCTCAGTCCCGCGACGTTGCTGGCCGTGCACCGCGCTGGCTCCCGCCGTGACGCGATGACCCTGCTGCTGTCCTCTCCCGAATTCCAGAGGCGCTGACCATGCCAAGACTCACCCGCCGCTCTGCTCTGCTGGGGCTGACCGCTGCCGTTTCCCTGGGCAAGGCCTCGCTGGCCGTCGCCGCGGCGCCGGGCGACCGGCGCTTCGTGGTGGTGATTCTGCGTGGGGCGCTGGACGGGATGTCGGCCGTGGTGCCGTACGGCGACCCGGCCCTCGGCTCGCTCCGCGCGGAACTGGTGCCCGGCGGCGTGGGGCAGCCGAACGGCATGCTGGACCTGGGCGGCTTCTACGGCCTGCACCCGTCGCTCGTCAGCCTGCACGCGATGTTCAAGGCGGGTGAACTGCTGCCGGTGCACGCCGTGGTTGGTCCGACCCGCGTGCGCAGCCATTTCGAGGCGCAGGATTGCCTGGAAAGCGGTGCCGACCACCGCATGACCAGCGGCTGGCTGAACCGCGCCGTCGCCGCGATGCCCGGCGCCGCGCACAGCCGGCCCGAGGGCGACGCACTCGCGGTCGGCGTGTCCGTGCCCCTGCTGCTGCGCGGGCCGGCGACGGTGGGAAGCTGGGCGCCGCACGGCGTGCTGACGCCGCCGCCTGACCTCTACACGCAGATCGCCGCACTCAATCAGGACGATCACATCACCGGTCCAGCCATTGCCGAGGGGCTGCGTGAGCGCGGCTTCTCCGCCTCGGTGGTGGGAAACGACGACCCGATGCAGCCCGAGCGGAACCGCTACGCGTTCCCGGCGCTGGCCAGGGCCGCCGGCGAGATGCTGCGCGCGCCGGACGGTCCGCGCATCGCCGCGCTGGAGATCGACGGGTGGGACACGCACCAGGCGCAGGTGCCGCGGCTGGCCGGCGTGCTGAAGCAGCTCGACGGCGGGCTGGCCGGGTTGAAGCTGGGGCTGGGGCCGGCCTGGCCGCAGACCGCCGTTCTGGTGATGACCGAGTTCGGCCGCACCGCGCGGGTGAACGGCACCAAGGGCACCGACCACGGCACCGCGACCGTGGCGTTTGTGGTGGGCGGAGCAGTACGTGGGGGGAGGGTCGGCGGGACGTGGCCCGGGCTGGGTGCCGGCCGCCTGTACGAGAACCGCGACCTCGCGCCGACGACGGAATTGCGCGCGGTCGCCAAGGGTCTGCTGGCCCAGCATCTGGGGCTGTCCACGGTGGCGTTGGGACAGGTGTTTCCGGGCAGCGGCGCGGTGGGACCGATGGGCGGACTGCTGAGGACGTAGCCGGCATCGCGGCCGCGACGGCACCGCCATTGCGCCTGGGGCCGTACCAACAACACGCAGGCTGCCGCGCCGGTATCGCGTGCGGCGCCGTACCGGCACCGCGCCAGGGGCTGCGCCGGCGCCGTTCGATTACCGGCCCGTGGAGCCCTTGGCACCATCATTGGCGCCACTTGTGCCGCATGCTCCACGGCGCGATCCTCCGTGCAGCCAAAGCATAGAATGGAGGAAACGCCATGTCCGTCTTCGTCATCGGCGGAGCCGGCTTTATCGGCATCCGCCTGATCCCGCTGTTGCTCGCGCGCGGCGAGCAAGTGACCTGCATGGACATCAACCCGAACGCACCGGTGCTGACCGCGCTCGGCGAGCGGGTGAAGCTGCTGCGCGGCGACGTGACGCAGTTCGACGACGTGATGGCGGCGATGACCGCGGCCCGCCCCGAGCGCGTGATCAACCTCTCCTATATGCTGGGCAGCGAGCACGCCCCGCATACCGCGTTGAAGCTGAACATCGTCGGCATGGACAACTGCTTCGAAGCGTCCCGTCTGATCGGCGCAAAGCACGTGGTCTACGCCAGCTCGCTGGCGGTGAACGGCGAGCAATTCCACTACGGCGAGCGTGCGATTACCGAAGACGATTTCCGCCACGGCCACGTGCAATACGCCATGCACAAAATCTTCAACGAATTCCAGGCGCAGGACTACCGTGAGAAATTCGGCATGACGATCACCGGCGTGCGGCCGGCCAACGTCACCGGCCCCGACAAGGTGCGTGGCTCGGTTGATCACGTGAACTGCATCACCCAGCCGGCGCGTGGCAAGCCAATCAGCTTCCCGTTTGCCGATGCGATGCGCTGCCCGATCCACGTCGATGATGTCGCCGAGGTATTCGCCCGCGTGCTGCTGGCTGACAAGCCGAAGCATGCCGTCTACAGCACCGGTGGCACCGCGATAAGCCTCGGCGATCTTGCAGATATCGTTCGCGGCTTTCTGCCCGACGCGCGAATCAGCTTCGAAAGGCCGACCGGCGGCAAGGCGATTTCCGGCAACTATCTGATCGAGAACGCGCGCCTGGTACAGGAATTCGGCGTGCAGTATCGCCCCTATCGCGAGCGCGTCCTGCAAATCATCAACGAAGTCCGCGCGCAGGAGGGTTTGCCGCTGGTGGCGGGGTAGGGCACTCGCGGGTTTCGGCGCGGGCCGAAACGCCGCGGCGGCAGGACGCGGCGCAAGCTCTCGCCCATTCCATCTGCTGAACCGCGTTCATATATGATGCCGCTATGCGCGCCCCACCGGCGCAGCATGGCATTTATATTGCCGCACGCGCCATATCGCCGCACCGCCGTCAAAATCGATGGGTGCAGCTTGAACAGGATTCGCGAAACTACATTTGGGATTCCGAAGGCGCCGGGGGAGGAGCTTCCGGCGCTCTTCGACGACACCAAAGCCTATCCGACACCAGGCGAGATCATTGGCCAGATCGGCCTCGTGATTGTCATTTGCCTCGGCCTGGGATTGCTCGCGCGGGTGATCGTCGCGTTCGCCGGCGTCCACTAGCGGACGGCGGCGGCGCCTGGCGCCCTGACGAAACACCAAACGGTCTATATGCCGCTTATATGCGCCCATGAGTCACGACACATCGAAAATATACGCCGCTCGTTATATGTGGTGTGCCGAAGCCGAGGCCGCGCGCCTGCGGGCACGCCGGCGCGCGTGCAGGCAAAGCCGGCGGCGCCACAAGGATCCATCGCCATGCTTGACGTCATCTACCTGCTGATCGGCGCCGTCTTCCTCGGCGCCTGCGTGCTCTACGCCTACGCCTGCGATCGTCTCTGAAAGGTCGTGCCATGATCTTTGACTACGTCCTGGGCGGCATCGTTACCGTCGGCTTGCTGGCCTACCTGGTGTTCGCACTGGTTCGCCCGGAGCAATTCTGAATCGTGCGCGTCCCGACCAGTGTTGCGGGCGCGGCACGGCCGCCGCGCCGCGACCTCGGTCCGCGGCGCGTGCCGTGGAAACATCTCAAGCCTGAAGGCTCCTGGTCATGACTCTCAACGGATGGCTGCAGATAGCGCTGTACAGCGTGCTGCTGATCCTGATCACCCGCCCGATCGGCGGCTTCATGGCCCGCGTATTCGACGGCGAGCGTAACCTGCTCTCGCCCGTCCTGCGCCCGGTCGAACGCGGCATCTATCGCCTGTGCGGCGTCGATGAGACGCAAGAGCAACACTGGATCAGCTACACCATCGCCATGCTGGCATTCAGTTTTGCCGGCTTCGTCGTGCTGTACGGCATCCAGCGGCTGCAAAATCATCTGCCCTTCAATCCGGCCGGCCAGGATGCGGTCTCGCCCGACCTCTCATTCGACACTTCGGTGAGCTTCCTGACCAACACCAACTGGCAGTCCTACGTGCCGGAAACGACGATGAGCTATCTGACCCAGATGGCTGGGCTGACGGTGCACAATTTCGTCTCCGCCGCGACCGGCATTGCGCTGGCGGTGGCCCTGGTGCGGGGCTTTTCCCGGCGTTCGGCGAAGACCATTGGCAATTTCTGGGTCGATCTGACCCGTTGCACGCTGTACATCCTGCTTCCGGTCTGCATCGTTCTGACGTTCGTGTTCGTCTGGCAGGGCATGCCGCAGAACCTCGCCGCCTACACCGACGCCACCACGCTGGAAGGCGCCAAGCAGGTGATCGCCCAGGGACCGGTCGCGTCGCAGGAAACCATCAAGATTCTCGGCACCAACGGCGGCGGCTTCTTCAACGCCAACTCGGCCCATCCGTTCGAAAACCCGACCGCTCTGACCAACCTGATGCAGATGCTGATGATGCTCTCGCTCGGCGCCGGCCTTACCAACATGTTCGGCCGCATGGTCGGCAGCGAGCGCCAGGGCTGGGCGATCTTCGGCGTCATGTTCGTGCTCTTCCTCGCCGGCGTGACGATCGCCTACGCCGTCGAGGCGCAGGGCAATCCCGGCTTCACGGCATTCCACGTCGACCAGACCGCCACGGCGTTGCAGAGCGGCGGCAACATGGAAGGCAAGGAGGTGCGCTTCGGCATCGCCAACTCCGTCCTGTTCACCACCACCACGACCGATGCATCCTGCGGCGCCGTCAACAACATGCACGATAGCCTGCTGCCGCTCGCGGGCGCGGTGCCGCTGGTCAACATCATGCTGGGCGAGATCATCTTCGGCGGCGTCGGCTCCGGCCTCTACGGCATGCTGCTGTTCGTCATCGTGGCGATGTTCGTGGCCGGGCTGATGGTCGGGCGAACGCCGGAATATCTCGGCAAGAAGCTGGAAGCGAAGGAGGTCAAGATGGCCATGCTCGCCATCCTGGTGCTGTCGCTCTCCATCCTGGGCTGGACTGCGCTGGCGGCGGTGCTGCCCGTCGGCCCCGCCGCCACCAACAATGCCGGCCCGCATGGCTTCAGCGAGATGCTGTATGCCTACACGTCGGCCACCGGCAACAACGGCAGCGCCTTCGCCGGCATCAGCGCCAACACGCCGTTCTGGAACGACACGCTGGCGCTGGCGATGTTCATGGGCCGCTTCCTGGTGATCATTCCAGCGCTCGCCGTGGCCGGATCGCTGGTGCAGAAAAAGATCGTGCCCGTTTCGGCTGGCACCTTCCCCACCGACGGTCCCCTCTTCGTCGGCCTGGTGATCGGCGTGATCCTGATCACCGGCGGCCTGATCTTCTTCCCGGCGGTATCGCTCGGCCCGATCGTCGAGCACTACGCGATGTACGCCGGCAAGCTCTACTAACACAGGCAGTCCTACAGCCATGGAACATGTCAACAAGCGGGCCGACAGGTCCTCGATCCTGGACACCGCCATCCTGGTACCCGCGATCGGCGAGGCGTTCGCCAAGCTCGATCCGCGCGTGATGCTGAAGAATCCGGTGATGTTCGTTGTGGAAGTCGTCGCCACGCTCACCACGGTGATCTTCCTGCGCGAACTGATCGCCGGCGGCGGCACCCATATGGGCGTCACCTTCCAGATCATCGTCTGGTTATGGCTCACCGTGGTGTTCGCCAACTTCGCCGAAGCCGTGGCGGAAGGCCGCGGCAAGGCGCAGGCGGCGACGTTGCGCCGCGCGCGCACCGAGACCATGGCCAAACGCCTGGTCACGCAGGATGCGGCGAACTATCAGGAAGTCGCCGCGCCGCAATTGCAGCCGGGCGATATCGTGCTGGTGGAAGCCGGCGACCTGATCCCCAGCGACGGCGACGTGATCGAAGGCATCGCCTCGGTCGACGAATCCGCCATCACCGGCGAATCCGCACCCGTCATTCGCGAAAGCGGCGGCGACCGTTCCGCGGTGACGGGGGGCACCCGTATGCTGTCCGACTGGGTGAAGGTTCGCATTACCGCCGCGCAGGGCTCCACCTTCCTCGATCGCATGATCGCGCTGGTGGAAGGCGCCGAACGCCAGAAGACCCCCAACGAAATCGCGCTCAACATCCTGCTCGCCGGCCTGACCATCATCTTCGTCATCGCGGTGGCGACCATCCCGAGCTTCGCCGCCTATGCGGGCGGATCGATTTCGGTGGTGATCCTGGTCGCCCTGTTCGTCGCGTTGATCCCCACCACGATCGGCGCACTGCTGTCCGCGATCGGCATCGCCGGCATGGACCGCCTGGTGCGCTTCAACGTGCTGGCGATGTCGGGCCGCGCGGTGGAAGCCGCCGGCGATGTCGATACGCTGCTGCTGGACAAGACCGGCACCATCACGCTGGGCAACCGCCAGGCGACGGAGTTCTTCCCGCTGACCGGCGTCAATGAAAGCGAGCTGGCCGACGCGGCGCAGCTTGCCTCGCTGCCCGACGAGACGCCGGAAGGCCGCTCCATCGTCGTGCTGGCGAAGGAGAAGTACAATATCCGCGGCCGCGACATGGCTCCCATGGGCGCGCACTTCATTCCGTTCTCGGCGCAGACGCGGCTTTCCGGCATCGACGTGGAAGGTGCGTCGATCCGCAAGGGCGCGGTGGACGCGGTGCTGGCATGGGTACGCAGCGGCGGCGCTGGCCCTGCTGGCGAGGGTGGCGTCGCGACCGCGGTACGTCCGACGGTGACCGACGCCGCGGTGCGCGAACTGCAAGCGAAGTCCGACGAGATCGCCAAGGCCGGCGGCACGCCGCTGGCAGTGGCGAAGAACGGCCGCCTGCTCGGTGTTATCTACCTGAAGGACATCGTGAAGGGCGGCATCCGCGAGCGCTTCAACGAGCTGCGCCGCATGGGCATCCGTACCGTGATGATCACCGGCGACAACCCGCTGACCGCCGCCGCGATCGCCGCTGAAGCCGGGGTGGACGATTTCCTCGCCCAGGCGACGCCGGAGACCAAGCTGAAGCTGATTCGCGATGAGCAAGCGCAGGGCAAGCTGGTGGCGATGTGCGGCGACGGCACCAACGACGCGCCGGCGCTGGCGCAGGCCGACGTGGGCGTGGCGATGAACACCGGCACCATGGCCGCCCGCGAGGCCGGCAACATGGTGGATCTCGACAGCGATCCCACCAAGCTGATCGAGATCGTGGAGATCGGCAAGCAGTTGCTGATGACCCGCGGCGCGCTGACCACGTTCAGCATCGCCAACGACGTGGCGAAGTATTTCGCCATGATCCCAGCGATGTTCGTGGTGTTCTATCCGCAGCTCAACGCGCTGAACGTGATGCGCCTGAGCAATCCGCAGAGCGCCATCCTGTCGGCGATCATCTTCAACGCGCTGATCATCGTGGTGCTGATCCCCTTGGCGCTGAAGGGCGTCAAATACAAGCCGATCGGCGCGGCTGCGATCCTGCGCCGCAACCTGTTGATCTATGGCCTTGGCGGCATCGTGGCCCCGTTCGTCGGCATCAAGCTGATCGACATGCTGGTGACCGCCATCGGCCTTGCCTGAGGAACTGAACAACCATGAACCACATCCGCCCCGCCATCGTGATGATCGTCGTGATGACGCTCATCACCGGGCTTGCCTACCCGCTGGCGATGACCGGCATTGCCCAGGTGCTGTTTCCCAATCAGGCGAACGGCAGCCTGATCACAAGGGACGGCAAGGTGATCGGCTCCGCGCTGATCGGCCAGAACTTTACCGGCGACAAGTACTTCTGGGGCCGTCCGTCGGCCACGACCGAGGCTGACCCGAAGGATCCGACCAAAACGATCTCGGTGCCGTATGCCGCGGACAACTCCAGCGGTTCGAATCTGGGGCCCACGTCGAAGGCACTGGTCGATCGGGTGAAGGACCAGGCGGCGGCGCTGGCGAAGACGAATCCCGGCACGCCGATCCCGGTCGACCTGGTGACCACCTCGGCCAGCGGCCTGGACCCCGATATCACGCCCGCCGGCGCCTATTTCCAAGTACCGCGTGTTGCCAAGGCGCGGGGATTGCCGGAGGACCAGGTGCACCAGCTCGTTTCCGACCATATCACCGGACGGTTGTTCGGCCTGATCGGTGAGCCGCATGTGAACGTGCTGAAGCTGAACCTGGCGCTGGACGGGCTGAAGTGAGGGAGGCCGTTGCGGTGAGGCGGGTTGTCTAGCGGATTGGTGCAGGTTCACCGCAAAGACGCGACGACGCAAAGTCAGTTCATCAAATGCCATTGGAACGTCGTGCAATGCCTTGGCAGCATTCGAAATCGCTTGATGGCCCTGGCTTCGCGTCTTTGCGTCTTTGTGGTGAATCTTTCAACACCGAAACCAGCCGCACGGGCCTCGCCCCACGAGCGGCAAGCCCCTCCCTCGCGGAAGGGGCTTTTTCTCGCAACCAATCATGCCTTGGCCGATCCCTTTACAGCGTCTTCGCCTTGGTCGTTGACGGCATGTAGGGGCTCCACGGGTTCGGCTGGATCAGCCCGGTGTGGTAGACCACCGCGAACTGTCCGTTTGCCTGCACCTCACCGATCATCAGCGGCTTCGCCATGTGGTGGTTGGCGCCCATCTTCACTTCGAACCCCGTCGGCGAGTTCACCGTCTGCCCGATCATCGCCTTGCGCACCGCGTCGACCTCGGGCGTGCCGGCCTTGGCCACCGCCTGCACCCACATGTGGAACAGATCGCGTTCCGATTCCATCGGGTCGTTGGTGACCTTTTTCGGATCCTTGGTATAGGCGTGCCACTGCTTGATGAACTTCGTATTCTCCGGGTTGCGCACCGATTCGAAATAGCTCCACGCCGCCATGTGGCCGACCAGCGGCCTGGTATCGATGCCGGCCAGTTCCTCCTCGCCGACCGAGAACGCGATCACCGGAATGTCCGTTGCCTTGATGCCCTGGTTGCCCAGCTCCTTGTAGAACGGCACGTTGGCATCGCCGTTGATGGTGGATACCACCGCGGTCTTCTTGCCGTTCGAACCGAACGTCTTGATCCTGGCAACCTCGGTCTGCCAGTCCGAGAACGCGAACGGCGTGTAGTTCTCCAGGATATCCTCGTCCGCGACGCCGGCCGATTTCAGGAAGCCGCGCATGATCGTGTTGGAGGTGCGCGGATAGACGTAGTCGGTGCCTTCCAGCACGAAGCGCTTCACCGAGCCGCCTTGCTCGCTCATCAGCCATTTCAGCGCCGGCACCGCCTTGTTGTCCGGCACCGAGCTGCCATAGAACACGTTGTTCGATTGCTCCTCGCCCTCGTATTCCAGCGGGTAGTAGAGCAAGCCGTTGAGCTCTTCGAACACCGGCAGCACCGACTTGCGGGACACCGAGGTCCAGCAGCCGAACACCGCCGAGACCTTGTCCACGACCAGCAACTGGCGGGCCTTTTCCGCGAACAGGGGCCAGTTCGATGCAGGGTCGACGACGACCGGCTGGATTTGCCGGCCCAATATGCCGCCGCGGGCATTCTGCTCCGCGATCTCCATCAGCATCAGGTCTTTCAGGATCGTCTCGCTGATCGCCATGGTGCCCGACAGCGAGTGCAGGATGCCGACCTTGATCGGCGCTGGGGCGGCGCGTGCGGGCCGCAGTCCGAGACCGCCGGCCAGCGGCAGCGCCGCGGCCGTGCGCAGCCAGGAACGACGCGTGAGTTTCATCGGAGGGCTCCTCTGACTTGTTGACACCTGTCCGGGCATCCGCGGACCGGGCACGACGCGTGCGCCATTGCCTGGTCCCGGATCTCCCGTGCCGCGCAGCTTGGCGGGCATGCCGGCCGATCCTGAGAGCCACCCCCCGCAAATGGCATGGAGCCAGCACGCGCCGCGCAGCCCGCCCCCGAAGGGCCGTCGCCTCCCCCTAACGCCTATTTGGTACGCGATCCCAAGACGTATGCCTTGGATCTGCCAAAACAACGCGCAGTTTGCCCCGCCCTCGCCCTGGCGAGGGAGCCAGTCCCTGCAACTGCGATGGGTCCAGTTGGCGCTCCCGCGATACGGCAAGACCGGCCTATTGCCTCGCGCAGGGCATGGTGGCCGTGATATTGCCCAACTGGCCCCATTCCCCCTTGGCGCGCACCCGCGCCGAAGCCGGAGCGTCGCTGTGCAAATACAGATCAGCCTGCTGCTGGACCGGGCACGACCGGAGACACTCACCGCCCAACTGGTAAGCCAGGTGCGCGACGCGATCCGCCTGGGCCGGATCACGCCAGGCGCGCGCCTGCCGTCCTCACGGCGGCTGTCGGAGCAATTGGGCATCGGGCGCAATACCGTGGTGCGCGCCTACGAAACGCTGCTGATGGAGTGCTACGTCGAAGCCCGCCCGGCTTCCGGCATCTTCGCCACGCTGCCGGTGCTGGACCTGCGCCCGGCCCTGGCCGCCGCCGTGCCTGGGAATGTCGCCGCGCCCCATCGCGCGCGCGGGACGGCCCCGTTGGCACTCCCACCACCGCCCGCGCGGCCAGCGGGCGGCAGCGTCCCGTCGGCGGTGGCGCCCGTTCGCAACCGGCTGTCGTTCGATTTCGCGCCGGGCCGGACGGACCCGGCGTTGTTTCCGTTGAAGGCCTGGCGCCGGCTGCTGCGCGCCTGCCTGGCCCAGGGCGCCGCCGCGGGCCTGTCGCAGCCCGTCGACCCGTTCGGCCTCGCCGCCCTGCGCGCGGCGATCGCCAACCACCTCGCATCCGCCCGCGGCATCGTCGCCGAGCCGGGGCAGATCGTGATCACCAACGGCACGGCCGAGGGGATCGCCCTCGCGGCGCGGCTGCTGCTGCGTCCGGGCTCGGCCGCGGCAATGGAGATGCCCGGCTATCGCCCCGCCGCCGCGGCGTTCGAGGCCGCCGGCGCCGAACTGGCCGGCGTGCCGGTGGATGAAGAAGGGGTGCTCCCGGCCGAACTTCCCATGCCGCCGGCCGCGTTGCTGTACCTGACCCCGGCCCACCAATACCCGACCGGCCACGTGCTCTCGCCTGCGCGGACAGGGCAGGTGGCCGCATGGGCACGCCGCACCGGGTGCATGATCGTGGAAGACGATTGCGGCGCGGACTTCCGCTACGAGGGCGCCGCCGCCCCGGCCCTGGCCGCCGCCGCCCCCGAATGCACCATCCATCTCGGCACGTTCTCGCAATCGCTCGGCGCCGGGCTGCGACTGGGCTACATGGTCGTGCCGCCGCCCCTGGTCGATGCGGTGCGCGCCGCCAAGGCCCTGCTCAACGGCGGCAGCCCCTGGCTGGAGCAAGCCGCCATGGCGGAGTTCATCCGCGGCGGCAGCTTCGTCTCCCACGTGCTGCGCATGCGCACCGCCTATCGCGAGCGGCGCGACCACCTGCTGGCCGCCTTGCAGCGCCATTTCGGCGACGTCGAGATCAGCGGCGACACCGGCGGCCTGCATCTGTTCTGGCACCTGCCCGCCGGCGTGCCCGACGCGGCCACGGTGGAGGCGCTGGGCCGGCGCGCGCGCGTGGGCGTGTATTCGCTGCCGTCGGCCAACGTGTGCGACCCGTCTGCGGGGGTGCTGTCGCGACGTGGCATCATGCTCGGCTACGCCGGCCTGACCCCGAAGCAGATCGAGCAAGGCATCGCCCGCCTGTCCGACGCCGTGGACGACGCCCTGGACGGGCACCGCATCGAGTTCGGCGACCTGCTCGCCTGGCGGCCGAGCGTATCACGCGCCTCGCCCCGGCCGGTGGCGCGGCGGGCGGCCAAACCGGCTCCATGGTTTCGCCAGAAACCGGCTCTCCCGGCGCCGGCGCCGCGCCGGGCAGATTCGCGCGCGACGATCGCGGAGGGAGCCAGCGCGCCGATGCCAGTGGTCACCGGACTTTACAGGTACCCGGTCAAGGGCCTGAGCCCACAGCCGGTCGAGACCGTGCCGGTGCAGGCCGGCAAGCCGTTCCCGTTCGACCGCATCTTCGCCCTGGCGCGCCCCGGCACCAGGATGAACGCCGCGGAACCCAAATGGGCCAAGAAAGGTCTGTTCGTCATGCTGATGCTGGACGAGGGCCTGGCCAGCGTCCGCACCCATCTCGATGAGGCGACGCTGGAACTGACCGTGCTGGACGGCGACCGCCCCGTGCTGGCCGCGGGCCTCGCCGACGCCGATGGCCGCGCCCGGGTCGAGGCATTCTTCCACCGTCTGGTGCCGAGCCTGGCCACGCCTCCGACCCTGGTGCGGGCGCGTGACGGGCATTTCATGGACAAGCCCGACAACGTGGTGTCGCTGATCAATATCGCGACGGTGCGCAGCCTGGAGGCACTGTGGGACCTGGACCTCGACCCGCTGCGGTTCCGCGCCAACATCTACATCGACGGCGCTGCGCCCTGGGAGGAGTTCGACTGGGTCGGCCACGATATCCGGCTGGGCGAGGCAGTGTTCTGGGTGGATCGCCGCAACGGCCGCTGCGGCGCCACCAACGTCAATCCGGTCACCGGGGCGCGCGACCGCGACATTCCGGGCTCGCTGCGCAAGGCGTTCGGCCATAAGGATCTGGGGGTGTACCTGGTGGCGCGCACCGACGCCGCGTTGTCGGTGGGTGACGTGCTGCAACGGCCCGGCGGTATCGTGCCGCGTTCCCCGGTGCCGAAGGATGCGGGCGTGCCGTCGGGCGCCCGGACGTTCATCTGCCGCGGCTGCTACTACGTCTACGACGAGGCGCAGGGCGCGCCGGCCACCGGCGCCGCTCCTGGGACGCGTCTGGCCGACCTGCCCGCCGGCTGGCGCTGTCCGGATTGCGGTGGGGAGAAGGTACTGTTCCGGCCGCATGCGGCGGATGGTGGGAACGGCAAGACGACGATGATGCTGACGAAGTGATTCCGAAAGTGGATGCGCGTTCGGTGTAGGCCGGGCAGGCGATTGCGAACACCCAAACCGATGTGATTGCGAGTTGACCACCGTCCGACAGGGCCGACCCGCGGCTGAATATATGGCGGATGTCTTGGTGAGTACGCCGCTGTGCTGTCGCGGTTACAGTCTAATCCGTCAGCGCCGAGATCTGCATCATGACTGACGCAAGTCAGTCAGGCGCGCGGGGGCAAAGCACCTCGATCGTACGGCATGTCTGTGATCGCGATTTGTCGCTGCGCTCGTTGCAGCGATCCCGCTAACGGCGACACACGGGACCGAACCCGGTCAGCGCCGATAACGCATCCGCCAGGCCAGGCGCACAGGCAAGAATCGGATTGCCGGCATGCGGCCCGTCACCCGCAAGAAACGGGTTGATGCACGCGCCCGCTTCGGACAGCAGTACCAATCCCGCCGCCACGTCCCACAGATTGATATGCAGTTCGACATATCCGTCCGACCTGCCGGCCGCCACGTCAGCCAGCGCCAGCGCCCCGGACCCGCCCAGCCGTAACCTCGCACCGCGCGCCATCAGGCGCTGGCAAAGCGCCAGGAAGTCGCTGTCGGAGCGCCGGTGCGACCAGCCGACCTCGACCACCGCCCGCTCCAGCGCCGCGGTGTCCGAGGCGCGGATCGCGGCGCCGTTCAGCGTCGCGCCGGCGCCTTGGCGCGCGACATAGGTCTCCGCCAGCGCCGGGGCCACGATCACGCCGATCAGCGGCGTGCGGTCCTCCAGGCATGCCACCGACACGCAGAACCGGCGCTGGCCGCGCATGTAGTTGGCGGTGCCGTCGATCGGGTCGACGACCCAGCGCAGGCTGCCACCGCGCGCGACGCCGCCTTCCTCGCCCTGGAATCCATCGTCCGGAAACGCCGCAGCCAATCGCTCCGAAAGAAAGCGTTCGACCGCACCGTCCGCCTGGGTGACCCAATCCTGCGGCCCCTTCAATGCAGGCGTGAGGTCAGCGCGCATCCGCATCGCCAGAACGCCGGCTTCGGCGGTCAGCGCCACCGCGGTCTCGAAACGTTTTTCCAGTGCCGTCATGGCGTCCCCGCGCATCAAGCTGCGCACGAACTGGCGCCGCCGAAGCGGGATGGCAAGCAGCAATCGCCGCCCGCCATGATTGCACCGGTGCGAGCAGCCGGTTCGATTTGGCAACACAGGCAGTAACGCCGGCAGTTCCGGCAACCCAAGTCAGAGGCATGACAGAACGATGACAATCGGCAGCAAAAATTTCGCGAATCAGGAATGTAGATTTTGATCTTCCAGCTTGCGGAAATACCGCGCTTGCGGTCTGATCCAGCCACAGTCATCAGGCCAAAGCGCCATGCCGCTGGAGCATGTCCTGCCGGACGCCGTGCAGCCGATTGCCGAACGACGCCAGGCCGGCCAGGCCCTCCGCAAGGTCGTGCCGCGCAGCCTGCATGCGTCGTGGAAGGCGGCGTCTGGCCGTGTCGATCCGGTGCAGATGCTGATCGATACCGACCGCCATCGGCTGTCGCACCTGCTGCCGATCCGCTATGGCCGTATGCGTGCGTCGCCCTTCGCCTTCCTGCGTGGTTCCGCTGCCGTTATGGCCGCGGACCTTGCCGAGACACCCACCAGCGGTCTCTGGGTACAATCCTGCGGCGACTGCCATCTGGCGAATTTTGGTACCTTCGCCTCGCCCGAGGGCGCGCCGGTCTTCGATGTCAACGATTTTGACGAAACGCTGCCGGCGCCATTCGAATGGGATTTGAAACGGCTCGCCACCAGCTTCGCCGCGGATGCGCTCGGGCGCGGCGAGAACGACAAGACGGCACGGCACCTCGCACGCACGGTGGCACTGTCGTACCGCGCCCACATGGCGGAACTTGTGAAACTGGACCCGCTGAGCGCGTGGCGGCTGCGGATCGACATACTGCCGGTGCTGAACGGGATCGACGACGAGCGCCTGCGCGACCGCTGCCTGAGGCGGCTTCAGGCCGCGACCGATGCGTCGCACAAGGGCTATCCCAAGCTGATCGAGCGCCACAAAGGCGAATGGCGCATCCGCGCGCGTCCGCCTCTGCTGATGCCGCTGTCGGGCCTGGCCGACGATACGCATGAGCAGGCCGCGCGCGCGGCTTTCGATTCGTATAAATTGAGTCTGCCCGAGGAGCGTCGCGTGCTGCTGGACCGCTACACGCTGGCCGACGTCGCCTTCAAAGTGGTCGGCATCGGCAGTGTCGGCACGTTCTGCGCCATCGCCCTGCTCGCCACCGCCGACGACGCGCTGCTGTTGCTGCAATTGAAGGAAGCATCCGCCTCCGCGCTGGCGCCTTATGCCGGGCCGAGCCTGTACGCCAACCAGGGCCAGCGCGTCGTGGTGGGCCAGCGCCTGATGCAGACCCTGCCGGATATTTTTCTCGGCTGGACGGCAGACCGTGGCGACGATCAGCATTGCTACGTGCGGCAGTTGAAGGACTCGCGCCTGGCGCAGGTGGGCGAGTTGTCGGAGCAGGCGCTGCCGCATCACGCGGTGCTGTGCGGCGCAACGCTGGCGCGGGCGCATGCGCGTACGGGCGACGCGGCGCGGATCGCGGGATACATGGGCTCGGGCGGCGTGTTCGATGCGGCAATCGCCGATTTCGCCGTTGCCTACGCCGCGCAGGTCGAACGCGACTGGCGCTTGTTCCTCGAGGCGATCAAGGCGGGGGCGGTCGAGGCGACCGCAGCGTAACGGGCATTCGCACGCAGGCCGGCGTCGGGCCCGGGCCTGCGGCGCCGCACCCGCGACGCCAGGCCTGCAATGCCGGGCCTGCCGCGCCGCGTCTGCGACGCCGCGCTGGATGACCGGCCGGTTTATCGCTAAGCTACGGGCAGAGACGCCAATACCAAGGGAGCCAGTCCATGACCGCGCAGACCAAAGGCCGCATCCGCCACGTCGCGTTGAGCGTCGAGGACCCGTGGGAGACCGCCGAATTCTACAAGCAGGCCGTGGGCCTGCAGGAAGTCACCGAACTGGACGGTCCGCTCGCCGAGGGCGTGTTCCTGACCGATGGCGTGGTGAACCTCGCGATCCTGCATTTCAAGAGCGATGAGGCAGCGCAGGGCACCGGCAAGGATTACGTCGGCATCCACCATATCGGCTTCTGGGTCGATGACGTGGTGGAGCAAGGCAAGATCGCGCGCAATGCCGGCGCGACCTGGATCATGGGCGATCCGAACAATCCGGACGGCTACGAAGTGAAGCACACCGACCTGTCGGGCATCATTTTCGACATCGCGGCGCATGGCTGGGCGGGGTCGCAGAAGAATCCCGGCGACGCCGACAACATCGTGCACCCGAACCCGCAGCGCCGGCTGGCGAAGTTCGACGAACGGCGGGCACGGGCGCGGGCGAAGATCGCTGCGATGGGCGCGCGGGAGACGGCGGCCGCGGCGGAGTAGGACGCGGACGGACGGGCGCTCCTGCCCGATCACCCTCACCCTCGCCGCTTCGCGTCTTGACCTCTCCCGCGCTGCGAACAGCGCAGCGCGGGAGAGGTTTTTTTGTCCCGGAGAGCTTTTTTCGTGCCGGGGATTTTTTAGTTAGTGAATCCGAACCGGCAGTGACCGGATCGAGCGCAGGAAATTGGAATACGCGTAGACCGGCTTGTCCTGCACCTCAATCTTCAGGTCGCGGCGCAGGACTTCTTCCCACAGGATGCGCAACTGCATCTCGGCCAGGCGGTTGCCCAGGCAGCGGTGGATGCCGAAACCGAACGACATATGCTCGCGCGGCCGGCGGCGATCGACGATGAACTCGTTGGGCCGTTCGATCGCCTCATCGTCGCGATTGCCGGAGATGTACCAGACCACCACCTTGTCGCCGGCCTTCACCGGCTTGCCGCCGATCTCGGCATCCGCGACCGCGGTGCGGCGCATGTGGATCACCGGGGTCTGCCAGCGCACGATCTCCGACACCGCGCTCGGCACCAGTTCGGGGTGCTCCCGCAGCTTCTGGAACTGATCGGGGAACTGCGCGAACCCCCACACGCCGCCCGACATCGAATTGCGCGTCGTGTCGTTGCCGCCGACCAAGAACAGAATCAGGATGCCCATGCGCTGGCGCAGCGTCATCCGGCTGGTTTTTTCACCGTGCGCCAGGATCGAGATCACGTCGAAGCTTTGCGGCTTCTTCGCCCGCTCCTCCCACAGCTCGTTCATATGTTCGGTGAACTTCACCTGCTCGGCGAACCGCTCCTCCTCCGACCGCACCAGCGCGTCCGGCGCATGGATGTTGCAGATCGCGATGTCAGACCAGCGGATCAGGCGGCGCTTCTCCTCGATCGGATAATCGAACAAGGTCGCCAGCATCATCGAGGTCAGCTCGATCGAGACATGCTCCACCCAGTTGAAGGTCTCGCCGCGCGGCAGCCGGTCCAGCACCATGTTGGTGCGTTCGCGGATCAGTGCCTCCATCTTTGCCAGCGTGATGGGATTCACCGTGCCGCTGACTTCGCGCCGCTGGTCGTCATGCTCCGGCGGGTCCATGCGGATGAAGCTGGTGCGCTCCATGCCCTTGGGCGGGTCCTCGATCATGATGCCGCCGACTTCGTCGGACGAGGAGAACACCTTGTGGTTCACCTCCACCTGCACGATGTCGCGGTATTTCGTCACCGCCCAGTACGGCCCGTAGGGACTGTCCGGCGTGTGGTGCACCGGGTCCTCGCGGCGCAGCCGTTCGAAATACGGCTGCCACGCATCGTCATAGTAGAGCTGCGGATCGCTGACATCGATCCGCTCCAGCGGCAGCGACCACGCATGCCCCTGGGCGTGTGCATTGGGATCGAGAGCAACGGGTGCGTTCATCGTCGTCCTCCCTGGTTCGGCTTTGCCTCTCGGCGCGCTTGCCGCGCGTCTTGTTTGGTGCGGCGTACCCGCCGCGGCACGTCAGGTCAGTGCTGGCCCTCCGGCATCCGGACCACCAGCCCGTCCAACTCCTCGGTCATCGTGATCTGGCAGGACAGCCGCGAGTCCGGCTGTGCCACCGCGGCGAAGCTCAGCATGCTGGCTTCCTGCGAGCCCGGTTGCGGCAGGCCGGTCTTTTCCAGCCAGGGCTCCTGCACATAGACATGGCAGGTGGCGCAGGCGCATTCGCCGCCGCAATCGGCATCGATGCCCGGCACGTCGTTGTCCACCGCGCCACGCATGACGGAGAGGCCGACCGGCACCTCGACCTCATGCGGCGTTCCGTTGAATTCGATGTAGGTGACACGCGGCATGCCGTGTTCTCTCCCCTGGGCCGCGGCTGCTTCTCGAGGCCGCACTACCCGCCAGTAGCATGACTGGCAGCGCAACACGACTCCTTTCCGGCCGTCCGTTCAGGCACTTCCGTCCGGCAGGGCGCGGCGGTCATTCCCGGCCCGAAGGGTTGAAATTCTGCGGCGGACCCCAGCGCACCACCTGCGGGCCGCCGCCGTTCGGGTTGGTCACCAGCGCATTGTCCCAATAGGTGCCTTGCAGATCCGGCGCTCTGCCAACCGGCGCGTCGCACGACACCAGCATCGCGCCCGCGATCAACAGCGCAGCAGCCCGCGCCACATCGCGTCTCCGCTCCGCGTTGCGCGACACCATCCGTATCGTCTGCATCCGGCCCTGCTCCTCCATGCCGCCCGCCCGGTCGCGCAAGCCGGCAGGCCCGGCAGCCGCGCAGTGTGACGAATGTCATGTAGGCGCGAAACCGCGTTTCGCAGGGGGCAGCACGGCGGCAGCCCGCGCGGCGGTCAGGGCCCGAGGCGAAGTGGACGAATCAGTCAGGCGGCGCACGGACCCCACCCCGTCATGGTGCGCGAAGGCGCACCATCCACGACTGCAGCGTGCAACGAGGAAGAACCTATGCGGGTGGCAGTGGCGGCCGGACGTTGAATGCGGTTCGGTATGCGTCCCACTGCACGAGGGAGCATCCGATGGGACCGCAAGACAACGCCAAGCCGACCGCCACCGAGGGCGAGCGTGCCACGCTTCTGGTTTCATTTGAACTGAGCCGGAAGAACTGAGTGCTGACGATGCAGCAGCCACACAGTGGCAAGCTGTCGCGGGTCACGGTGGCGGCGTGCGACACCGGCCATGTGTTGGAGGTGGTAAGGAAGCATCGCCAGCAGGCAGAGCAGCGGACCGGAGGGCCGGTGCGGATCGTCAGCATCTACGAGGCTGGTTTGGACGGCTTCTGGCTGCATCGCTGGCTGACGGATCAGAGCATCGAGAACCAGGTGGTGGATCCTGCCTCGATCCTGGGACCGCAACGCCGGCGCAATGCCAAATCGGATCGTATCGATGGCGAGAAGCTGGTCCGCAGTCTGGCGCTGTGGTGTTGCGGCGATCGGCAGGTCTGCCGCATGGTGGTGCCGCCATCGGCAGAGCACGAGGACATTCGGCGGCTGTCGCGCGAACGCGGCGAGCTGGTGAGCGAGCGCAATCGGCTGAGCAACCGGATCGGCGGTCTGCTCGCCAACCAAGGTGTCGTCGGCTTCAGGCCGATGCAGAAGGGCGCAGCAGCGGCGCTTGAGACCCTGCGCACTGGCGACGGCCGGACGCTGATGGCGCACCTGACGGCATCGATCGCGCGCATGCTGCAGCGCCTGGCGCTGCTGAAGGAGCAGATCAAGGCGGTGGAGGCGGAGCGTGAGCAGTTGCTGCAGACGCCACAAACGGATGCAACCGCCGCTGTGGCGGCGGCAGGCGATGAAATCGCCATGGCGCAACGTCTGTTGCGGCTGCGCGGGATCGGCGCGGAGTTTGCCACCGTGTTGCCGGCGGAGTGTCTGTACAAACATTTCGACAATCGCCGCCAGATCGGCGCGTTTGCCGGCCTGGCGCCGACACCTGGTCGAGCGGCAGCATCGAGCGCGAGCAGGGGATATCGAAGGCGGGCAACCGGCGGCTGCGCAAGACGATGGTGGAACTGGCGTGGTCCTGGACGCGCCACCAGCCGGGATCGGCGCTGGCGCGTTGGTTCAACGGCAAGGTTGCCGGGCAGAGCAAGCGCATCAGGCGCATCGCGATTGTTGCGCTGGCGCGCAAGTTGCTGGTGGCGCTGTGGCGCTATGCACGGGACGGCGTGGTGCCGGAGGGCGCTGTGCTGAAGGGATAAGGCGGGCACCGGCAAAGCCGGCGGCTGCCGATACGCAACAGATGCAAGGACAACGCTGCATGAGATGACAGAGATCGCGAGGTTCGGTCGGGCCTGATCAGCCTGCCGAAGTCCAGGGCACGGGGCCGCATCCACGACGGGCGCGAACAACGCCGCAGCTAAAGAATGGTCCCGATCGCCCAGCCCGCTGCCCCGCGTATGGGGGTTCCTGGTGCAGCCGCCGCGAGCGGCGACCGGATATGAGTTGATGTGGCACGACGCCGCATGACGCCAGGGCTGGGACATGGATCCTGGACGAGAGGCAGAACGAGTGTGCAGGGCCGATCGCTGCCAAACGGCATGCTCGATTGTGCTTGGGTGACGGGGCCGGCCTCAAGTCCTGCGCTTCGCGCACCCGCTTGCGCGGGCTTCGGGACTTGACCCCGGCCCCGTCACCCAAGCCAGCGGCTGACATGCCTTCGACGGCGCTTCTTGCCGCGATGGCCACCAGACAAGGAATTGATGGGATGAGCAGAAAAGCCACCGCACCACACAGAATTCCGCTTGACGGGGGACACCTCATATGAGTCGTGGATGGCGGGCCTGCGCCCGCGATGACGTTGTACGGTTGGCTGTCGCCGAGGATGACGCACTTATTTCCCCTAGGACGGATACCGCTCCGGCAGCGGGATGAACTCGGTCTCGCCGGGGACGATGGGGAACCGGCCAGCCTCCCAGTCGGCTTTCGCGGCCTCGATCCGATCGCGGCGCGACGATACGAAGTTCCACCAGATGTGGCGCGGCCCTTCCAGCGCCGAGCCGCCCAGGAACATCAACCGTGTGCGTCCCACCGCGGTCGCCGTGATGCGGTCGCCCGGGCGGAATACCAGCAGGCACGGACCGTCGAACGTCTCGCCGGCAATGCGGACCTGGCCGTCCACCACGTAGATCGCGCGCTCCTCATGGTCCGGATCGAGCGGCACGCTGGCGCCGGCGTCCAGCCTGACCTCGGCATAGAACCATTCCGACAGCGTCCGCACCGGCGACGCCAGGCCGAACGCCGATCCCGCAATGACCCGCGCCCAGATGCCGGCATCGGCCACCACGGGCAGGCTGGCGGCACTGAAATGCTGGAAGCCGGGTTCCGTCTCCTCCAGGCCGGCCGGCAGTGCCACCCAGCTCTGAATGCCGGCCAGCGTATCGCCGCTGGTGCGGGACTCCGGCGGCGTGCGTTCCGAGTGGGCGATGCCGCTGCCGGCGGTCATCAGGTTCATCGCGCCGGGGGTGATTTCCCGCACATTGCCCTCGCTGTCGCGGTGCATGATGCGGCCGTCGAACAGGTAGGTGACGGTCGCGAGGCCGATATGCGGGTGCGGCCGCACGTCCATCCCCTGCCCGGCCAGGAACTGCGCCGGCCCCATCTGGTCGAAAAAGATGAAGGGCCCGACCATCTGCCGCTGCACCTGCGGCAAGGCACGCCGGACCGAGAAGCCGCCCAGGTCGCGCACGCGCGGCACGACCATCAGCTCCAGCGCGTTGCAGGACGTGGGATCGCCAAGCACCGGGTCGTGCGACGGCAGCCAGCTCATGGTCCTTGCTCCCTGTGGTATGGCCGGCCGAGCGCCGCGGCGGTCCGGCCGCCACGCTCTCCTCCGGCGGCGTTAAGTTGGCGTCGTGCCGGAGGGGCACCAAGAGCGAACCGCGGAAATACCAGCAGCGAACCGCGGAAATATGGCAGCGGCCGACCATCCGCGGATTCCCCGTCCGCTGATCGCCCGTCCGCGGATTGCCCGTCCGCGCACCGCTCGCCCCTTGATCGCCTGCGGATCGCCCGCCCGCGGATCAGGCAGCCGGTGCATCCGGAGCCCGCGGTTCAGCCTTCGGCCGCCGCCAGTTCCCGCGGTGCCGCCGCCTCCTGACGCGGTTCGGCCAGCCACGCCCGCAGCCAACGCGCCGCACGCTCGGTTGCCGGCGACAGCAGGGAGGCGTACCGCACGCAGGCGGCTGCGTCGCCGGCCTTGCCGGCTGCCGCGAGCGCCCGGGCGATAAAGAACGTTTCCAGCGCACCCGCATTGCCGGCAGCTCCGGCGAGCGCATGCGCCTCATGGCCCATCGCGGCATAATCGCTTGTGGCGGCGAGCGCCGCGATGCGGGCGGCACAGCCGATGGAATGCTCGAGATACAGGCGGGCGAAGTCACGCAGTTCCGCGGTTTGCAGGAACCCCGCGAGCGTCGTGAGCCTGGCAGTGTCGAACACCGGACGGCCGGCAATTTCGGGGGCAGCCTCCACGGCGTCGGGTGCGGCGGACGCCGGCGGGCGAGGCAGGGCAGACGGGGCAGACGGGCCAGACAGGGCAGACGGGCCAGACAGGGCAGACGGGCCAGACAGGGCAGACGGGCCAGACAGGGCAGACGGCCCAGACAGGGCAGACAGGTCGGACAGGGCAGACAGGGCCGCCCCAGCCAAACGGGCGAGCTTCCCCAGCAACAGTGCCGAATCGACCGGTTTCGTGACGAAATCGTCCATGCCGGCGGCGAGATATTCTTCCCGTGCGCCGGCCATGGCATGCGCCGTCAGCGCGATGACCGGGACCCGGCTCTTCGGTGGCGGCAGGGCGCGGATCTGCTGCGTGGCCGCGACGCCGCCGAGCTCCGGCATCTGCACATCCATCAGCACCACGTCGTAATCGCCGTCGCGCACCGCGGCGACGGCCTGATGGCCGTTCTCGACCGCCGTCACCTCGTGGCCCGCCCTGAGCCGCAACAGCGCAGTCATGAACTGCTGATTGATCGCGTTATCCTCGGCGAGCAGAATCCGCAGCTTGCGTGGCGCGGCGGCCGGCAGCGGGTGTGGCGCGTCCGCGTGTTGCCGGACACCGCGTGCGGCGCTCGCCAGCGGCAGCTCGAACCAGAAGGTCGAGCCGGCACCGCGCCGGCTGGCAACCCCGATCTCTCCGCCCATCAACGCAACCAGCTCGCGGCAGATCGCGAGACCAAGGCCCGTGCCGCCGTGACGGCGGGTGGTGGAGCTGTCCGCCTGGCTGAACCGCTCGAACAACCGGGCCTGAGTGCCTGCCTCGATGCCGATGCCGGTATCGGCGACCTCGAACCGGACGCGCTGGCCGCCGGCCGACGCCACCCGCACCGATACCGTGCCGGCTTCGGTGAACTTGATGGCATTGCTGACAAGGTTCAGCAGAATCTGGCGTATCCGGGTCGGATCGCCGCGGCGCAACTGCTCGATCGCCGGTTCAATCCGCACGCCCAGCGCGATGCCCTTCGTCCGCGCCTGCGGCAAGAACAGCCGGGCGGCGCTTTCGACAATGTCGGCAACGTCGAAATCGATCGACTCAAGCTCGAGTTTGCCGGCATCGAGTTTCGAAACGTCGAGAATGTCGTCAACGATGCGCAACAGCGCCTTGGCCGACCGCTGCACCGTCACGGCGTAATCGCGTTGCTCCTGGTCCAGCGCGGTATCGAGCAGCAGCCCGTTCATGCCGAGGACGCCGTTGATCGGCGTACGAATCTCGTGGCTCATATTCGCGACGAACTGGGTCTTGGCGAGGTTCGCCTCCTCGGCCAGCGCGCGTGCCTTCTCCGCATGCGCCGTTGCCTGCACCAGCTCCGCCGTGCGCGCGGCGACCTTCTGCTCCAGGCTGGCGTTGAGCGCGGCAAGCTGGCTGCGGTCGCGCTCGATGCGCGCGGCCAGCCGGTTGAACGAATCGCGGATGACGCTCAGTTCGGTGCCGGCGATCGTCCGTTCATCCAGCCGGCTGAGGGCGATCGGTGCCGGATTTTCCGGCGCGGTCGCATCGATCGCGCGATAGAGCGCGGTCAACGGGCGGCTCAGGACACGCCGGCCCACCAATACGAAGACCAGCCACAGCGCCGCGCCTTCAAGCACCGCGGCCCCGGCGATCAGCACCGCGCGGCCTCTGATCTGCGCGAGAAGGAATTGCGGTCCCGAGACGAATTCGGCATGCCCGACAACAGTGGCGCCGGCTTCGTGGTGGGCGATGATGTCGAAACCGTAGCGGCTGGCGCCCGAGGCGTCCGCCACCCGGGTCCAGGTATCGTTCACGCCTGCATCGTGGCCGAGGACGATACCGCCATTGGCGATATGGTCGAGGACGATACCGCCGTCACGGTTGAAGGCGCTGACGAAAACATGGCCATTGGCCGGATCGGTTACCCGCAGCGCGGTGATCTCCGGGATCGCGACGATGCCGCTGGCGATCGCATCGAGCTTGCCGGCCTCCATATTCCACAGCGCGTCGGCAAGCGGTGCGGCGAACACCCCCTGATACATCTCCAGCTCGCGCTGTATCGTCGCTTTGGTATCGACGTACTCGCGTGCGACAAGCACGAGGTTCAGCACGATTGCGGCGATGACATAGCAACCGAACGCGACCCGGAACAATCTGCCGACGATCGATCCGGTCACGGCTCAGCATTCCGCGGATTTGCCGTGCGGCAAATCCTGATAGGCGGGCGAGGCACGCACGGCACCGATCGCGTCCCAGATCTGTTCTGCGGCATCCGGCGTCCTGGCATAGAAAATCTTCGAGAACATCAGGAAGTACGGCACCGTGCGGATCGGCGGCGACAGCTCGGCGATGCCGCTGAACTCGGTCGGATTGGCCTGCAGGATCGGCCGGATATGATTCTCGAGCTCGGCGTAGGCGGCCAGGTGGCCGGCAAGCAGCTTGCGCAGATTGTCGAGATGGTTGGGTTCCTCGTCGACCGTCACGCCCATCGCGCGCAGCATCGGCACCACCGCGTAACCTGGCGTGGCGCCGACCGGCCCATGCAGGTTGGTCAGTGTCTTGCCGTCCCAGCCGATATCCGAACCGGCGCGGACATACAGGCGGTAGGATTGCTCGAACAATCCCCGGCTGGCGTC
>Ga0335072_10002267_pt1 | contig 30037 bp, 29 predicted proteins | sample Lox_Sample_21_FD_206725 | JGI IMG/M metagenome (GOLD analysis project Ga0335072, IMG submission 206725) | Soil microbial communities from Loxahatchee National Wildlife Refuge, Florida, United States - Lox_Sample_2.1 | ecosystem: Environmental > Terrestrial > Soil > Wetlands | place: USA...
AATCTCGCCGTCGCGCTCGCCCAGCTCGGACATCGCACCGGCCTCATCGACGCCGACATCTACGGCCCCAACGTCCCGCTGATGCTCGGCACCACGCGCCAGCCGCGTGTGCTCGCCAACAATCAGATCGAGCCCAATCTGGCCCACGGCGTCAAAGTCATCTCCATCGGCTTCATCTCGCCCGGCGACAAGCCTCTCGTGATGCGCGGCCCCATGCTCCATCAGATCATCCGCCAGTTTCTGCAGCAGGTCGACTGGGGCGAGCTCGACATCCTGCTCATCGATCTGCCGCCGGGCACGGGCGACGTCGTCATCTCCCTGGTGCAGACCGTCCCGCTCACCGGCGCCGTGGTCGTCTCCACGCCCTCCGACGTCTCGCTGCAGGACGCGCGCAAGGCCCTCGAGATGTTTCATCAGGTCAACGTGGAGGTGCTGGGCATCGTCGAGAACATGTCGCACTTCACCTGCCCGCACTGCCATCACGAGATCGACATCTTCTCGCGCGGCGGCGCGGAGCGGACCGCGAAACAGTTCAACATTCCATTCCTCGGCTCGGTCGAGCTGGTTCCTGAGATTCGCCACGCCGGCGATACCGGGATGCCCATCGCGCTCGCCGGCCCCGACTCGCCACACGCGGCGCAGTTCTACGCGATCGCGAGCCATCTCGCCGACCGCGCGCTCGCCCAGGCCGCGAAGTCGGAAAACATTTTCGAAATCAGCTGACGCCCCGTTCCTCACCGCCCAGGCCCGGAAACCGGTCTCTGGCGACTGGGGACCGGGGACTGGCCTCTGGCCTCTGGCCTCTGGGGACTTGGGACCGGGGACTGGAGACTTGGGACTCGTATCTGGCAACTGGGGACTATTTTCCGGGGACTGGGGACTGTCAGGCCGACCCCCGCGGACCTCCACCCAGGATTCCCCGCACCCGCTCCAGCAGATGGGCCGGATGCTCCGGCTTGGCCAGAATCTCGAAATTATGCCCCTTCTTCGCCGCCTCCTGCAGCAACTCTCCCGTGCTCATGTGGCCTGAGAGCAGCAGAAACCGGCATGCCGGATAGTTTTCCTTCAGCACAATGGCAAATTCCACGCCATTCATTCCCGGCAGCATCACGTCCACCAGGGCCAGGTCCGGCTGCCACCCGGCGATGGTCTCGATGGCCTCTTCCGCGGAGTATGCCACCTGCACTTCGTATCCATGCATCCTGAAAATTGCGGCCAGCGTATCGGTCACGTGCGGTTCATCATCCAATACAAGTATCCTGCTGCCGGTGCCCGGCATCGCCCCTCCCCCAAAAGTACCCCGGACCGGCGGCCAAGGCTCCGCTGGCCGGTATCACCAAAAGGCGTAAGCTGCTAGTCAGGGCGTGCTCTCACCCTTTTCTGCTCCGGGTGACCCTGCTGTGCATTTCCGGCTTCGGCCGTGTGTTTGAACTTCCGCGCACCGCCTCGCTCTCTTTCTTCCCTTACGATGCGCAAATGTTCCTGTTAGCATACCTGCCAGGTTAGCTAAATCATTGATTTCATTGGCGCAATTGCACCAGTGAAATCCGAAGCCGCCATCATGGTGCAATCCATCTCCCCCGCCCCGGACTGGGCCCAGCGAATTCGTAATCTCCTGCGTGACCAGAAACTCACGCAAGCCGGCCTCGCCGAGCGGCTGGGAGTCTCCCCCGCCACCGTTTCCCGATGGATCAGCGGCCGACACGAGCCGAGCGCCCAAACCTATGTGGCTCTCGGCAATCTGGCCCACCCCCCGGATGGAGTCTACTTCTGGGAGCGCGCCGGCATGGACAGTTCCGGCCTGCCCAGCGCCAGCCTCGGCCGCGGCCTTTCGTCCCTCCGCGTTAATCTTCAGGATTTCCAGCTGATTGCCGCCAGCAAGGCTTCTCGCCAGCTTGCAGGCAAGAGCAGCGCTGTGGCCATCCCCCTGCTCAACGTCACCGCATGGGGAGATCGCGTCGCGCCCAGGGAAAACGTGACGCTCTCCCAGTCGGAGGTCGAGGAGGTCCTCATTGCCCCGCTCACCTGGTGTCAACACCCGGAAAACATGATCGCCATGCATCTTTCCGGCGAATCCATGTCCCCGGTCATGCAGGCCGGCTCCATCCTCTTCATCGACACCGCGGTCACCGAACGCGACCATCTGCACCACAAGCTCGCCGTCGTCTCTCACCGCGATCTCGGCTTCAAGATCGGCCGATTCCAGCGCCTGCCCACCTCGGACCTGATGATCTCCAGCAACACCAGGTACCTTCCCCTCGACGTCAGCAACGCCTCGAAGTGGAAGATCTTCGGCGAAGTCCTCTGGTGGGTTTCGCGCGACCACCCCAGCGCCTGACCCGCCCCTGTGCTACGATTCCCGCATCGGAGGGCATCCTGCATGTCGTCCTTTTCCCGCCGAGATTTCCTCAAAGCCTCCGCCGCTGCGGGCGCCGTCGCCCGCCTCGGAACGCTCCCTCTGGAAGCCGAGACGCAGCCTGCCACCACCTGGGTCCCGCTGGGCAATTCCGGCGTCAAAGTCACGCGGCTCGCCTTCGGTACCGGCAGCTTCAACGGATCGGTGCAGCGCGACCTCGGCCAGGAAGGCTTCAATCGCCTCGTCCGCTACGGGTACGACCGCGGCATCCGCTTCTTCGAGACCGCCGACTCCTACCCGGAGATGCATACCATGCTTGGCATCGCGCTGAAAGGCATTCCCCGCGACAGCTACGCGCTCATGACCAAGGTGACCACCTTCGACGGCGCCGACCCGCATCAGCGCATCGACGAGCTGCGCCGCCAGGCCCAGACCGATTACTTCGACATCATGCTGCTGCACTGGCAGCGCGGCACCGAGTGGCCGCACGAAACCACCGGCTGGCAGGACGCCATCGTTCAGGCCCAGCATCGCGGCGCGGTGCGCATCCGCGGCGCATCGGTCCACGGTCTGCCTGCGCTCGCTCAGGTCCCCACCTTCGACTGGCTGCAGGTCGGCATGATCCGCTGCAACCACACCGGCGCCCGCATGGACACGCCGGTCGCCGACTCCGGCGGCCTCGGCGACGTCCCCGAAGTCGTCCAGCGCATCCATCAGACCCTCGCCTCCGGCAAGGGCGTCGTCAGCATGAAGCTCACCGGCGAAGGCACCTTCGATCGCGACGACCGCCGCCGCGCCATGCGCTTCGCCTTTCGCACCGCTCATGTCGATGCCGTCACCGTCGGCTACAAGAACAACGCCGAGATCGACGAAGCCATCGACAATTTGAACGAGGCCTTCGCCTGATTCGACGGCAAGACCTCAGCAGTGAAGTATCGTCCTGCCCAGCGTAGCCGGCCTCAGTGGGATGGCGGAGCAGCGCTGCTGCAGGAGGCATCCACCGCGCTCCGGATCGCCTGAAACAGCGGCATATTCGGATCCTGTAAGCCATTTTTCTGGCTCTTCCGCCACAGCGGAGCCGTGATCGGGGTTCCGCCCTGCGGCCCCATGAAGACGGTCAGCATATCTTGTCCGGAGCCCACTCCCATAGCCGGGCCAGTCACCGCCGGGTCGCGGTCCCCGGGGTCCTCGCCATTCGTGCCCAGGTTCGGAGTTCCGCCAGGCGCGGGTCCGCTCCGGCTGCCGATCGTTACCGAGTTTTGCTGCCCCTGCTGTGGCCAGCTCCGCCCGTCCGGCTGGACCGTCGCGATCCTTCCCGTTCGTACGACAAACACCAGATCCGCATCCTCGCGCCGGATCACCAGCCGGTACCGGTGCCAGTCCTGGAGCTGATCCTCGAGCGCGGCGGCGGCGTCACGATCCTGAGGAACCACGTCCGAATTCTCAGGGTCTCCCTGCGGAGTCTCGACGTAGACATACTGCGAGGTGCAAAACAGCTTCGGCACTTCTCCTTTTTTGGACTTCGATTTCGCCTGTGCAGCCAGCGCCACTCCGATTACCGTAATCAGCACGATCAGCCACCGTCTCATCGGCCGGTACCGCCTGGCTCATCAACGCAGCCCATTCAGTAGACGCCGCCACTCCCGCATCGTCAACGAATTCTTCTTCGTCTTTCCGGTGCCGCCCTGGTGGCTGTACTGTCTCTGCGCCTCATCCAGACTGCGCACTGCGCCTTACACCCCCAGCGCCGCCAGCTTCCTGTCGAGATCGGGCAGGTAGCTTACTTGTGCGTCCGGCTCCAGCTTGCCGGCCGCCGCCACAGCCGCCTGCCACGCAGCACGCGCCGCCGGCTTGTCCCCCGCCGCCGCTTCCGCATCTCCCAGCGCCGTTTCCGCAAACAGATTCCCCGGTGCGATGGCCACCGCCCCCTGCGCCAGCTTCACTGCCTGCTCCGGCTGCCGTTCGCTCAGCGACTCGCTCACCGCCAGCGCCCTGCTCAGCGCCGCCGCCTCCGTCATCGGGAAATCTCCCTGGTACACGAACACCCCGTCGTCGATCACATCCGCAGGGTGCACCTGCTGAAACTCCCGGTACGGGTTCACCAGATCGCTGGGCCACTCGCATCCGCTCAGATCTCCCGCGCTGATCAGCACCGCTCCATGAACTTCCGGCGGCACGATCTCCCATCCGCCCAGCCACATCGTGTCGATGGTCGGCAGCGCATGGCAGCGGATGCCGTAAACCGCCGGATCGATCTCCGGCCGCGCGAAGTAGGCAAACCAGCACTCCTCACCCGGGTGCTGGTCCTGCCACGCCTTCACCTGATAGAGCTGTTGAGCCCAGTCCACATTGGCGTCGCTGAGCAGCTTGTACGTATTGTGCGGGCCACCCCAGGCTGCGTTCGCGTATGCGATGTCGTTGGGCCAGGCCGCCAGCGACGATGCAATGTGCGTCGCCACCAGCAGGCCGACAACCCAGGCCCAGCGCCGGGATCGTCGCGCCAGCGCGATGCCTCCGGCGGCCGCGAAAATCGCCGCCATCGCGTACAGCGGCAGGATGTGGCGGGCTCCGATGTCGATGCCGGCGGCCATGGCAATCAGCAAATAGACAGCGCCCGGCGCCAGCAGATAAACCAGCTCCCGCCGGTGCCCCAGCCGCCCTGTCGCCGCCGCCCACGCCGCCAGCGCACACAGGCCGAGCAATCCCAGCGTCGTCTTAATGAGGATGACCGATGGGAAATACCACCACACCCCATGCGCGTGCACATGCCCGAAGATGTACGTCGGATAGAACTGCGCCATCCGCTTCACATCCACCAGGCCCATCAGATACGACTCCGGTAGCAGATGCAGACGCGCCACCGCGAGCACAACGGCCGCATCGACATGGCTCAGCGGTGTCACATAGTTCGCCAGCGGCGTGCTGAGCCGCAGACCCGCGGGACGCGCCGCGTAGCGGAAGCCGTAGAAGCTCCACAGCACGACCACCGCGATCACGATCATCGCCGCGAATGCGCCGCTCAGCTGCACCAGCTTCCGCATGCGGCTGCCTCGCGCAGCCGTAGCCGCTTCCCACGCAATCACCGGCACCAGCATGGGGATCAGGAGGATGCCCGAGTGCTTCGTCGCCGCCAGCAGCCCCATCGTCACGCCGGCAATCGCCAGCCGAGCCAGCCCCGGCCGCGATGCGTAGCGGTAAAAAGCAAGAATCGAGGCGAGAAAGAACAGCGTCACCCCGACATCGGTGGTCACCAGTCCGGAATGCGCCAGAATGTTCGGATCGAAGACCAGAATCGTCAGCGCCAGCAGAGCCGTGCCCACGTCGAACCACTTCCGCGCCGCAAGAAACACCACCAGCGATAGCGCCAGCGCCAGCAGCCCCGCCGCCATGCGCATGCGAAAGACCAGCTTCTGGCTCGCCCCGTCGTTGCGTGCCAGCCAGTCGCGCCCATCCAGGTAAGCCTCTGTCTTGAATTCCCGTCCCTGAAGCGGCGGCATCCACAGCTTCTCGCCCAGGATGGGCGCCGCCGCCAGCAGCTTCACCAGCGGCGGATGTTCCGGATTCAGCCCATAATCGCCGGTCTTCCACATCATGAATCCGGCAAACATATGGTCGTCTTCATCGAACGTGAGCGATTCGCGGTGCACCATCAGCGCCACCAGCGCCAACTGCACCAGCATCAGGCCCAGGACAGCCAGTCCTGCGCCCCGGCGGTTCAGGATCATCCTCATCACCGTTCTCTGGAATACAGCAGACTATCTTCGGAGTGGCTTCAGAGCAATCGGCAATGCTGCCGTCTCGCCCGTCATACGGCCAACGCGCTTCCCGCACTATTTGTGGTGAAACAGGTCCTCGCCCACCTTCGGGTGGCTCGCCGTCCCCGTCACCGCCACCGGCACCACAGCCCCTGCTCCCTTGTGCCGGAAAAACGGATCGAGCGGCGTCAGCAGCAGCGATTTCCATCCCGTTACGGCGTGCGACACCGTCCGCTCCAACTCGACCCTGCCCGTCAGGTGCACCTGCGTGTCCAGCAAATTGAACGTTCCGTGCAACTGCGCCCGCGCCCCGGGCAAGGCCACGGAGATGTCGGGGAAATACGCCATGCCGCCCTCAAAGCGCGTGTGCGACTGCGCCGACACGGTTGCCGCATCGGCCTGCGAACCGTTGTCCGCGATCTTCGTCTCCCGCGCGCTGAACGCATTCACCTTCGACTGCGTTCCGCTCTGCGCGAACCGCAGCTGCGACACCGTTGCTTCCCCCTGCAGGCGCAGCCGCCTGAAAAAACGCTCCGGCCCCTGCCGAAACTCGGTGTGCGCCTGAAAGCTCACCAGCCCATCCACCTGCGGCGTCGCGGCCTCCACCAGATCCAGCATCTCGGCCACCCGGCAATTCTTCCCGTCGACGGTCACATCCACCGTCTTCGGACTTCCCGCCACGCGGCCGCTGGCCCTGATCGTGTTCTCTCCGGTCTTCACCATCGCCTGAAGAATCTGCACATCGCCCGTCTTCCCGTTCACCGTCACCTGGTAGGCGCCATCCAGCCTGGCCGTGTGCGCCTGCCCGGCTCGGAAATCGGGAATCGACACCTTCCCCTCCACGTTCAGCGCCGCCAGCGTCCCGCTGAATCGGCCGCTGGCTTCCGCGTGCCCGGCGACGTGATCCACGAGGCTCAGGTTCGCATTGGCCAGCGCATATGTCCCGCTGAGCTGCGTAGCAAGATAATGTCCGGGCCGCAGCGGGCCGATCGATCCGTTCGCTTCGACAATCCCCTGCGGCCCCGGAATCCTGACGCGCGCGAAAAACCCGAAGGGCTGCCCCTGCCGCACGTTGTGTATCTGCAGCGTCTCAATCCCGAATCGCAGCGGCGGCTGTCCCTTGCGCAGCAGATCCAGCGTGCTTGCATCGGCCACGATCGTCTCGATGACGATCCTCTGCCGGGACCGCGGCGTCATCCCGCTGCTGAAATCCATCCCCCGCGCCGGAGTCCCTTTCGGCGGTATCCGCACATGCAGGCCTCTGAGCCGAATCTCGTACAGCTCGTGCGGATGAAAGAGCAGACTCGACCACGTCCCCACTACCTCCATCTGCCCGATCGTCGCCAGCGGCGGGATTCGCGTGTCTCCATGCCGATACAGCGTCACCCCCTCCGCCACAAACCCAGGGTGCGGAAAGTAGGTCCGGTGAAATCGCGTCACATCCACGCGGCTCTCAAACGTCTTCTGCAGCAGCGGATGCACCTCGCGGTACCGGAAGGGCCAGAAATAGAACATCAGGTCCACGCCCGTCAGCGCGAGCGCCACCACTGCAAAGGTGATCCACGTGGATATGCGAATCCGCCGCTGGCGGGCGGATCGGGTTACAGGCTGCATCGGCTGGGATTTCCGGATCCCTGTTCTGGCAGATGGTTCCTTCGTTGCCTCGGTTGTCCCCGCCGGTCTGCGCCGCGCAGAATGGTCGCCTCTTACGTCCGCGTCATCTGCATCGACCGCGCCCTGTCGGCAGTCACCGTTCGCGGCAACAGCAATCCCGCCGCGATCAGCCAGACGAAGCCTGGGAATCGCGTCAGCGGAATCAGGAACAGCGCCTTCGGCAGCATCAGATTCAGCCAGCTCAGCTCCCCGCAGACCCCGAGCGCGATGCCGAGCACCGTCACCCACCTGGGCAACAGCCTCGTGAAGGCCGCCGGGATCGACACGCCGGCCATCAGCAGCCCCAGTGGCACCGAGTAGCCTGGGCCGCCGAAGGCAAAGCCAAAGTGATAGAGGGCATTCACCAGAGCGGCATCCTGCGCCACGCCCGGCTGCGCCAGCGTCCACAGCACGCAGGACGAGATGAAGATCCCGATCGCCGTCGCCAGCCCTCCGAAGAGGGCGATGCTAACCCCTGCGGCGCGCACTCCCAGGAAGCGCATCTGGTTCACGATGCACGCGGTGAACAGGCCCAGCGCGACTGCGGACCCGAAGTGGAGGAACGCGCACAGCAGCACCGCGGAGGGCCGCGCCTGAAAGAACGCGAGGATCGTGGTCGTCGGCTCCGACGGCCCGGGAAAGTGCGGTGTGCCTCCGAACATCGTCACCGGTGCGAGCCCGGCCAGAAACAGCAGCGTGAAGATCGATGCCAGCAGGGCCAGGGGCGGTCCCTGATGCCGGATGCGCGGGGACGGAGTGCCTGAAGGAGCGGTCGCCATGGGGAACCTCCGGTTCAACAATGATTCTCTCTGAAAATCGTTCTAACACAGAATGATTCTGACATGCAATACTTGGAACCGTGAAGGAACAGAAGACCGGACACGGTCCCGAAGCCGGCAGGTCTTTCGGCGCCGCATTCCTGCTCGCGCAGATTGGCAGCCACGCCGCCGCAAAGTTTGCCCAGCGGCTGGCGCGCCTGCGCCTCACCCCAGCCCACTCGGGGATTCTGCACATTCTCTCCGCTACGCCCGGCATCACTCAGCAGGCTCTGGCGTCTTTGCTGGGCATGGTTCCCAGCCGTCTCGTCGCGCTGGTGGATGAGCTGGAGTCGCGCGGCCTAATGCAGCGCCGCCGGAGCGAAGAAGATCGCCGCCGCCATGCCCTCGTTCTCACTGAAAAGGGCCGCAAAGCCCTGGCTGCGATCGGCGAGATTTCACGGGAGCATCAGCGCCTGTTGCTGGCCTCGCTCACCGAGCCCGAGCACGAGCAGCTCACCCATCTGCTCCAGCGCATCGCCGATCAGCAGGGCCTCACCCGCAACGTCCATCCCGGTTACCGGACGTTGCGCCCCTGAACGCGTCTACTCTTCCTGCTCCCGCAGCTTGGCGATCACGCTGAAGTCCTCGAGCGTGGTCACGTCGCCCTTCACTTCCCCGTGCGTCGCCATCTCCCGCAGCAGCCGCCGCATGATCTTTCCCGACCGCGTCTTCGGCAGCGCATCCGTGAACCGGATGTCGTCAGGCCGCGCCAGCGCCCCGATTTCCTTCGCCACCCAGGCGCGCAGTTCGTCCTTCAGATCTTTCGTCGGCCTGCATCCGCCCTCCAGCGTCACAAACGCCGCAATCGCCTGTCCCTTCAGCGCGTCCGGACGCCCCACCACCGCGGCCTCCGCCACCTTCTCGTGCGCCACCAGCGCCGACTCCACTTCCATCGTGCCCAGCCGGTGCCCGCTCACGTTGATCACGTCGTCCACGCGTCCCATCAGCCAGAAATATCCGTCCGCGTCCTGGTGCGCTCCGTCGCCGGTGAAATAGGTCCCCGGCACGTCAGTCCAGTACTGCTTCACATAGCGGTCCGGGTCGCCGAAGATCGTCCGCGCCATGGACGGCCAGGGTTTCCGGATCACCAGCAGGCCGCCTTGTCCCGATGGCACCGGCTGGCCTTCTTTTGTAACCACTTCCGGCACAATTCCGAAGAACGGCCGCGTCGCCGACCCCGGCTTGGCCGCGATGGCCCCGGGAATCGGCGAAATCATGATCCCGCCGGTCTCCGTCTGCCACCACGTATCGACAATCGGGCAGCGTCCACCCCCGATCACCTCGCGGTACCAGATCCACGCCTCCGGATTGATCGGCTCGCCCACCGTGCCCAGCAACCGCAGGCTGCTCAGATCGTGCTTCTCCGGAAACTCATCGCCCCACTTGATGAACGCCCGGATCGCCGTCGGCGCCGTGTAGAACACCGTGACCTTGTGATCCTCGATGATCTTCCAGAACCGGTCCGGCTCCGGATGATTCGGCGCGCCCTCGTACATCAGCGTCGTGGCGCCATTCTGCAGGATCCCGTAGACCACGTAACTGTGCCCCGTCACCCACCCGATATCCGCCGAGCACCAGTACACATCGTCCTCTTTCAGGTCGAAGATGTACTTGCTGGTCAGATAGGTCTGCACCGAGTAGCCGCCCGTGGTGTGCACCAATCCCTTCGGCTTGCCGGTCGTTCCCGATGTGTAGAGGATGTACAGCGGATCCTCGGAATCCAGCGCCTCCGCAGGACACTCCTTCTCGGCCGCCGCGGTCAGCTCGTGCCACCAGTGATCGCGCCCCATCTGCATCTCGACAGGTGAGCCGGTGCGCTTGTACACGACCACGTTCTTCACCGTCGGACACTGCCCCGCCGCCTCGTCCACCGTTGCCTTCAGCTTCACCTCGTTGCCGCGCCGGTACGACGAATCCTGGGTCAGAATCGCCACGCACTGCGCATCGTTCACACGATCGACGATCGCGTTGGCGGCGAATCCCCCGAAGATCACTGAGTGCACTGCGCCGATGCGCGCGCACGCCAGGATGGCAATGGCCAGCTCCGGCGTCATCCCCATGTACACCGCCACGCGGTCGCCCTTGGTGATGCCCAGCCCCTTCAGGACATTGGCAAACTTCTGCACCTCGGCGTGCAGCTCGCGGTAGCTCAGCCGCCGGATTTCGCCCGGCTCGCCCTCCCACAGGATCGCCGTCTTCTGCGCGCGCCCGTTTTCCACGTGCCGGTCCACGCAGTTGTAGCAGAGGTTCAGCTTGCCGCCGACAAACCACTTCGCCCACGGCAGATCCCACTCGAGCACCTTTTGCCACGGCTCAAACCAGTCGAGTTCGCGCGCGGCTTCGGCCCAGAAACCTTCCGGATCGTCGACCGAGCGTCGGTACATCTCCTCGTACTGCGCCAGGCTTTTGATGTGGGCGTGCTGCGCAAACTCCTCGGGCGGAGGGAAAACCCGGTTTTCGCGCAGGATGGACTCAAGATTCGGGCTGATCGTGGTATCGGCTGCCATGCATTCTCCGTCAGCCACCAAGGTAACGGTTGGCGCGCGGGCGGCGCAACCGGCGCTTTCCCTCAGCTAAGACCCGCATCTACCGCAAGCTGCCGCGCCACCCTGCGCAGCGCCCGGTCCCTCGTCCACAGCCGTGAGCCGGAAGTCAGCAGCACCGATGCCAGCAGATGGGCGTCACCGTACCCGATGCCGCAATCGTAGAGCTTCCAGTCCTCAATCAGCTGCAGAACTTCATCGTGCCCTGCCACCTCGGCTCGTGGCAGTCTTCTCAGGACTTTCAGCGTTTCCGCGCGATCCGCAATTCGGCCCAACGCCAGTTCCCCAATCACCACGGGGTGAATCAGGATCTCGTCTGAATGGAAGAGCCGATACAGTACCGGATCCGCTCGATGCAGATGGTCAACCCAGACGGAACTATCGGCCAGGATCACGCGGCCTTCGATCTCCGCCGTCGAGCGGCCCCCGCCCAAGGCCTCTTGCGGGGTCCCGCCTTGAATCCCGGCATCGTCCCACCCAGCGCTGCAGCTCTCCGTGCCGCTTCCCTCTCCACCAGGGCCTTCAGTGCTGCGTTTACCAGCAGGCTCTTCTCCTTGATCTCCGAATACTCCTGCGCAACCTTCACCAGCTCATCATCCAGCGTCACCGTCGTCCTCATACTCACCTCCGCGCATCAATTTTAGCATCACATGATGCGCATTTTGATGCGCACATCCTTCCCCACTACACTATGCCTCGGAGGGTTCCCTTTCTTGCCCGCTGAACTCGGCCGCGTCCTCGCTGTCATCCCCGCCCGTCTCGGATCAACCCGCCTGCCTCGCAAGGTCCTCCGCGAAATCGCCGGCGAGCCCATGCTGGCCTGGGTCTATCGCGCCGCCCGCGCCTGCCCGCTCCTCGACCAGGTCCTCATCGCCACCGACTCCGAGGAAGTCCTGGATTTCGCCCACTCGCGCAGCTTCCCCGCCGTCTTCACCCCCGCCGACTGCGCCAGCGGAACCGACCGCGTCCACGCTGTGGCCCAGTCCATCCCCGCGGACATCTACCTCAACATCCAGGGCGACGAGCCCCTCCTCACCCCCGAACACTTTCCGCCGCTGCTGCGTCTCTTCGAGCGCCCCGAAGTCCAGGTGGGTACTCTGGCGGTCCGCTGCGCCGCGCAGGACGTCGCCAATCCGAACGCCGTCAAGGTCGTCACTGCCGCAGACGATCGCGCGCTCTACTTCTCCCGCGCCACCATCCCCTACGATCGCGACGCGTCCGGATTCGCCGGCTATCGCAAGCACCTCGGCATCTACGCCTATCGCCGTGCTGCCCTCGAGCGTTTCGCTGCTCTGCCACCTTCGTGGATCGAACAGGTCGAGCGCCTCGAGCAGCTTCGCCTTCTCGACAACGGCATCGACATTTACGTCGCCGCTGCGCCCTCCGACACCATCGGCGTCGACACCGAAGAGGATCTCCGCGCCGCGGAGGCAATCCTCACTGCTCGCAGGGAATAAGCGGCGTTTCCATCCCTCCGTTGTGCCTGCTAACCTTGGGGACCGAAGTTGGCTCCCACTCCCACCCGCCGCTCAGGCCGATGGAGCGCAGGAGAAAGTCCATGGACAGACTCAAGGGAAAGCGGGCCCTCATCACGGGTGGAACAACCGGCATTGGCTTCGCCACCGCGCGGGAATTTCTCAGCGAAGGCGCGCGTGTGATCATCACCGGCGCCAACTCAAAGAATCTTGAAGCCGCCAGGCAGAACCTTGGAGCCGGCGTTGTTGCCATTTTGGCTGACGCGAGCAGTGTCGCCGCCCAGAACACGCTTGCCGAGGCGGTGAAAAAGGAACTTGGCGGCCTCGATGTTCTCTTCTGCAATGCCGGTATTGTGGAGATGCGCCCTCTTGAAGCGTGGGATGAAGCAGCCTTCGATCGCTCCTTCAACACCAACGTAAAAGGCACATTCTTCCTGATTCAGAAGCTCCTGCCGTTGTTCGCCAACCCGGCATCCATCGTCCTGAACGGTTCGGCCAACGCTCACATCGGCATGCCGAACTCCAGCGTCTACGCAGCCACGAAGGCCGCCATCATTTCGCTGGCCCGCACTTTGTCCGGTGAGCTCATCGGCCGCGGCATCCGGTTGAACACGATCAGCGCGGGCCCGATCGACACGCCGCTCTACGGCAAGCTCGGAATCACTCAGGAAGGCGCATACCAGCTGCAAATGCAGATTCCCGCAAAGCGTTTTGGCGATGCAAAGGAGATCGCGAAGGCCGTTGTATTTTTCGCGTCCGACGAGTGTGGATTTTCCGTCGGCAGTGAGCTGCTGATCACCGGCGGCATGGGCAACATCTGAACCATCCGAAGCGATTCGTCGAACTCGCGCCACCATCCCCTGCGACCGCGGCGCGTCCGGATTCGCCGGCGATTGAAAGCACCTCGGCATCTACGCCATTCTCAGCCCTCGCAAATAAGACTGCCGGCTGGACGCGACCGGGCAAGTCCCCGCGGCCTGCGCGACCGAGTGCGCACCTGCGACATCTCAGCTTGCAGGAGGTGGGATTCCATGCCGACACTGAAGCAGGTATTACAGGATTCGCAGCAGAAACGCGCCGCGATCGGCCATTTCAACGTTTCAGACCTGACCCTTCTGAAGGCTGTATCTGCGGCAGCCCAGGAACTGAAGGTGCCGGTCATTGTCGGGGCATCCGAGGGCGAGCGCGGCTTTATGGGCGTCGTCCAGATCGCAGCTCTCGTGAAGAGCCTGCGTGAGGAATGTGACGTCCCGATCTTTCTCAATGCAGACCACACCCATTCGCTCGCCGCGGCCGAAGAGGTGGCCCGGGCCGGATTCGACTCGATTGTCTTTGACCGCTCTTCTCTTCCCTTCGAAGAGAACATTCGCCAAACCAAAGAGGCCGTGTCCGTGCTCAAGGCAATCCATCCTTCCATGCTGGTGGAGGGTGAGATTGGGGATATTGGCAGCGGCTCAGAGATTCACGACGCCATGCCCGACCCGTCGAAAGGACTAACCAGCCCGGAAGAGGCGCGGCAGTTCGTAACCGAGACCGGCATCGATATCCTCGCGCCCGCCGTGGGCAGCCTGCACGGCATGTCGCGCAGCATGATCGAGGGCCGGTCGAGACAGCATCTCGACATCGAGCGCATCGCTGCCATCCGGAAGAGTGCGGGAGTTCCGCTGACCCTGCACGGCGGATCCGGCACGGACGATGCCGATTTTCGCAAGGCGATTGCTGCCGGCATTGCGATCATCCATATCAACACCGAGCTCCGGGTTGCGTGGCGGCGCAGCCTCGAAAGCAGCCTGGCATCGAATCCCGATGATGTTGTTCCCTACAAGATTCTTCCCCCGGTCGTCGATGCGGTGAAGGACGTGGTGAAGTCGCGTCTGGAGCTCTTCAGTCATCCCGCCGTGGCGCAGGCTGTGGCCTGACCGACCTGGCCGACGGCGAAGATGCACGACGCGTGCGCAGCTGCCGATTTCGATCTATTGCCGGACTTGAATTCGTTATGGGCTGACTTCTGGCCCATCCTCCCGGCGGGCTCCGGTTGAAGAACCGCTGGGCATGATTGTTCTTGACAACCTGTGGGAATTCGCCCATCATCTTTCCCATTTCTCCTTGTCGAGCAACTTCGCGGACAAGCTAACGCTGATCGACGCATCGAAGCTCGTCCTGCGATCGCGGGGCTGATGTATAGCAACGACGTTGTATTTGCCCTACGGATCTTCCAATAGTCAGGGCCCAATCGACGGCATATTGTCCCGCCGTTCGTGCTTGTGTCAGTGCCTTGTCCGGGAAAAGGAGATGCTATGAGACCCTTCCTGCACCGGTGGATCGGTATTGTCCTTGCGTGTTTTCTGTCGCTGCAGCCCGTAGCGGGCTTCAGCCAGCAACAAACACCGGCAGCGCCCTCCCAGACGGCAGCGCAGCCACAGACGGCAGCGCCCTCACAGGCGGCAGCGCAGCCAACCGCCACCCGAATCATCAACAACACCACCGTCCTCAACGAATTTCAACGGCTCCAGCAGCAGAATGCAGCGATTCAGCTCCTCGACAGCAAGCTGCGAAATCTTGGCTACTCGCCCGCTACCACCTCCGAGCACTTCTGGGGGCAAAGCAGCACCTACGAAAGTGTCGTTAACGGGAGCGCCGAAACCCTCATCGGCACCGTGTACATCCAGGATTACCTCAATGCGAACTCGAAGGACGGCGTGGCGCTCGGCGAAGTGTCCCTGGTCAGTACTTCCGGCGCAACCCAAACCTACTCGTTCTATCTGGTCGCGCCCAACGGCGATCCCACCAAAGCACAGGAATATACAGTCACCAACAATGAAATCACCCTTGCCCACAGCTGGTGGACCTGCGTCCAAGGACAGTTGCCGACAGCAGGCAGTGCATGCGCGGCCGCGGTGGTGACCTGCGCAGCGCCTTCACTGATATTAGGTACATTTTCCTGGGCAGCGTACCTGGTATGCGTAGGGGTCTCCTGCGGTGTGGCGGCTGTGAAGGCCTGTTTGTGCTGCGCCTGCAATGGAGGATTCCCGTGCGAGCTCTTTACCGGGAACTGCTCCCAGAACTCCCCGCCTCCAACTGGCACCGGACCGGCAACCGGGCCGACGCTGCATTCCGGTACGTGCAGTACGGGCCAACGATGCTGCGAAACGCTCAAAGGCAAGTGCACGAAGTGCATAGGCGCCAAGGAGGAGTGCCCGTAACCGAGCGCGACCTCACTGCCCTTTCCGTGCTTTCTGCCCCGCGCCTATGTCCGCAGCTCCGTTCCCCTGGACTCTCGTCCGAACGCCGTCACCACGATCAGGTACAGCGCGACCAGCACCACCGTTCCGCCGAGCACCCAGCCGTAACTGCCCACGCGCTCCGCAATCCTCGCCTGGATCACGTCGTTCTTCGACGAGATCAGATTGCCGAGCTGATACGCTAGCCCCGGAAACGTCGCCCGCACCGGCCCCGGCGACAGCTCGGTGAGCCACGCCGGTATCACGCCCCACGCGCCCTGCACCATGAACTGCATCAGGAACGCTCCTCCGGCCAGCGCCGCCACCGAATGCGCCAGCGCGAACAGCGGAATCGCCGGCAGCGACAGCGCCGCCGCCAGCAGGATGGCCCGCTTCCGCCCAATCCGCTCCGAGAGCGTCCCGAAGAACAGTCCTCCCGCCAGCGCCCCCACGTTGTAGAGGATCGCGATCGCCCCCGTCAGCTGCACTGAAAATCCGTGGTCTTTTTGTAAGAACGTCGGATACAAATCCTGGGTTCCGTGCGAAAACGCATTGAATCCTGTCATCAGCAGCACCAGAAACAGGAATGTCCCCGCATAGGCCGGAATCGTCCTCATGATCGCCGCAACCCGCTCGCCCGTCCCCGCCCGCGCCGTCTCCGCGCCGCGCTCCCGCCACGCCGGCGACTCTTCCACCTTGCCGCCGATGTAGAACACCAGCAGCGCCGGCATCGCGCCCACCAGAAACATCCCCCGCCATCCAAACGGGTGCCCGTGCCATGCAAAATGCGAGAACCACGGGAACAGCAGCGCGTACGCCCCTGCCGCCACCAGATAGCCCGCCGCGTATCCCTCCTGCAGCAGCCCGGAGAAGAATCCGCGGTTCTCCGTCGGCAGCGTCTCAAAGGCCAGCGCCGCGCCCACGCCCCACTCGCCCCCCATGGCAATGCCGAAGAGAGCGCGCAGCACAAGCAGCGTGTGCATCGATCCTGCAAAGGCGCAGCTCATCTCCAGCAGCGAGTAGCAGGCGATGTTGATCATCAGCACCGGACGCCGCCCGAAGCGGTCCGCCAGCGCGCCGAACAGGAACGCTCCCACCGGCCGGAAGGCCAGGGTCAGAAACAGCGCCTCGGCAACCTCGGATCGCGCTACGCGAAAGTCCGACGCTACCGCCGAAACGCAGAACACCAGGATGAAGTAGTCGAAGGCGTCCAGCGACCAGCCCAGGAAGCACGCGGCGAATGCGTGCCGCTGCCGCGCCGTCAGGCTGCGAAAGGGGCTCGACATTCCCGCAGCTTACCAAACGGCCGGCAGGCCTCGCGTGAGCGCGTCAGCGGGCTTCCCTGCCGTCGCCCTTCGCCATCATCCAGCGATCCAGCAGGGTGTGCACGCAGCTCGCGCCGCACAGGTGCCGGATCTCCGCCGAGTGCGAGAGAAACGCGTTCCACGGGGTCAGTTTCATCGCCCTCTGTTCCGGATAGCCCGGCGCCGGGCTCAGCGATTCGGTCCACGCCAGCCACCAGTCTTCCGATTGTTCGCTTTTCGCCTTGCCGCAGACGTCGCAGTGAAAGGTCTCGGTGAATGCCATGGGGGTCGGCTCCGGACGAAATTTGCTGGGGACGCTACCATCATTGTAGAGGCGCGCGCATCCCCGGCAAGGCGCGCTCCAGGAGCAGACAGGATGTTCATCGTTTCGCAGCGGAATTCCCGGCCCGCCCACGGCGTGCTCATGTCCATCGCTGCGCACGCCGCGTGTCTGGGACTGCTCGTGCTCGCGCTCCACCTGCACCGGTCGCGTCCGGTCATGCCGCAGAGCCGCTGCTGTTCCGTTTCGCTGGTCTGGACCGGGCCCATGCAGTCCGGCGTCTCCGCCCCGCATCCCGCAGCGCGTCTGCGCCGCCATTCCGCCGCGCCCGCGCCGCCGAGCGCGCCGCACACCAGCCCCTTGCCGGTTCGCCTTCCGCAGGCAACGCCTTCGCAGCCCGCGATGGCAACCCAGCAGCCGTCCTCCATGGTCGGAAGCGGCACTGGCGACGACGATGCTGAGCCCGCGTTTCCCGTCTACTTCCCGCAACCAGGCATCGCCGACCGCTCGCTGCTTCCGTCCACCGAACAGAAGATCATCGTGAACGTGGACATCAGCGCCCAGGGCAACGTCACCGACGAGACCCTGGTGCAGGGGCTCGGCAACGGTCTCGACAACGCCGTGCTGGCCGCCGTGAGGAGCTGGCGCTTTCACCCGGCTACGCTGAACGGCGCGCCGGTTGCATCGGTACAGGAACTCGTCTTCCCGTTCAGCCGCAGCGCGCCTTCCGGCGGCGAAACCGGCACCCCAGGCTAGAGATCGGCCCGCGCCAAAGGCGAGCACCCGCGCTCTCTTACGCCGTCGGCAGGAAAATCGAAAACACCGTTCCGCTTTTTCCCGGTTGCGTGCTGGTGCGCATGGAAATGGTGCCCTCGTGCTTCTGCACGATGCCCCGGCTCACCCAAAGCCCGAGTCCGGTGCCTTTCTCCTCTTTGGTGGTGAAGAAAGGCTCGAAGATTCTGGCGGCGGTGGCGGACGAAATCCCGGCGCCGTCGTCAGCCACAAGGATGCGCACCCCGCGGCGTGCACGTTGGCTCCAGTCGCGGCCGCGCGAGGTGCGGATGCGAATCCTGCGCGCCCCGGCTTCGAGCCCATTGACGATCAGATTCACGAACAACTGGCGAAGCTCGCCGGCGAAACCGTGAATCGTGGCCGCTGTGCGGTGCTCGACGTCCAGTGCGGCTCCCCGCGACTCCGCTCGGCGCGTGAACAACAGCACCGCCTCTTCGATTGGCTCGGCCAGGTCGACCGGGCTGGCGGAGGTTCCCGTCCGGTAGAACTCCAGCGTCTGCTTGGCGATGTGGGAGACGCGGTTCAGCTCGTTGCCCATGGTCTTCAGGTAGCCGCGCCCAGCCGGAGACAGGTTCTCCTGCTCCAGCAGGTACCACAGGTTGGTAATCGCCTCCAGCGGGTTGTTGATCTCGTGCGAGATCGCCGCAGCCATCCGTCCGGCAACGGCGAGCTTCTCCGAGCGGCGCAGTGCGGCGTCGGAGATGCGCTGCCGTTCCTGAGCAAGTTCGCGGTCGATGGCGATGCCGGCGACGCGGGCGCAGAAATCGGCAATGGCTAGCTCGAATTCGTCGGGCAATCGCGGTTCGGCGAAGCCGAGGAATACGGATGCGACCGCCGTGCCGTCGCTGGTAAACACCGGAGCCGAGTGGCAGGCGCGGACGTCATGGGCGAGGCATAGCTCGCGCCACTCGCTCGACCAGCCTTCGTCGGCGCCGATATCGGAAGAGGTGACCGGTTTGCCCCCCAAACCGGCAAGGCCGCCGCTACCAATAGCATTTCCCTTCAGCGGCGCGCGCTCGATTGCCTCGCGCAGCGAATCCGGAAAGCTGGTGCTGACCACACGATCCAGCCCAGCGGGCGACGGGTGGGCCAGCAGCACGGCCGCGCGCGTCTTTGGCGACAGGCGCGTGACTGCCGAGGTCAGTGCGGCCAGGCACTCATCCAGCGGCTGGCCGGTGGCGATCATCTCCAGCGCCTGCTTCTGCTCGAGCAGAAGGTGCTCGGCATTCTTGCGTTCGGTGATGTCGACCATCACGTTGATGCCGCCCGCGATTTCACCCGAAGCGTCGCGGATCAGCGTGGGATGGGTCATCACCCAGACCGCCGTACCGTCGGGCCGCTCCGCAATTGCTTCGGCCCCGCCCTGCGGCTGCCCGGTATTCAGAGCGGCGGCCATGGGGCATTCGCTGTGCGGGAGCGGTGTCCCGTCAGGCCGGTAGAGGCGATGCGTCACCGACCAGCGATCTTCACCGGCGCGCGGCTGGCGGCCGGCCAGAGCTGCAGCGGCTTCGTTGAAGAGCCGCACCCGCCCCTCGGCGTCGGTGGTGTACACGGCTACCGGCAGCGCCTGCAGCAGTTCCCGGTAGCCGCGTTCGCTTTTGCGCAGCGCTTCGGTCTCGGCATTCAGGTGCCGGCGCAGCCGGTTGTTCTCCACCATGCTTTCCAGCAGGCGGCGCACTGCGTGATCCATGCCCGCGCCCGGCCCCTGGTAGATCTCCGGCGGAATGTAGTACGGGTTGTCGCACACTTCGCGCCGGAAGACGATGCGAGGATGCGTGTGGATGACGTGCATCAGCGTTTCAGGACGGAAACGCCGCCGGTTGTACTGGCAGATGCCGCCCATGTCGTGGTTGGGAAAGAACGCGTTCAGCTTGCACTCGTATTCGATCAGCCGATTGTGCGCCTCGCCGGCCGGCCCCAGCGCCCACGTCATCTCGCCGGAGGCCCGCACGGCGCTGAAACCCTCCCGTTTGGCGTTCTCCACCGCCTCCACCAGGAAGGCGATCATCCAGTCGGGGTCGAAGTCGCCGTTCTTCAGATACGCTTCGTGTTTGGTGATGATGGCCAGCGCGCCCGACGCCGTCGCCGCAGCCACATCGATGCCATGGCGCTCCATCGCGGCAATCACCGCCTCAGGGCTGTTGTCGTCGACGATATAGACGCTCTTTTCGCCGCGCTCCATGCCGAGGCGAAGAAATGGAACCACAATGTCCAGCTGTTCGGCCTGATTTTCGTAGATGAGGGCCAGATGGTCGTGGTTCGCGCAGGAGGCAATCTGCGGATTTTCCAGGGTCCACGAGCGGAGGAATGGAAGCAGCGACCGAACCGGCTCGCCGGTGAGCGGCTGAGATGCGAGTGCAGCCATGTTGTGAGCCCCCGGGGTTCGAAGTGTCAGACCAGGCCGGCGCGTTCCGCGCGCACCAGCGCGGTTTTGGGATGCGCGAACCCGCCCCAGGGGATGTCCGAATGTTTCAGCTCGGCGGCGTCAATCCCCGCAGATACATTCTTCCTGCCCGCAATACGAGCAGCAGCAGCAGACGCCGCGACGGCTCTCACCACTGCCCGCCGAAGGCGTTCCGCTCTCCGCGGAGGAGCCGCCGGCGATCGACGGGATCACCAGCACCTCGTCGCCATCCTGGAACGCGTACTTGTCGTTCCCGAGAAAGCGAATGTCCTCTTCGTTCACGTAGAAGTTGATGAACCGGCGCACCTGGCCCTGCTCGTCGCGCAGATGCGTCTTCAGCGCCGGAAAGTTCGTCTCGATCTCCGTAATCAGCTGCGGCAGGTTGGCCGCGTTCGACTCGATCTCGCGCGCCCCGTTGGTGTGTTTCTGGAACGCATTCGGCAAAAGGACTCTAACGGACATTGGACCCTCCTCCAGCGTGTTTCATGACTCTCAAACCCCTCCTCAGCGGCGAACGAGACTCGCAACCAAAGCGGAGCTCGCGCAGCGTGCGGCGGCAATTAGCCCAGCGATGAAACACGCTCCACCACCAGCTCGTTTTCCTCGCTCGCTTCCGCAAGGTAATTCTCAAAATCGCTCAGCCGCGGACGAATCGCCGCATGCTGTTCATAGGCGCCTTCGAGCACATCGGTCGTCTTCAGCCCGTTGCCGGTAATGCAGCTCACCGTCAGCTCGTCGAGATGAATGCGCCCGTGCGCGTAGAGCCGCGCCGTCACCGCCGTCGTCACGCCGCCCGCCGTCTCCGTGAAGATTCCTTCCGTTTCCGCCAGCTCCTGGATCGCCGAGACGATCTCCACGTCCGACACATCTTCGGCCCAGCCGCCGCTGTCCCGGATCGCCCGCGCCGCGTACACGCCATCCGCGGGATTCCCGATCGCCAGCGACCGCGCGATCGTCGCCGGCCGCTGCGGCTCGATGGCGTCGGCTCCTGTCTTCACCGCCGTCGAAATCGGCGAGCAGCCCGTCGCCTGCGCCCCAAAGAAGCGCACCGGCTTGTCTTCCACCAGTCCCAGGGCGATCAGCTCTTTAAACGCCTTGCGGATTTTCGTGATCAGCGAGCCGCCGGCCATCGGCACCACCACGTTATCGGGCAGCCGCCAGCCCAGTTGCTCGGCAATTTCGAAGCCCACCGTCTTCGATCCCTCTGCGTAATAGGGCCGCAGGTTCACATTCACGAATCCCCAGTTGTAGCGATCCGCAATCTGCGAGCAGAGCCGGTTCACATGGTCGTAGTTGCCGTCGATCCGCACCAGCGTTGCGCCGTAGACCTGTGTGTTCAGGATCTTCGCCGGCTCCAGGTCCGCCGGCACCAGGATGTACGTCTTCAGCCCCAGCCGCGCCGCGTCCGCGGCCACGGCGTTGGCCAGGTTCCCGGTCGACGAGCATCCCACCGTGTCGAACCCGAACACCTTTGCATTCGCCAGAGCCACCGCGACCACGCGATCCTTAAAGCTCAGCGTGGGCAGGCAGACGGCATCGTTCTTGATCCATAGATTCCGCGCGCCAATGCGCTGCGCCAGCCGCGGAGCCTCGATCAGTGGCGTCCAGCCTGCCGGAGTGGTTGGCTTGTAATGCTCGGGAACCGGCAACAGCGCCTGATACCGCCACATGCTCGACGGTCCTGCGGCAATTGCCTCACGTGTGAAGGTTTTCCTGGCAGCGTCCAGATCGCACTGCACTTCCAGCGGAGAAAAACACTCGTCGCAGATCGACAGCGGCGCGTTCTCGAATCGTTTCCCGCATTCCCGACAACGCAACTCGTATCCAGCAGCCATTGAAAGCCCTCTCGTTTTGAGAGCGGCGTCGGGATATAGATACGGGCACGCGTGACGTCGTACGAACTTACGCTTGCGGTACTGCTGGGATTGCGCGAGATGCGATACAGCCTGCACCCCGAATCTCATGTACCCCGCTTGTTACGGCGGGCGAGAGTTGACACCGTGATCCCGAATTGCTCAGGCCGGTTGTCGTGGCGTCACAGGGCCCGTCCCTCAGCCACTCTGCATGAAATTCAGGCTCGCCCACGAGGAGCAAACTTGAATACTCATTTGATATCACAGCTCGGTGGCCGATGCAAATCCCCCACACACCCACTCCCGGCCGCTGTCGTGCCGACTCCATGAAAAGGCGGCGCGAAAGCCCGCAGAATCCTCGGGTTGGCACTTTGAGGATCATGTAGCTTTTACAAACCGGAAAGGTAGTTTCCGGGTCACAACGCAACGGTAATCACCTCGGTTACTTACCATCGACCCGCGCAAACCTCGGGTCTTCAATGTCTTGATACGCGACACTGGCCGGCCACCGCCCTCACGGCATGGCGCTGCGCTTGCATTCCTCCTTAGCAATGAATACCTCTACTCTGATGGAAATCCTGGTGGAGATCGAGCGGGCACTCCAGCGCACCAACTATGGAGCCGCCCGTTCCCTTGTGATGGAGGCGGAAGATTTTGTTCTCCAGAGCGAACGGGAAATGATCCACCGCCAGGCTGAAAAACTGCGCCAGGCGGCGTGATTTGGGCTACGGGCCTTCCCAGCAAAGTGCCGTGTGCCGGCGCCAATTTGTACCCGCGAGCTGATTCTCGGGGAATTCATCGGACTTGTGCGGACCGTTCACCCTTTCCCGTCCTGCTCCGCTCTCCACTGAAAGCAGATCCCGAACCCATCCGGATCTGTCAGGTAGATCTGTTTCATCCCGTACGGCGCCACCTTCGGCGCCCGCGCCTCCACGCCCTTCGCCCTCAGCTCCGCATAGGCTCCATCCACATCCGGACACCCAAAGTACAAACATGTGTCCCTGTGCCCCCGTGCCCGCTGATGCTCCTCCCGCGTCGGCCGCTCCTCGTCGAACTCGTATGCGGAGTTCAGCATCAGCTCGCCCGTCCCCAGCCGCAGCCAGCACCAGTGAAACCGGTCCTTGTCGCCGCCGAGGTGCGGCGACGAGCTCACGATCTCGAATCCCAGTTTGTCCCGATAGAACCGCACCGCCGTCGGCATGTCATACACCTGCAGCAGCGGACATACGCCCCTCACGTCCATTGCCATCGTTCACCTCCCCGGCTCCCGCGCGTTCACTCCTGACGTTGCATCTTATCGCTCCGCCATCGGGCCTTCCTTACCAGGCGGCTGCATTCCCGGTGCTGCCCTGCACCGCACCGGTCAGCCATGTGCGCTCCATCACATCCAGTCGCCCGCTCCGGCTGCCATTCTCGTCGCATACAACCGAGCAACAAGGTCCGCCAGTTCTTTCCGGGGCTGCGGACCCGTTGCTTCCACGGACTCCGCATGAGAATCGACCACGAAGAACTCGAAGACGGCATCTGCGCTCTGACCATGCTCGATCGGGTTGGCAGACGCAGCGACCAGGAAGCGGTGGCTCTGGCAATCCTGAGGGGGCGCACGGCCTATTTTGAGATGTCCCTGCAACTCAGGGATGGAAACGGCCGCGCCACCCCGCTCTTCCTCTCCATCCTGGATAGTCTCCGCGCGCGTCTGTATTCGCTCGGTGCAAGGGTCTGACGCGGCCTCCGGCGAGACTGTAACGGCTCTACCCTCACAGGCTTTCTGCCGCTGCTTGACAACATACCAGCCAGTCGGTATTGTCATCCGTCACGCTCGGAGTAAGCCCTTGTGACCCCAGTCACCCAGAAATCCTCGAAAGAGCGCCTCCTCGACGCCGCCATTTATCTCTTTCGCTCTCGCGGCTACACGGCCACCCGCGTCGACGACATCTGCGAGTACGCGGGACTCACCAAGGGCAGCTTTTTTCACCACTTCTCCAGCAAGGAAGATCTGGCCCGGGCTTCCATCCGGCGCTGGGAGCAACTGAACAGCTCCGCCTCCGACTCCACCCTCTACCGATTCCTGCCCGACCCGCTCGACCGCGTCCTCGGCTACGTCGACTTCCGCAAATCCCTCCTGCGCGGCGATCTCCCCGAGTACACCTGCCTCATCGGCACTCTGCTCCAGGAGATCTACATGACCCACCCGGTCCTCCGCCAGATCTGCGACGAGAGCATCTCCGAACAGGCGGCGCACCTCGAGGCCGACATCGCCGCCGCCATGCGGCTGCGTGGCCTTCAGACTTCGTGGACCGCGGCCAGCCTCGCCCTGCACATCGAGGCCGTCCTTCAGGGCTCCTTTATCCTTGCCAAAGCCAAGGACGGCCCTTCCGCCGCCGTCGCCTGCCTCGACCATCTCCACCGTTTCCTCACCTTGCTCTTCGCCTGATCCCCGGCCGCGCCATCCCCCTGTCCGTCCTCACCCGCCATCTGAGCTATAAACGGAAACAGAGGTACTGCCTATGCACGCCGCCGTCGTTGAATCCTTCGAGGCCCCACCTCGTTACTCCACCTTCGCCGACCCCGTCCCCGAAGCCGACGAGCTGCTGATCGATGTCCGCGCCGCCGGCCTGCATCAGCTGGTGCGGGGGCTGGCTGCGGGCAAGCACTACGGCAGCGCCGGAAAACTTCCCTTCGTCCCCGGAGTCGACGGCGTTGGCGTGGCATCGGACGGCCGCCGTGTCTATTTCCTCGCCGGGCGCAGCCCCTTCGGCAGCATGGCCGAACGCTCCGTTGCCGCCCGCGCTGCCTGCCTGCCCGTTCCCGATACCCTCGACGACGTCACCGTTGCTGCCATGATGAATCCTGCCATGTCCTCCTGGGCCGCGCTCGCCGAACGCGCCCACTTCGCCCGCGGCGAAAGCGTGCTGATCCTCGGCGCCACCGGAACCTCCGGCCAGCTCGCCGTGCAGATCGCTCGCCGCTTCGGCGCCCACCGCATTGTCGGCGCAGGCCGCAACCGCGAGGCTCTCGACGAGGCGAAGACCCTCGGCGCCGACGCCGTGATTCCTCTCACCGACGACCGCGATGCTCTCGTCGCTGCCTTCCGCGACGCCATCGCCGAACACAAGATCGATGTGGTTCTCGACTACCTGTGGGGCGCGCCTGCTGAAACCCTGCTCGCTGCCATCGCGCAAAAAGGGCTGGCCCACGCCGCGCCGCGCATCCGCTATATCCAGATCGGCTCCAGCGCCGGGCCGGCCATCTCCCTGCCCGGCGCCACGCTGCGCAGCTCCGGCCTTGAGCTGCTCGGCAGCGGCTTCGGCAGCGTTTCTATGGAAGGCATCTTCCGCACCCTCACCGCCGTTCTTCACGAAGCCGCGCGGGCGCCATTCCAGTTCCACGTCGCGCCGGCGCCCCTCAGCCAGGTTGAATCGGCCTGGAACGCGCGCAACACTGAAGGCCGCCTCGTCTTTCAGCCCTGACGCTCCGGCATCGAGCCCATCTTCCGGGGAAAAGCTGTTGTTCGAATCTGTCCGCCAGCGAACACCGCCGTCCGCGGACGGACATCCGCCTCTCAACCCATACTCTGCATATCCCCACTATCCAAATGAATCCAGGGGACTTACTCCCATATCCTGCATGGCCCTCCGGATGCTGAATTCTCATGAATCCCCGCTCCAGAGAGGCCGCCATGCCTGCCTGCTTTCAGGATCTGCGCTTCAGTGCCCGCACTCTCCGCAAGTCCCCCGGATTTGCGCTCACTGCCATTCTCACGCTCGCGCTCGGCATTGCCGCCGTGACTTCGATCTTCAGCGTGGTCGACTCGGTGCTGCTCAAGCCCCTCAGCATGCCCAGCCCAGGCCGGCTCGTTTCGCTCCGCGAGCTGGACCGCGATTTCACCCAGTTGCCCATCCCGGTGAACCCGCGCCACTTCGAAAACTGGAAAACTCACGCGCAATCGCTCGCCGGCGCCACCATCTTCCAGACCGGCCAGTACAGCGTCTCTTCCGGCACTGACCACCCCCAGATGCTCTACGGCCTTCAGGTCGAGCCCGATTTTTTCTCCGTTCTCGGCGTTCAGCCCGCCCTCGGCCGCAGTTTCCTTCCTTCTGAAGCGATCAAGGGCCACGACCACGAGATCATCCTTACCTGGGGCGCTTTCGAACGGTTCTTTCAGGGCGACCCCTCGGCCATCGGCCGCACTCTGCGCCTGGGCGGCGTGCCGGAAACCGTCGTCGGCGTCCTGCCCCACTCCTTCGATCTGCCGTCACTGTCGCCGATGGGCCCCACCGCGCCGCGCCCCAGCGAGGCTTACGAGATCTTCACCCCGCTTACCCTCGATCTCGCCAACTCGGCCGACGATTACGACTTCAACTACATGGCCCTCGCCCGCCTTCGCCCCGGCACGTCGCTGCAGCAGGCCCGCGCGGAGCTGACCACCCTCCAGCAGGCCTTCAATCAGGCCCATCATCTCGGCACCCATCCCTTACCCTATGTCGAGCCGCTGCTAGTCGAAGTCACCGGCGACATCAGCACCGCCCTCTGGCTGCTGCTGGCCGCAGTCGGCGCCGTGCTCCTCATCGGCTGCGTCAATCTCGCCAACCTGCAGCTGGCCCGCGCCGTGGTGCGGGAGCGCGAGCTCTCCCTGCGCGCCGCCCTCGGCGCTGCCCGCGATCGCCTCGTCTGGTCCGCGCTCTCTGACTCGCTCATCCTCTCCGTCATCGGGGGCGCGCTCGGCATCCTGCTCGCTTTCCTCGGCGTGCGCCTCTTCGTGGCTGCCGCGCCTACCAATCTTCCGCGCCTCGACACGATTCACCTGAGCTGGCCGGTGCTGCTCGGCGCTGCCGCGCTCTCCATCTGCACCGCTTTCCTCTTCGGACTTCTGCCCGCACTGCGCTCCATGCGCGTCGATCCGCAGGCTGCCCTGCAGACCAGCAGCACGCGCGTCTCCGGCTCGCGCGAAACCCAGCGCACCCGTCATCTTCTCGTCGCCGCGGAAGTCGCGTGCACCCTGGCCCTCCTTGTCCTCACCGGCCTGCTGGTTCGCAGCTTCTCCAGCCTCCTCAGTCAGAACCGCGACTTCGACTCCAGCCACGTCACCTTTGCGCAGGTGGCGCTCTATGCACCGCAGTACGGAAACTCCTCTTCGGACGCGAAAGCCCAGGCCGTGCGCGCCGCCTTCGTCGACCGCGCTCTCGCCGACCTGGCCCATATCCCCGGCGTCCAGGCCGTCGCCTCCACCAGCGAGACTCCTCTGGCGGGCGAAACCTGGATCAATACCATTAAGCGTCCCGACCATCCCCTCCCCGACGCCCAGACGCCCGACGCCAATATCCGCTGGGTCAGCCCCAGCTACGCGGCCACGCTCCGCATCCCGCTCCTCGCCGGGCGCGATCTCCAGCCCTCCGACAAGGACCACTCCAGTAACGTCCTCATCTCAGAGAAAGCTGCCCGCGATATCTGGCCGGGCGAGAACCCCATCGGCCACACCTTCGTCATGGGCGACAGCACTCCCTACACCGTGGTGGGCATCCTGGCGGACGCGCGCATCAACGATCTTGAGTCCACGGCCAACATGGTCTACATCCCCTACTGGGATAATCCCTGGTGGCGCGCGAACTTCCTGGTCCGTAGCCCCCTGGCAACCGCAGACCTGACCAACCCCATACGCCGCACACTCTGGAAGATCGATCCCGAGGTCGCCATCCCCGTCGTCAAATCCCTCGACCAGCAGGTCTCCGACTCCGTCGCCACCCAGCGCTTCCAGACGCTGCTGCTTTCCAGCTTCGGCGCCGCCGCTCTGCTGCTGGCGCTGCTGGGGATCTACGGGGTCCTCGCCTACTCGGTTTCCCTGCGCCAGCAGGAATTCGGCATCCGCATCGCGCTCGGCTGCGAAAAGCTGGCGCTCATGCGCCTCGTCGCCCGCCAGGCTGCGCTGCCCGTCGCTGGAGGCATCCTTGCCGGGCTCGCCCTGGCTTTTGCCGGAGCGCGCTGGCTGGGGAGCCTGCTCTACCACACCAGCACTGCCGATCCGGTCGCCATCGCCGCCAGTATTGCGCTGGTCGGGGGCGCCGCGTTGCTGGCCGCGCTGCTGCCCGCGCGCCGCGCCGCGCAGACCGATCCCATGCAGGTTCTCCGCAACGAATAACAAAAGAGCTGGGACGCATCCGCCCCAGCCCTCGCAACCTGCAACCCGGAACCTGGAACCTGTGACCTATTTGCTGTGCACCAGCGGCATCTCCACCAGATGCTCGCTCAGGAACCATACCTGCATTTCATTGGTCCGCAGCACATTGCTGATCAGTAGATCGTTGGTTCCATCGTCGCCCAGGTCGTCGGCCTTCTTCGCCTGTTCCCGCGCGTCTTTAATGATCAGCGCATGCGCTTCCAGCAGCCGCGAAATCTGCACCGGAACCTCTTCGCGTCCCTTCGGCGGCCGCTCCAGCCGGGTCAGCTCCGCCACGTCGTGCGCCATAGCCACGCTCACGCCGCCCAGGATCTGAATCCGCTCCGCCAGCAGGTCCACCAGCTCCACCTGCTCGCCAAAATGTTTGTCGAAGAGCAGATGCAGCTGGTAAAAGGTCGGACCGCCCACCTGCCAGTGCGATTTCTTGTAAAGATCCCGCATGGAGGCCGTATCGGCCAGCAGCACGTTCAGCCGCTCGCAGACCTCGCGCCGCGTCTCTTCGCTCAACCCAATCGGCAAATCCCGGATGACGGTGCCGAATTTCTGAATTTCCTTTGCGCTCTGCCGCCAGTTCGGCGTGATCAGATCGAATCCACGGCGAGATACTGCGGTATTCTCTGCCCTGCGCGCGGACGATGTCATAGCAATTTCCTCCGTGCAGGTTTGGATGCTGCTCACGCCTCCGAGGTCGTGCCCCGCTGGTCCCCGTTCGCCCCCGGGCCCGCTGCGCCTCGCGCGCGCAGGGTCTGCAGTTCGCGGGCAATCTCCCGCCATCCCTTCCCGGCCACTGCCGGGATCTGCGGCGCGTTGCCGCGGCTCTGCACCACGGTCCGCGCGATCTCCTCCAGCCAGCGCTCCGGAGCGGTTCCCGAACGCACCACCACGTCGAAATCGCGTTCGTTGCTCACCGTCCAGGGATGCTGGAACAGGACGCGAACGGCTCCCGTGCGCCTCTTGGCCGCGCGCACCGCCTCGTCCAGCTCTTTCCCGCGCTCCTCGGCGAAGATAATGGCATCAGCCCGCGGTGTTTCCTCGATCGCCCGCACCAGCTCCGCTACGCTGGCGCAACGGATCACTTCGAGTCCGCTGTGCTTCAGCACCTCGCCCCGCAGACATTCATCCGAGCCGAAGAAAAGAATTGCCGGCGCGCCCAAGCGTCACCTTACCTTTCGCAATCCGTACCGACCAGGAGCAGGGAACAAACAGAAAATCGCTGCCTAGTATAGCCAGCGCCGATTGAGGGAATCAATAGCCCGAAAGTCACTCTTTCGTGCTCTCAAAGCGACCGTGCACAGGGTTGAACCCGCCTTTTCGGAAAAAGCTGCGCTCATCCCTCGTGATGCCGGGCGAAGAGCGCCTCCAGCACCAGCAGGATCCCCCCGATCACCACGCAGGAGTCCGCCACATT
>Ga0335072_10002268_pt1 | contig 30032 bp, 20 predicted proteins | sample Lox_Sample_21_FD_206725 | JGI IMG/M metagenome (GOLD analysis project Ga0335072, IMG submission 206725) | Soil microbial communities from Loxahatchee National Wildlife Refuge, Florida, United States - Lox_Sample_2.1 | ecosystem: Environmental > Terrestrial > Soil > Wetlands | place: USA...
CAAGAATCAATCGGACCTAATCTCGAAAACGAACCTAGAGGAAGCGCTGTAGGAAGGGAGTCTTGGAGTGATCCTGAGTCGCCTCAGTTACGTGCGGCTATATCTGAGAATTTTGACGCTTCTTCTTCCGGCGCTTTCTTACTTTGTTGCGGTCAAAGTCCGTTTTGGAATCAATTTCTTTTTTTCGCGCACACCTCCGTCAGGGCTGCCTTCGTACTGGGGCATTTTATTGCTGACCACGATCGTCTGGGCCCTGAGCGCCGAAGAGGCCGGATGCTGGAATGTCGAGCAACTTTACTCTCCCGGGGGGAAAAGCCGGCGTCTGCTCGAAGCGCTCGCGTTTACGTATGCCATTGTGATGGCAGCCGCGTTTCTCTATCGCGGAGCGAGTTATTCCCGGATCGTGATTGGCATCAGTGCCTTTGCGCTTTTTGTTCTTGCCACGATGGAGCGCATCGGGTTCCGCGTTCTTCTGGAGTTCCTGCGCAAGCATCACAAAAAACCGATTCGCGTGCTGATCGTCGGAACCGACCGCTTCGCCCGGAGGGTCGCCACATCCTTGGAGCACGGAGAAGTTCTCACCTGCCGCATTGCCGGATTCGTCCGGCTCCCCAGTCAGGAAGTCGCCGTCGAAGGGCCGGTGTACGAATTCAGCAACATTCCCAAATTCTCCAACGGCGATTCCATCACCGACGTGATTGTAGCGGTGCCTTCGCAGCGGCTCAGCGAGGTGCAGGACATGACCGCCTCGCTTGAGAAATTATGCGCTCCAACCCGCGTCGTCATTGATCTCGGCGAAACCGTCGGCATTCGCAACCGGCTGATCAATCTCGGCGGGATTCAGATGCTCGATCTGCGATCGACACTCGCAGAAAGCGGCTCTTATCTTTTTCAAAAACGGGTTTTCGATGTTGTCTTCTCAGGGATGTTTCTGCTGGTCACATTGCCGGTGACAATTCCGATCGCGCTTGCCATCAAACTGACCAGCCGCGGGCCGATCTTCTTCGTGCAGGACCGCGTCGGATTGAATGGCCGTGTCTTCCGCATGATCAAGTTCCGCACCATGAGACTCGGCAGCCGCGAGGAGTGCGATACGCGCTGGACTTCGCCCAGCGACCCGCGCCGCACCGCCGTGGGCGCGTTTCTACGCCGCATGAATCTCGACGAATTGCCGCAGTTCCTCAACGTTCTGGTCGGAGATATGAGCATCGTCGGACCGCGTCCGGAGCGGCCGCATTTTGTCGAACGTTTCCTTGAACAGTTTGACCGCTACAATGCCCGCCACATGTTCAAAGTTGGAATCACTGGATGGGCCCAGGTCAACGGCTGGCGCGGCGACACGTCCATCGCAAAACGCGTGGAATTCGATCTCTATTACCTGCGCAACTGGAGCCTGACCTTCGATCTGCAGATCATCATCATGACGTTTCTAAGCATCTTCAACAGCAAGAACGCGTATTGATGATGGACGCTGCTTCTGTGCGCTTTAGTACTGCGCGGCGGGCTTCGTTTCCGGAAACGTGTGCCCCCGAACCTCTGCCATGATCTGGGCGCCGGCGCCAGTTCCGACCACGTCCGCGCCGGCTCCTACCAAATCTCGCACTTGCTGCGCCGTCTTGATGCCGCCCGAAGCTTTCACGCGAACATGCGGCGGAGCCAGCTGGCGTAGAAAGGCAATCTGCTCCGGAGTCGCGACACCGACCGCGCCTCCACTCGCATTCTTCAAATACGCGACGCCCGCCTCCACGCTGAGCGCGACCGCGCGTTCTCTTTGCCGAGAATTCAGAAGCGGCAACTCCAGCATGATCTTTACAGGAACCTTGCCCGCAGCTTTCACCACTCCGCGAATGTCATCTGTATATTCCCGCTCCATTCCCGACAGAAGGAATCCGACATTCGGCATCATGTCCACTTCCTCAGCTCCGTTGTCGATCAGTTGTGCAGTCTCATAGGCTTTGCCCGCGCTGGTCATCGTGCCGTAAGGGAAATCAACAAATGAAGCTGTTTTGATGCCGGTGCCTCCCAGGCGCTCGGCCGTCTTCCTCACCCATGCGGGAGGAATCATCGCTGCTTGAAAGCGGTATTTCAGACATTCTGCAATGTGCTGTTCCCATCGCTCATACGTCAAAGCGTTTGAAATGATCGTCGACTGAATGCGGCCGGCCAGTTCCTTCATTTCCAACCCGATTCTGGCTTCAGGCGTGCTCATGAAAGTTTGCTTGACCTCGAACAACAGATTTTGCAATCCCTTATCGCATATTCGTCTCGTCAGTGCTTATACAGAACCAAACGGTGGCTTGATCCCTCGGGATTCGCAGAACTTGATGACCGCTTCGCGCTTCGGCAGCGCTGGAATCACGCCTTCTTTTGTGACCGCTAGACCACCGGTGATTACTGCAAACTCCACAGCCGACTCAAGGCTCTCGCCGAAAGCTAGTGCCGTCGCCAGTCCTGCGTTGAACGCATCTCCGGCGCCGGTACTGTCGACTGCGGTCACGTGAATTGCGGAAATGCGCTTTGCTCGTGATTGCGTCACGACCAAAGCACCCTGTTCGCCCAAGGTCATGACCACGTTTTTCACTCCGGCGCGAATCAGATCGGACGCGACTTCTTCCGGCGCGGCTTGCGCCCGCGGACTGCGCCCAGTGAGGACTTTGGCCTCACTCCGATTCGGCGTGAGCACGTCCACGAGCTGCAAGACGGATTTGGGCAGCGGACGCACCGGCGCCGGATTCAGAATCGTGATCGCTCGGTGTGCCCGGCCGCGCGCCAGCGCTGCCTCGGCTGTTTCCGCCGGAATTTCCAGCTGGGTGAGCACCGCGGCAGCATTTTCGAATGCAGCATCACATTTGGCCACGTCCGCGGCCGAGAGCAAATCGTTCGCACCCGGATCAATGGCAATCGAATTATTGCCCGTGCCCGCCTCCACCAGAATGAATCCCACGCCGGTCGGATGTTGCGCCGTTTCCCGCACAAAAGCTGCGTCGATGCCTTCTTCGCGATAGAGCCGTAGCGCCATTTCCCCGAAACTGTCACACCCGACCCGCGCCACGAACCGAACGTCCGCTCCCAGCCGGGCGCAGCCGACTGCTTGATTCGATCCCTTGCCGCCATAGTCCACGCGATATCCCGAAGCAAGCACAGTCTCTCCCGGACTCGGCAGGCGACTCACCTTCATCGTCAGGCCGGTGGCGTAGCTTCCCACAACGACGATGCGAGAGGTGGGCATGCAGAAAATCTCAATAATGTCGTCATTGTTTCGGCGGACGAGTCATCAGATCGACAAAAATCTTATAAAACTTCTCGTCATCAATATCGAACTGAACATTCGCCGGCCGCAAATATGGCGGTACCTGCGCCGTAGAACTCCAGAACAGCGTCTTGCCGTAGCTTGGGCCGTGATCGATGTCGATATCCATGTAGAGCCGCTTCTCACCCGTAATGATCGATGGGTCGATCAGGGCCGCGCCGGCAATTTCATCCCACATGTAACCGGGAAGAGAATATTTTGCGAGATAATCCGCGACTGGCGTGCCTGCTTTCGCGATCGTGTCCTTCATCTCCTGCGTGTAGCGCGTTTTTACCGAGATATCGATTGGCGTAATGGTCATCTTCCTCCATGGCGCGCGCAGCACGATGCGCGCTGCCTCCGGATCGAACCACCAGTTGAATTCACGTCGGCCGTCGATTGCTCCGGGATCGATGGCTCCCTTGTCGGCGTAGAGCCCACCGCCCATCATTACGAATTCTTTGGCCAGCGTGGCGACCGATGGATCAAGTTTCAGAGCGAGGGCGTAGTTCGTGAGCGGTCCGCCCGCCCACAGCACCACTTGGCCGGGATACTTGTGCACCATCTGGACAATGAACTCCGCTGCAGTTCCTGGTTGGGCCTTAATGTCCGGCTCGCCTTCAGTCATCGGTGGGACAACGTCCGGCGCGTGATACGGCTGGTCGTAAATCGTCGAGCGCTTCGCTGCAAAGTGTTCCGTCCAGCAGCCCTTGTATTCGAGCTTGCCGTACATCGCTTCCCAGCGTTCGCTTTCTTCCTTGCTGTTGATCAGCGGAAACTCCGCTCCCTCGATTACCGGGACGTCGGTGCGTCCGGCGATTTCCAGCATGCGCAATGTGTGCTGCGTCTCTTCTTTCAGCCACTGATCGCCGCTGACTATCGTGATGCCCAGCACGTCGAATTTTTCCGACTGCAGAAACACGAGCAAAGCCTGCTGATCGCTGGTTCCCGGCCCGCGCGCATCCTGGTCGACGATGATTTTGATCTTCTGGGCGGCTGCGGCGGTTGCGAGAAGAAAAGCAAGAATGGAAACCGCGGAAAGTCTCCGAAAGGAGCGAATGAACATGTTCAGGTGTCCCATGGCCGTGGAATTTGAAACGTACGTTAAGGGGGCCCGGTCCTTGTGGCGCCTTTGCGACAGAGCCGTTTTTGATTCACACAGCAAGCGAAAGCGCTACAAAACTACCACATCTGCGGCAAAACCCACTCTACGGCTTGGGATAAGAAAAAAGAGGTTAAAACGGAAGTTAGACGATACGGGGCGGTTCTCACTGTCCGCCCGACCCACTTTGCAATTGTGGCTGGCTTTGCTTTTTCTTGTGCTTCAGCATGAACTTCGGCACAACAAATTCCTGGAAGACGTTCGCCGCGGCGCCCCCTGCGAGGCCGAGTGCTGCATTGGCAAAAGTCAATCCCGCCCCGTGGCGATCGTTCGCCGGATAGTACAAATTCGAAATCCCACCAGATGCCAGGTCGCCCAGTACGGCCGAATAATTCGGCTGCCAGCGCTTATTATCTCCTTTCGTGATCACCGCCCGCGAAATCGCATAGTACATCCGGGATCCGAAGCTGCCAGTTCCCTTATAGAAATATCTGGGGTCTTGTCGCAGAAGCCATGGAAACAGGGCACCTCCCAGAAACGTGCCTGAAACTGTGTCGGCGTAATTAGCTCCGTAGCGTTTGGCATACCCGTCCGGGCCGGTGCCGTAACCTTCGAAATGTCCTTGCTCCTGCTGAACTCCGGCGGTTGCTCCCACGAACAACAAGGTAACCGGATCGATGACCGTACGCAGCGCGAGTTGAAACTTCTGCCTTCCATCCAACGGGGCCGCATTAGGAATGTAGCTCACATAAAAATTCGGCACGATTCCGAGCACGCGCTGCTGCTCTTGGATTTTGAGTTGCTCCTGTGCCACTTCCACCTGCGGTACTCCCACGCTCACGCTAGTGATCGCTTGGCCAATGCTCAACATGATAGGCAGCAGATCGTCGTTCTGGCCCGGCTCCAGGCGTCCAGAAAATTTCTGCGGCTCGAATCCGGTCGCATCGATAGTGAGTTGAAATGGACCGACAGGCACATTACTGAACGAAAACGCCCCCTCGTTTCCCGACTTCGTCTGTTGAATCGGCTGGCCATTGATGCTCAGCGTCACCTGTGCGGCTGAGATCACGGCTCCGCTGGGATCGATCACTGTTCCGCTGATGCTTCCCGCCGGTTGAGCTCCATTGTTTGCTAAAGGCGGTTTCTCCTGGGAAGCCTGGGCTTCCGGCACCTGCGCCAGGCAGGGCGATGCCAGAACGAGCGTGATAAGAAGTGCGATGGTTACGCGAGAAGGACGTGACTCGAACATTGCTCTCCACTTTAGCCTGATTCGCGCTCTGGAAATGTAAAGGCTGGTAATTGGGAAGTGCCTTGAACCGTTTGAGCCAACAAAGGACAGGAAGGAATACGAGCGTCTGATTCTCTTCGACTTCGTGCTCTCCGTGGTCGAGTAATTAACGACGTTACCAACATTCGATTTCGACTATCTCTTATCTGAGATGAGCGGAACGAAGCGGCAGGATTCCCCCGGAGTTGTACGAATCAGATTATTTTCTCGCCGGATCAGTTGTAACTGCTGCGCCTCGGTTGGGCCGACGGGAATTACCATTCGGCCATCCTCGGCTAACTGAGTCGGCAGAAGAGCAGGCACTGCGGCCGCAGCTGCCGAGACAAGGATCGCGTTATATGGGGCGGAGGGTTCGAATCCTTGGCTGCCGTCTCCCACAACGACGGTGACGTTGCGGTAGCCAATTCGCAGCAGCAAATCACGCGCTTTCTCGGCCAGTATGGCATGGCGCTCGATTGAGACCACTTGCGCTGCCAGTTCGGCCAACAGCGCCGTTACGTATCCCGACCCGGTGCCGATTTCTAGAACCCTGTCATCCGGCCGCAGTCCCAGCAATTCCAACATGAGCGCTACGATAAAGGGCTGTGAGATCGTTTGCTCCTCGCCAATCGGCAAAGGATAGTCGTCATAGGCGTGCTCGCGCTGGCGTTCATTTGTAAACTCGTGCCGCGGAACGCGCGCCATGGCATCGAGCACCCGCGGGTCGCGAATGCCGCGTCCCCGCAACTGAGAGCTCACCATGCGCTCGCGCAGCGCGGTCAAAAGTTCATCGGGATGCGACGTCATTGGACGGATGAGCCGGCGCAGAGCCTATTTCTTACTGCGTCGGACCTGCACATCGAAACTGACCACGCCGTTCTGGTCTCGAGTCGCCACGATCGAAATATTCCGGGTGAAATAGTACTCGCCCTGGATGATCTGCTGCGAGCTCTGCGAAACGTTCGTGCTGTAGGTCAGAGAGATGTTGTTCGCGAACTCCTGCTCGATCGTGACTTGCGGCCCGCGTGCCGTGGGATTGGTTTCCGTGACCAAGCCCTGGGGGTCGATCTTGATTCGGCTGGCTCCGAATAATTTCTGCAGGCGGCTGCTGACCGTTTCGTTGATGGCCTGGTTGATGATCAGCGCACTGGCCTGCTCGTTAAACGCGGTTAAGCCGGACTGCTCCTGCAGTTGAGTCGATTCTTCGCTCGTGCGGCCGAGAGCGAGTAAAGCGATGATGTCGGATTTCGGGAGCGGAGGCTCGGACCGGTAATTCACGTTCAACCGCTCGGGGGTGCCGGTGACCGTTACATTCAGGTCGTAATTCCTAACGTGCGTTGTAGCTTCCATGTTGAGCTGCGGCTCAATCGCAACCGGATTGGCGAAAGTGATGTCACCGCGCTCCAGACGGAACTTGATGCCGTTAAACGTTGCCTGGCCCTCCAGAATGTCGGCTCGGCCAAGAACACTGGGACGAGCCACCGATCCCCGCACGCGCAAATCGGCATCGCCCGACAACCGGGCGACCGCGGTTTTCATCTGGAGCTCGGGGGCAGTCTGCACGGCGACGTCGAGCCGGATGTTGTAGAGCGGAGAATTCGCCGGCGCGAGCACGACGGATTGCCGGCTGCGCTGTAAATACGTGCCGAAATCGAAACCCGGAGTGACCGCGAGCTTGGTCACCATAATTCGACCGGTTACGGTGGATGACGCCGGACTTCCCGACCAGTGTAGCTCCGTATTGGCCGTCGAACTCACCCCCGGCGGATAGCGCAATCGGACGTCTTTCCCGATCGCCGTCAAATTGAAATTGAACTGCTTGTTATATCGAGTGGCTTCGCCCTGGAAGTTAAGCGTTCCGCCGCCGGTGCGGGCGGAGAGTTGCTCAATGCGAACGTGATCTAATGTGAACGCGAGCGATCCGTTCATCTCGCTCAGCCCGCTGGGCAACCCGGCATAGTTCGCCGTGCCATTCGCGATCTGGATCGTGCCTTGGGGCAGCGGTTCGGAGAGCGTGCCCCCAACATTCATCTCCACCAGCATCTGCCCGGAGGCGCTTAAATTCGGATTGAAGCTGCTGAAAAGCCGGAGATCGACCTGACCGTGAGCGGAAAGACGCAACTCGCGCAACGCGGCAAAATGAATCGACCCGCCGCCGGTGATATCCGTCTCTTCTCCGAGCATGTGAAGCGGATCAATGTGCGCGATCTGCTGCGCATAGGAAAATCGCAGCGGTCCCTGGTTATGCAGTTTGACGTATTCAACCTCGAGGGCAACTTCGGAGAGATCGCCCGTTAACATCCACCGACCGGGGTAGCGTAGCGGTCCCTCCAGAGTCACAGCTCCACCAACGGCGGAATGGCCGGTCAGTTGTTGGCCGAGATAAGCGCGCCATAAGGGATCAAGATCAACTCGATCAAGGCGAGCAGTGATCTTGCCCATGTAGTCGCCATGCATTTGAATGCCGCCGTCGATCAGAAGATTGCCCCTTGCCAACGCGGAAGTCCCGCTGATGTGCAGTTCGCCGTTATTGGTCGTGCCTTTCAGAATTAAGCTGCCGAACAGTTCGTGATCAGCAATGAGATCGTGGACTTGAACCGCGGTGTTGATCGACGGAGAATCCAGCGTTCCCGAACCTTGCAGCACAAAATCAGCCCGCCCTTCGACCGGTAGGTTGTCGAGATGAATCTGCCGCACGCGCGCGAGATCGAAATTCTTTCCCGTCAGGTCAAGGCGAAATCCGCGCGAGGCCGCCGTGTACGAGGCGGTGCCGCTCACGCTGGCATCCTGGTGCTGAAGATGAATATTATTCAGCGCCGTTTCGCCATTGGCGATGTGAAGATCGGCATCGAACGCCTCGATGGATTCGCCATATGTCGACGCATGTGAGGCGTGAATGTGTCCCTGCACTCGGGGGTTTGCACGCGTTCCGGCGATCTGCAAGGCGACATCGGCGATGCCGGAAACCGGCTGATCGAAGCCTGCCAATGCCGCAGTAGAAGCTACATCCACGTTATGTAGATTCACGCGCGCCGTGTAAGGACTGCTGGGCGCGAATTTCCCGTTCTCCAGAGCCGCGGCAATCTCGAAATCCGCGCTGGTTTCGCCGCGGTGCAGGCTGCCGCCGCGCATGATCAAACTATGCGAAGAAACTTGAATGCTGGCTGCGAGCGAATCCCAATGCACTTCTTGCTTGGCGCTATAGGAAGTCGCCGGCACGGCGAACTCGAAATCATTCGCGACCAGCGTACCAGCGAGGATCGGAGACAAGAATGACCCATCAACCACTCCACTGAAGGCGGCATTGCCGTCCACACGGAAGGGAAGATCTGTTGGCGCTCCTAGCGCACCCAGCAGCGGCCGCCATTCTTCCAAGTCGGACGTCGCCAGGGAAAGTTGCAGAGTTGTGGACCGCGAGATTGTTCCGCTGGCCTGAATTTTTGAAGCCGGGGTCGAAACCCGAAATTCCGACAATTGGAGTTCGTCTGCGGCCATCCCATATTTGCCTTCCATGCGAGCTGTGACTGCTAATTCGCTCTGGAGCGCAATCTCAGGCCGCGCCACATCGACGGTAAAACTAAGCTCGGAAGTTTTCGGCGATCCCTTCCACGTCGCGTCGATCGACCCAGACGCGCTTCCCACGGGACGGAATCGGCGCAGCGGATGCGCCGGACGGTCGAGCGCCGTCGCGATTTCCGCTACCGAAATATCGCGCACGCGCAAATGCACGACTGCGCTTTCAATCCCGGGCAGCTTTTCTTTGCCAGCGTTGCGGACCGACGGCCGGTTCGCCTCGATGACCGGCATCTCAGAATTTCTCTTTGGCAGGCCGAACTCTCCGCCTGAAGACTTCAGCTCGGGGGTATATGGAATGCTATGCAGCCAGTTTTCAATCTGCGCATCGCCGGCAAATGCGCCGCCCAGGATTTTTCCCTGGATCTTCGAGAGTTTGATTTGTTGATCAGTGATCGTGTAGTCGCTGGTCGCGGCCGCTCGTTTCAAGCCGATTTGATCGTTCTGCCAGACGAGATCGCGTAGCGTGAACGATCCTGAACTGCTGAATTGGTCAGCCGACCAGTTGCCGCTTCCTTTAAAGTCGGCTGCGCCTCCACTGAGATCCCGGCGGCGAGCGATCACCGCTGCTTGCTGCAGGTCGAGATGGGCTTCATAGCTGCCGTCGAAGTGAGGATTCTGAAAATTACGGACCCATCCGCTGGCCGCGAAACTCGATGGTCCCGAACTCCATTTCAGCGATTCAATCTCGGCAGAGTTCGGTGTCAAAGTAAAACGCATCTCGGCCATCCAACTGAACGGATGGCAGCCCGGGAAAACTGTCTCAACCTTGCCGACCCTGAAATAACTCTCGTACCGTCGGTGAAGGTACGAGTAATCCATCTGCATGCCGGTATCGTCAGCGCTAAAGTCCAGCGGAATTTTTCGGTCGGCCCAAATCAACTCGCCATGCTGAACCGAAAGGTGATCGATTGAGAGCGCAAACAATTGTTCGAGCGACCTCTGCTCCGAGACATTTTCGAGTGCTCTGATGACGGGGACATTCGTCGTCCCGTCGGCAGCGACTGTAATGTGGACCACTGGGTGTTCGAGAGTCAGAGAATGAAATCCGAATTGCGTTCGCAGCAGAGAAATTACCTTGACCTGGGCGACGAGATGGTCCGCATGGGCCAGTGGAATATCGGATGCCGCCTCGCTGCCGTGCACGGTGATATCGCGGACCTCGACTTGCATATGGAAAGGAACGACGTGGAAACTGCCGATTTGAGCATGACCGCCGGTGATTCGTTCTACTTCGGCAACCAGGCGCCGCCGAACGTACGCCTGGAACGAATTGGTAGTGATGTACCACGCCCCGCCGAGAAGCGCGAGCAGACCCGCTCCCGCTACGACCAAAAGGAATTTCCACCAACGTTTTCGGCTGGTCGCCGGGGTGGTCACTGCGACTCGACTCCCTCTATGGCAGGACCGCCGGCATCCGCAATCGTCACTTTGCTTTCGGAGCGCAGGTTCTGCAGCCATGAGACAAGAAGCTGGTTGACTTTCTCTTGCGTCAGCAGTTCGCGAATTTTGCCGGAAACATCAGCTAGTGGAACTTCACTGCCACCGACTTGTCTTAACTGGGGAACGAACTTATCTCGGTAATACGATTCGATGCTCTTGGAATCGATCTGTACTTGCGGGCGCAGGCGGGCATCGACCAGCCGCATGAGATCGATCTGCTGTTCGACGTGCGCGATCAAATCTTTTTCGTTCAGTCGAAAACGCTTGAGCACTGCTTGCCATCCTTGGGGTGCCAATCCTTCCGGGTACATCTTTCGCGCCTCGGATACCCGCGCCTCGGCTTCGGCTTCCGAAGCATGACGAAACGTCGTCGACTTCATCTGCTCATCGAGTAGTTCCTGATCGATCAGGCGATCGAGCACCGCCCGGCGGTCATCATCGGTAAACTGATCGAGCGGTTTGCCGCTGAGCAGCGCTTCATAGCGAAGAGCATCATCGAGATCGCTTTGCAGGATGATGTGGCCATTCACTTTGGCGACGATGCGATCGATGACCTCCGCGTGCACCGTGGCCAGCACGCATATCACGGCCAGCAGAACCGGCAGCACTGCTCTCATCCTCGCCCTCAAGCAAAATCTTTTCATCAGAATGGCTGGCCTATGCTGAAGAATACATTGAAATGGCCCAGACGCTGCGTTTCCGTCACCGAGGCTGCAGTCGGTGGAGCACAATCGTTGCCGGAGCAAAAATAGCGGGTCGGGTTCAGATTGTATCCAAAGTCAAAGCGAAGTGGGCCGAGCGGCGTTCGATACCGGAAGCCAAGTCCTACGGCGTGTGACGTGTAATCATATCCGGAATTATTGAAGTAGTTCAGGCACGGAGGGTTCGGCGTACCGGATGTACTACCGGACAAGCACAACCGGGGATCCGCCTGATGCCATCGCAACAGGCCTTTGAGCATGTCATGCTGCGCTGTAAAAACGTTGCCCATGTCGTGAAAAATGGCGAATCCGAAGCCCTCGCCCAGATATGGCAGAGAAGTTTCCGGGAAACGTAGTTCCAGGTTGTTAACAAACAGGGCCGTTCCACCTACAGGAAATCCCGAGGTCGGGTCGCGCGGGCCTGCCTGATTCAACCCGAATCCACGGTGCGAGTTGCCGCCGCCGGCGAAAAGCTGTTCCGGCAGGGGGATGGTCGCGATGCCCGTACAGGTCGGTTCTCCGGCCTGATTCAGTGGGCATGCGCCCGGCGGCAGAACCTGCGTTCCGTTGAACGGCTGGGCAATCCCGATCGATGTGGAGCGGGCGAGGACAAAACGATGTTCGCCATGTCCTGGTCCGAATGCGTAATACGTCGAATACTGACCCAACGCCCGGGCGAAGTTTGTCTTAAAGCTGCCCAGTTCGCTGGGATCGTTTGTCAGCGCCGCCTCTGATCGCGTTCCAAAGAAATCGGTCGCCAAGAAAGCGTCCAGCGTGAAGTAGTCCCCCTCGGTGCTCTCCAACGGATTATCGCGCCTGTCGTGAATGTATGTAAAACCCGGCCCGCCGACTCTGGCTGGAAGAGAAAACAACTGCAGTTCGCCGACGTTGAAATCTTGTGCGAAGTGGCTGGCCTTTACCGTTCGAAAATCGAACTGATACGTGATCGTGTTCGGCCCCGGCCGTGTACCTGGCTCATTGCCCAGGCTGCCAATCTGCTGCCGGACCGAAACTTTCCCTTCGAGGCGCTCCGATGTGAACGTAGCCACATCCAGACTGTTGTCATAAAAGACGGTGTTGATCAGCTTGAACTTTTCATTGTTGAACAGCTCCGGAATCGTATAGCTGATCAATCCACGCTGTTCGAGACGCCCGACGTGCGACTCGAATGCCAAGCTTTGATCTCTCCCGAACATGTTCAAACGCGTGACATTGAAGCTGACCCGGGGATTTACCCCTGTGGTCCCCTTCGGCGCCGTCACTCCTGACGGAATGCCGGTTTCAAATTCGAAACCCGCGCCGTAGGTGAACGTATACCGTTTCGCTTCCTCCAACTGCACCAGAATGTTTTTCAGGGGATCAGTGCCCTCGGGATTCTGTACGGCCGTATCGACTTCGCTGAAGATACCCAAATTATAGAGCCGAGTTTGCGTATCGAGCAGCGCCTGCTGGCTCAGGGGCTCTTCCGGATGCACCTGCAACTGGCGATCGATGATGTAGGAGCGAGTGTGCTCGGTTCCGTCAACCAGAACGCGGCTTACGCGAAAGCGCTCTCCTTCCTCGATTGCAAATGTGACGTCCTCAGTGTGCGGACTTTTGCTTGATGGTTTGGTAGTGACGTCCAAGCTTGCGTTTGGGAACCCATTGTTGAAGTAGTAGCTCAGGATGCGATCACGATCATTGGCCAGATCTTCGTCGGAATACGGTTGATCCGGCTGCGTGCTCAGTTCGGGAAGATCGCCGGCCGGAACCTTTTCATTCCCCGTCAACTGAACCTGTCCGACCAGCGTACGCGGTCCTTCATCAATGTGAATCTCGACTGCGAGACGATCTGGCGCCTGATAATTATCCACGACCTTGGTATCGATCTTCACGTCACGAAATCCATTGGAGCGATACAAGCCTTCGAGGGTAGCCACATCGTTTCTGAGCAGCGTGCCACTGTACCGCCCATGAGTTAAGCGGGAACTTGCCGGCTCGATCTGCAAGTAAGAGCGCAGCTTTGCCGTATCCAGGAATTCTTTGTTTCCAGTAATTTCCACCTTCACGAGGCTATGCATGGGACCGGGATTGATCCGATAAATCACTCGTAATTCGTGCGGTTCGGATTGCTTTTCGATGTCAACCGTGGCGTCGAAGTGGCCGTGAGTTTGAAGATAATCCAGAAGGTTGCGCTTCCCCTCATTGAGCAGATCGTCGTCGACCGCATCTTCTTCGTAAACCGGAATCTCCTTGCGCATCGTCCTGCGGCTCACGGGATATCCCATAGCGTAGATCACGACCTCCGGCCCCGGATCGATCTGAAATGTGAAGTCAACCGCATTCGTTTTCTCGTTGTAATTTTGCTCGGCAACCGTGACCTGGGCCAGCGGCTTAGCCTGCTTCTGAAATTTCTTACGCAACCGTTGCAGTGCGTCGTTGACAAGCGTTCCCGTAACGCGGTCGCCGGAGGTGCGCAGCCCCCATCTGCGCCGCCGGTTGAGGTGGGCAACCTTCTCGACCTGCGCAGGAGATAAGCCTGAGGTTCCAGTCACCGTCACGGTCCCGACACGCGCTTGGGCGCGCGCGGTGATGTGCACCAGAATGTTTATCTGCTGCGTGGCCGGATTCGCGGTGCTCTCGGCGGTGACGCGGGCCTGGTAATAACCGCTTTCCTGCATGAGCTCCCGGATGTTTTCCAACGCGCGATTCAGCCTTTCCACCGTGTAAAGCTCGCCCAACTGAAACTTCGAGGCATTGATGATTTGGTTCACGGTGGGACGGCTCGGAGCGCCCTCAACTTGCACCGCGCCCACAAAAAAATTCGGCGTGGTCGCAAAGGTCAACAATACGCCGTCGCCGGAAGGCACTGCCTCTGCCTGAATATCGGCAAATCGTCCGGTCCCATAAAGCGTGCGGATGCTGTCACGAACGCGATCGCGACTCAGGGGTTCACCCTGTTTTTGTGCAATCATTCTCAGAAGATGATCGCTGTCGGACTGGGAGACGCCGGAAAGCTGGATCGAGCGCACGATGCGGCCCTCATACTCAGCGCCCGGCTCTTGCCCCAGTAGTGAAGAGCTCCGTGCCGCCACTGGCGAAACCACGGCACAGAGCAACACTATCGCCCACAAACATGTCGTGTACCGTTTCAGCAACGTTGTCCTAGGAATCACTACTACCGCACTTCGATGGAGCACGTTCGCCGGCCGTTGTCTGACTATGACGTTCCGCTTCTGTTCCGATGAACTCGTTATCTATGGGGCTCTCAGGATGATTCAATCAAGCTCGGTTCCGCCATCCCGGCTGACGCTCCGCCGTCCCGATCAGCGCACTGTCACCCCGGGCGGAGCAGAGTCGCTGTTTTTAGGCGATTCTGCGCAGTAGCCGGGACTCATACCCTCGCCCCGCCTCTTATAATACTGGTTTCTAGTCTTGCAGCCGGTGACCTGTTTGGCACGCGAAGAATCTCTCGATCATCCCGTCGAAGGTCCCTCTCCGGACTGGACCGATCGCTATTCGCGCCAAGTCCTGTTCCGCGGCATCGGCGAGCAAGGGCAGCGGAAGCTCGGAGCCGCACGAGTAACCGTTGTCGGCTGCGGCGCGACCGGTTCGGCTTTGGCAGGATTGCTGGCGCGAGCTGGGGTGGGCCATCTACGCATTATCGACCGTGATTACGTCGAGCCCAGCAATCTGCAACGTCAGTCGTTATTTGATGAATGCGATGCGCTCGAATCCTTGCCCAAGGCCATTGCCGCCGCGCGCAAAATCGCCGCTATGAATTCGTCGATCGAAGTCGGGGCGAAAGTTGAAGATCTGATTCCATCGAACATTGAAGCATTGCTCGAAAAATCTGACCTTATCCTCGACGGCACCGACAATTTCGAGACGCGATACCTGATCAACGATTACGCCGTCGAACGTTCCATTCCATGGATCTACTCTGCGGCGGTGGGAAGCTATGCGGTCACGCTGAATGTAGTACCCCGTGAAACTGCCTGCCTGGCCTGTATTTTTCCGGATTCGCCGCGAGGCACAGTCGAGACCTGCGAGACCTCAGGCATCCTGAATTCGGCGGTGAATCTGGTAGCGTCGATCGCCGCAACCGAAGCCTTGAAAGTCTTAGTTGGAGGCTGCGAACTGCCCACACTCCGCCGCACGCTGCTCTCGTTCGATCTTTGGACGAACGATCGTGCCGAGATCGTGGCCGCGAAGCCGCGTCCAGGCTGTCGCGCCTGTGGGGAGCGGAATTTCATTCATCTCGCCGGCGAGGGACGTCCGCACATAACTCTGTGCGGCCGGAACTCGGTGCAGATCCATGAGCGTCAGCGGCCCATCGATTTCGCCGAACTCGACCGTCGCCTGCAGCCACACGGCCGGGTGCGCCGCAATGATTACGTCCTGAAATTCTGGCGCGATCCCTATGAAATGACGCTTTTCCCGGATGGCCGCGCCATCATCAAAGGGACCACTGATACGGCGGTCGCACGCAGCCTGTACGCAAGATTTATCGGTAGCTAGCCGCGGCTATCACCGACTGCCAGGCCTACTGTGGTGAACGGGCGACCGTCACCCGGCTTGAGAAGGCGACAGGTCAGAGTCATCGCACCGCGATTGATTCGTCCGAACGTTTTCTCTTCCTGTCCAGTTGCTCCCGCGAATACACGCTGACCATCACCGCTGAGGGATTCCGTCCAACCCGTAAACAGTATTGGCCGTTGATATCAACAAATCGAACATGGTCGATCAAATATTTAGAGGTCGGTAACTCCTCTCCTCGTCGCAGAGGGGGTCGAAAGATCCCGTTTTCTCACCCTTTTGGCGCAGCGTCGTCGTTTGGACTGCGATGGTGCTCAGCCGGGCCCGCGCTTAAGTCAATTTTTTGTTTGTTGCAATTTCTACTTGTTTTCGGCCAACGAATGGTGGTAGTGTCTGCGCCAAGTTAGGGTAGGTGTCGGCGAGTTAGGCTTTCAATAAGTTCGGCATTTTAGGTATCCACGCTTTGGTTATGGCTCGTACTCGAATCTTCAGGGTCATCCGTCGGCCTTGCGCTTACAAAAAGGCCACGAGCGGCTGCGCGAGTAAGCATTGCTAACAGGGCCATAGTGGCTCGAACTTCAGTTTAGGCCGGACAGTACGTTTTGGATGCCAATGAGGTTTAGATTTTGACCATTCGTTTTGCAAAGGAGAAACCCAATGAACCGGGGCGTGAAGCATTGCATTCGAACTAGCCAACTCGTATTTACGCTTCTAATTTTGCTGGGTCTGAGTACGCTTTCTCTAGCGCAGGTAAGTAAGGGGTCAATCTCAGGCAGCGTTAGTGATCCCTCCGGCGCGGTGGTCCAAGGCGCGCAGGTCACGGCTACCCATATCGCCACCGGTCAGGTCACAACCACGACCAGCGACGGTTCCGGAGTGTTCAAGATTCCCTTACTGGCGGTTGGCGCTTACAAAGTTCAGGTTTCGAAATCCGGCTTCCGAGCCACTGCTGTCACTTCGGTGGAAGTCAATCCGGGTGTTGATACCGGCTTGGGTACCATCGCCCTGCAACTGGGTGCGACTACCGAAACGGTCGAAGTCTCAGCCGGCACGCCACTGGTCGAAACCACGCAATCGCAAGTCAGCGCCACATTCGACGAAACCTACCTCAACAATATTCCCGGAATTCAGGAAAACCAGGGCTTGGATAATCTCGCCATCCTGCTTCCCGGCGTCTCCATGTCCCGCGACAACAATTTCTCTAATACCAACGGCGTCGGTTTCTCCGTCGACGGTTTACGCGGCCGCGACAATGATCAGCAGATCGACGGGCAGAACAACAACGATAACTCGGTTGCCGGTCCCGGAATCTTCATGTCCGACACGAACTTCGTTGATCAATACCAGGTCACAACCAATAACTTCGGCGCGGAGTACGGCCGCGATTCTGGTTCAGTCGTCAACGTCATCACCAAGTCGGGCACGAACGTATGGCATGGTGCGATTTACGGAACGGAGAGTAACTCTGTCCTCACCACGCTGACTAACCAGCAGCGAAACACTGTGTGGGGCGACGCGCTGACCAAACCACCACGCTTCAACGACGAGTTCACCGGGGCAACCATCGGTGGTCCTTGGGTGAAAAACAAGGTTTTCTTCTTCGGCGGTTTTGACGATGAAATCATCTCGTCCAAAACCATTTACTCGACCGGCTCCTACACTCCGACGCCCTTGGGGATCTCTCAGCTGAGTTCGTGTTTTCCAGGAAGTACGAGCATGGCCGCGCTGTCCGCGTACGGGCCTTACGCAGTCGGAGGTGGCAGCCCCAGCGCTCTAGGTGCGCCCGTTACCAAGTACTACGACAACGCGCCCGTGAACAATGGGACGGACCCAGCGACCGGGGCGCCAGCCTGCGGATATCAACTCGCCGGCGTGCAGCGCGAATTACCCGACGGCTTCCATGGATACAACTGGGTGGGACGCGTGGATGTCACCGGCTCCAGAGACACGGTTTACGGCCGTTACCTTTTCCAGAAACAGACCTCCTTCAACGTCGATGAAGGACAAGGCGCAGCAGGCTACCCTGTCAACGTCCCTTCCCTCGGTCAGGGACTTCAGCTAAGTTGGACCCACAAGCTTTCCGACAGCATGTTGAACGAAGTGCGCGCCAGTGTGGGGCGGCAGAACGTCGAATTCGGCGGCAACGCGATCGGCAACACCGTTCCCACCGACTCGGGCCTGACTGGCGGTCTGGCGCAAATAGCCTTCGGGAGTTCCAGTTTGCTGGGTTATGGTCCCGCCGATAATCTACCGCAAGGCCGCATCGTCAATACCTATCAGATACAAGACAACTGGAGCTATATCCATGGAAAGCACCAGCTGAAAGCCGGAGCTAATATCACCATTCAGAAATCGCCCAACACCTTCCTGCCCTACGTGAATGGTGGATTTACGTTTGCCGATTGGGGAGCTTATGCAGCCAACACCCCCAGTTCCACCAACATTACCTTAGGCCCTCCCAGGCTGGACTTCATCGAGCACGACAGCTTCTTCTATTTCGGCGACGACTGGAAGATGACCAGCCACTTGACTCTGAACCTGGGCCTGACCTACTCGTACTATGGCCAACCGGCCAATCTCTTCTACCACAACGACTCGAGACAGCAGAGCAGCGGTCAGCCGTTCTGGAACCCTGGTCTGCCGACGGCCGTCACGGTATTCCCAAGCCTTCCCGCGCCCAAGCAGAGCTGGGGACCGAGCGCCGGCTTCGCCTACGCCATCGGCAATGGCGGATGGTTGCTCGGCGACAACAAGAGCGTCATTCGTGGCGGATACCGCCTGAGCTATGACCCGCCCTTCTACAACATCTATCTCAACATCGCCAGTTCCGCGCCGCAGGTCCTGGCGCAGACCATTGTTCCGGGCCAGCCGCTTCCCGCGGTTCCAACCGGCCCTAACGTGCGCAGCGAACTTGCCTCCTACCTTCAATACGGCGTTTCCGATCCGCGTACCTTCAACGAGACCAACGTCACGCCGAACTTCAAACCCGACCGCGTGCATTCCTGGTCCTTGGGGCTCCAGAGGGAACTCGGCGGGCACGCCGCAGTGGAAATCCGTTATGTAGGAAATCACGGACAGAATCTGTTCCAGTCGATCAATGGCAACCCTTACGTCGGCTGTGGTGACGCGGGGTGCGTGAACCCGCTCACCGGCGGTCCTGAACTTCCCGGCTTGTCCGATGCCATCGCAGCAGGCGTTTTCAGTGCAAGTCTGTTGCCGGCAGGAGTGAAACCGTGTCCCGCAGCCAGTGCCGTGGTCGCGAAAGCCGTCGGACGCGAAAACTGCGATCTGGGCGTCGAGCGTACACGCTCCAACACTGCTTATTCCGATTACGAAGGATTGCAAACGGAATTTCGCACCAACAATTTGTTCAATCAACTGAGCATGCGGGCAAACTACTCCTGGAGCAAGACGACGGACAATGCTAGCGAGATCTTTGGCACGTTCGGCGGAGCTACCACCGTTGCCTTCTCCCAGGATCCATGGAACTACACCACCGCGGAACATGGGCTCTCGGGATTGGATTTCCCGCAGAGCTTCGCACTCTCATTCAACGAGGACATTCCCCTCCTCCGCTCGCAACGCGGCATTCTGGGCCATGCCTTCGGCGGATGGTCGATCGGCGGCACTTACCTCCTGCAATCCGGACAGCCTTATAACCCGACCGAATTCGATTCCGCCTTCTCGCTTTACGGGCTTAACCCCTACAACGTAAGCGATCAGTCTTTCCTGGGCGCGTTCAATTCCGGAAGCGATACCACCCGGCCTTTTTTGAGCAACCGCTCGGCTCCTCCAACGGCCGTCGGCATCTACGCCGCTGATGCCTGCGACCTGTTCGGAGTGCTCTGCACCGGGGTCTCCCCCTCCGCCCTGTACGACTTTACGGCTATGAACGCCAGCGAAGGCGCGGCGACTAACACGGTTAGCGCGAGTCAGGAGCGATTCATCCTGAACGGGTACGAAGCTGAAATTGTGAACGGTACTCCCTTTGGCAATGTGGCTCGCAATAGCTTGCGCGACTACTGGACCAACACGGCTAACTTCCAGATCAGCAAGACCTCAAACTGGGGCGACCGGGTTCGCTTGGTCTGGCACATGAGCATGGTGAACGCCTTCAATCACCCCAACTATGGCAGCATCGATCCCTTCCTCGAGGACGCTGGTCTCGTTGGTCTGGGCACCGGGTTTGCGAATCCCCTGGTGCAGAACGGCGGCAATCGCACCATCCGCTTCGGAATGAGAGTCACGTTCTAAGGGGAACGGAAATGAGAGCCGACCCGGATTGTCCCGGGCCGGCTTTTTTCTTGTGCGAACCTGCGGTCCCGAGGGTTCACAAACGAAGATACTTCCGTCCGACTCGTCTTCTAGCTAACTTCTTTCGGCTCAAGATTTTCACAGCACTACCCGTTCGTGCCCGATATAGCACGGGCGAGCTATTTACGGTTTCTGGGGCCACGCGTAGAGTTGTTCTTGAGCAGCACTTGGGGGAGGGCTGATCAACAAACGTCCCGGCGACTCAAACTGAGTCGAGGGGCGTTTTGTTTTGCGCGCAAAGATGCTGACGCTATTCGTGCGCCACTGCTTGCTTGTCATCCTGAGACGCGGCGATTACGGCGACCTCTATGCAGCCCGCCGCAAACTGCATAGAAACTGGTTTCACAAGTGACTTCGCAACCGAGAACAGCGAACCTCAGGGGCTAAAGCCCACATCTTTCGTGGCTCTTTCGGGCACGGCTGAAAGCCGTGCCCTTCCCAAATCATCTGTGGTCCCAGTCATAGATCCTTCGATCCGCACAACAAGCGGACCTCAGGACGACAACTTACCTCACGTCACTTCGATTACCACCAAGCTGGGTATTGGTGCTAGATTGGTTGGCGCTCTCGCTTCCGCAATCGGGTTCGAACCATGTCCTTTCGCATTCCACGCCGCGAATTTCTGCAGGGAATGGCCGCGTTGACCGCGCACGCGATTTCGTCCTCCGCCTTGCTGGGGCAATCAACCTCGCCATTTCGTGTCGCCGTCATCAATGACGAAATCTCTCAGGACTTTGGTCATGCCTGTGAAGTCGCCAAGCGCGACTTTGGGATGCACTGGATCGAACTGCGCGGCATGTGGAAGAAGAATATCGTCAATCTCGACGAGAAAGAAGTCGCCGAAGCCCGCGGAATTCTCCAGAAATACCAGCTGAAAGTTACCGACATTGCCAGCCCGCTGTTCAAAGTCGATTTTCCGGGTGCGCCGAAATCGAAATTCGGCTCGGAAGGCGGTTTTGGCGCGGACTTCACTTACGATCAGCAGGATGAAGTTCTTGATCGCGCCATCTCCATGGCGAAGTCTTTCCACACCGATCGCGTGCGGTGCTTCGACTTCTGGCGGCTCGACGATCAGGCGCCGTATCGAACGGCGATCAATGAGAAGCTTCTGAAGGCAGCGGAAAAGTGTGGCCGGAACGGCTTCACGCTCATTCTCGAGAATGAGCCTTCGTGCAATACCGGGACTGGCGCGGAAGCCGCCAAGGTTCTCGAGGCCATTCAGACGCCGCATCTCATGCTGAACTGGGATCCCGGCAACGCTGCCACGTTGGGCGAAACGCCGTATCCAGACGGCTATACTCTGTTACCCAAAAACCGTATCGGACACTGCCACTGCAAAGATGCCGTCAAGACCGCTGAGGGATATGACTGGGCGCCGATGGGCGGCGGCATCATCGACTGGGCGGGGCAATTCAAAGCGCTCAAGCGCGATGGCTATCACTTTGCAGTGAGCCTTGAGACGCACTGGAGAGGCGCAGGCTCGGCGGAAGAATCGTCGCGTAAAAGCTGGGCGGGAATGAAAAAGCTCTTGCAAGAAGCCAACGCGCTGTAGAGCGCGATCAATTGGAGATTCTGATGGAAACTTTGTCGCTTGAAACGCGAAATAATTCGACTCGCCGCACTTTCCTGAAGCAGGCCGCGATGGGAACGGCAGCGCTGGCTATTCCTTCTTCCGTCCTCGGAGCGAACGATCGCGTGCGCGTGGCGATGATTGGCGTTGGGGATCGCGGCACGCAGCTTCTCGAACAGGTGATCGCAGTCCCAAATGTCGAACTCGTCGCTATGGCGGATGTCTACAGCCGGCGCCGCGACGATGCGAAGAAGAAAGTTCCCGGCATTCAGACGTTCGTCGATTACCGTCGCGTTCTCGATATGAAAGATATCGACGGCGTGATCGTGGCCAGCCCGTTGCATATTCATAGTCGGCATTTTCTGGATGCGATTGCCGCCGGTAAAGATCTCTACTCTGAGAAGACGATGACGTGGTCGATTCCCGAGGCGGAGAAGTGCCTCGCAGCCGCGAATGGATCGAAACAGGTCGTACAGATCGGACTACAGGCGCAGAGTTCTGGAGCATTCGTTGACGCGAAGGACTGGATCAAAGGCGGCTGGGTGGGCAAAGTCACGCACGTCGAGTCGTGGCTGAGCCGCAACACGCCGCACGGGCACGGCCAGTGGGTGCGGCCAGTGCCACCGGATTGCACCGCGCAGAACGTCGACTGGACTGCATTTCTGAATGGGCGTCGGGACCGGCCGTTTGATCCTTATCGTTTGATCAACTGGCGCTTGTTTTGGGAGTTTTCTGGCGGCAACTGCACCGAGAATCTGGTCCACCAGATCGCCTGGGTCCTGAGCGTGCTCGATTTGCCGCTGCCTTCTGCGGCGTACATGTCGGGCGGCGTGTTTTCGGAGAAAGATGGGCGCGAGGTGCCCGACACGATTGCCGTAACCTACGACTTCCCGATCGATATTGTCGTAACCTGGCAATCGACTTTCAGCAACCGGCATTACGGGCTCGGCGACCGTGTTCTCGGCAGCGACGGAACCATTGAGCATCACCTCGAAGAACGTGCAGAGTACTGGCCGGAAAAAGTGAATCGTCCTCTCGGAGAAGCGGTCCAGGGCGCGACTCCGGACGAAGGCCACATGCAGAACTGGATCGACTGCGTTCGCAGCCGCAAGCAGCCGAACGCGCCCGTCGAACTCGGCTACCGCTCCGCGGTGGCCGTACATATGGCGAACATCTCTTACAGAAGCAAAAAACGGATCACGCTGGAAGAGGCCAAAGCATTCACGCCGGAGTATTCGTGATCGGCGCAGTCGATATTGGTGGAACGAAAATCGCTGTGGGGATGGTCAACGATTCGGGAAAAGTTTTGACCCGCACCCAGACTGCTACCGATCCCGATGACTACGCCGCCGGAATTGAACAAATCGCGAGCATGCTGCGGAAAGCCGCAGCTGACGCCGGAGAGATATCCGGGATCGGAATCGGATCGACGGGCCCGGTTGACCCCATGGACGGGGAGTTCGGCGACGTGGACTTCCTTCCCGGATGGCGCGGGAAGAAAATCGTCAACGATCTCGCGGAAATCTTCAATGTCACGGTTGCTCTGGAAAACGATGGCGATGCTGCCGCGCTGGCTGAGGCCGGATGGGGCGCCGGCCGCCATCGCTCGCGCCTGATTTATGTCACGGTCGGCACGGGCATTGGCGGGGGAATCATTCTTGATGGCAAGCTTTATCGCGGAGTTGACGGCGCTCATCCTGAGATTGGGCATCAGGTCATCGATCCGGCAGGTCCGGAGTGCACGTGCGGGTTTCGCGGTTGCTGGGAGTCGTTAGCAGCGGGGCCGGCGATGGTGGCGTGGTACAAGAACCGGAATCCCGCCCACGACGATGCCATTACCGCAAAGCGAATTTGCGAGTTTGCCCAGCAAGGTGATGCTCTCGCCCTAGAGGCGGTCGAGCATGAAGCTCTTTACCTTGGGCTTGGGCTTGCCAATCTGATCAATCTGTTTGCGCCGGACGCCATTGTTCTCAGCGGCAGCTTGATGAAGAGCGCGCCGTTGTTTCTCGATCGCATTCGCGATGTGATTCGCTCAGGCTGCGGGTTCGTTCCAGCGGAGAAGATGGAGTTGAGCTTGGCCTCGCTGGGCGAAGACGCGAATTTAATTGGCGCGGCGCGGGTGTGGCATTACCGGTTTGGCGCTGCGTCGGAGCATACCGCAGAACGAGTCAGCAGCAGAATTGCGCACCGGAAAAAACTGGCCAAAGGAACACGGAAATGAAAGAGGCGAGTGAGCAGTTGCTATGGGCAGTGAACGAGGCCGAGCCACGGTTGCGGAAATTCGACGGAAGTGAGACAGAAGCCCCGCTTTTGCCTGGAGGGTGGTCGCGCAAGCAGGTCCTGGGGCATCTGATTGACTCTGCATCGAATAATCATCAGCGTTTTGTTCGGGCAGGCTTGCAGGATTCTATGGATTTCCCTGGCTATGACCAGGAAGGTTGCATTCGGCTGCAAGCGCCGGAAGAGGCTGAGTGGTCCGTGTTGGTATCGTTGTGGGCTTCGTACAACCGATATCTCGCGCACGTGGTTGACCGCCTTCCCGCTGCGAAGCTAGAGACCCGTTGCCGGATCGGCCCGGGTGAGCCGGTCACGCTCGGTTTTTTGGCGACCGATTACGTCAGGCACCTGCTTCATCATCTTCGCCAGATCGGCGCAGCCGATTCCAAGTAACGCCCGTGCTCGCGCGTCAACTTCCAGTTTTCCCCTCTAATCTGTTACTGTTTTTCTGTTTGCTGCTAGCCCAGCAAAGGACTGACCTCACGTGATTGTTGGAGTTCCGAAAGAAAGTTATCCCGGAGAGCGGCGGGTCGCGCTCGTTCCACTGGTTGTTCCCAATCTCGCCAAGGCGGGACTCGAAGTCATCGTCGAGTCCGGCGCCGGAGAGCCGGCGGGCTATCCCGACGCGGCCTACACGGAAAAAGGCGCGAAGATCGTTCCGGATCGAGCAGCTGTTTTCGGCACGGCTGATATTGTCGTGCAGGTTCTGTCCTATGGCTCGAACGACGTTACCGGCAAAGCCGACCTGCCATTGATGCGCAAAGGGCAGACGCTGATCGGGTTCCTGCGGCCGCTGGGATCGCAAGAAGTGGTACAGCAGATCGCACAAGCCGGAGTGACCGCATTTTCGGTCGAACTCATGCCTCGTACGACGCGTGCGCAGAGTATGGACGCGCTCTCGTCGATGGGTACGATCTGCGGCTATAAAGCAGTTCTGCTGGCGGCCGAGACTTCGCTTCGCATTTTTCCCATGATGACGACCGCCGCAGGGACGATTACTCCCGCTCGCGTGTTCGTGATTGGCGCGGGCGTGGCGGGACTGCAGGCGATCTCGACAGCGCGGCGCCTCGGTGCGGTGGCTTCGGCCTATGACATGCGGCCAGCTGCGAAAGAACAAGTGCAAAGCCTGGGCGGACGGTTCGTTGAAATTCCCCTTGAAGCAAAAAATGCGCAGGACGCCCGCGGATACGGAACCGCGCAGGACGAGACTTTTTACGCCCGCCAGCGAGAACTGCTCGGCCGCGTCGTTGCAGAGAGCGATGTCGTCATCACTGCCGCCGTGATTCCAGGCAAGACGTCGCCGGTCCTGATCACCGCGGACATGGTCAGGAGCATGGCACCGGGGTCGGTGATCGTCGATTTGGCTGCCGAGCGGGGCGGAAACTGCGAACTCACGCGCACCGGCGAGACTGTGAAAGAACACGATGTCGTGATTATCGGCGCGATCAATCTTGCGAGCAGCGTTCCGTATCACGCGAGCCAGATGTACGCGCGCAATGTCACCACGTTTCTTACCTATATGGTCAAAGAGGGCAAGCTGCAACTGAATCTTCAGGACGAGATCGTCCACGAAACGCTGATCACGAACGGCGGCGAGATTGTGAATGCCCGCGTGCGCGAATTTTTTAAACTGCCGGCGCTCGCCACCACCAGCCAGTGACGCAAAGGAGCACTCATGCCAGCGGATTTTATTTCTAATCTGTACGTCTTCATCCTGGCGGGATTCGTTGGGTTTGAAGTCATCCGGCGTGTCTCGCCGCTGCTGCATACGCCGCTGATGTCACTGACCAACGCTCTCGACGCGATCGTAGTCGTGGCGGCGATCATCATCGCGGGCCGGCATGAGACGCGGCTTACGACGATTCTTGGCGCGATTGCCGTGGCGGCGTCGTTCAGCAACATGGTCGGCGGCTTTCTGATCACCGATCGCATGTTGCGCATGTTCAAGTCCAGGTCTAAACAACAATGACCGCGTTTGATCTACAGCAGTATCTCGATTTCGCCTACATTGCCGCGGTCGTTCTCTTTATTCTTTCGCTCAAGTTCCTGAGTTCGCCCACCACCGCCAGGATGGGCGTGCTGTGTGGAGAAATCGGCGCGGCGCTCGCGGTAGTTGCCACGCTGTTTACTCCCGGGCTGCATGAGTACCGATGGATTCTGATCCCGCTAATCATCGGCGCCGGAGTCGGCATCCCGCTCGGACTTGTGCACATGACGGCGGTGCCACAGCGGACGGCGCTAAGCCACGCGTTCGGCGCGCTTTCGGCGGCCATGATCGGGATCGCTGAGTATTACGTGGGCACCGCGCCCGTGACGCGCTTTGAAATGGGCGAGATCGCGCTCGAAGTGATCATTGGATCGCTCACGTTTACCGGTAGCCTGATCGCTGCCGGAAAGCTGCAGGAAATCTTGCCGCAGCGGCCCGTCGTTTACCGTGGGCAGAACATCGTCAGTCTTTCAGTTCTCGGAGCAGCTCTCGCGTTAGCGGTTGCATTAGTGGTGAATCCCGGCGATACCTTGCTGTTTCCGATCATGGTGATTGTGGCGTTGTTCTTTGGCATTCTGCTGGTCACGCCGATCGGTGGCGCGGACATGCCCACGGTGATCTCGCTTTTAAATTCCTACGCCGGATTCTCAGCCGCGCTTTTGGGATTCGTGCTGAACAGTAAAGTCCTGGTTGTAGCCGGGGCGCTCGACGGATCGTCGGGCTTCATTCTGTCGTTGATTATGTGCAAGGCCATGAATCGCTCGTTTACTAACGTAATGTTCGGAGCGTTTGGCCAGGTGCAGGCTTCGGCGGCTAAGGGCAAAGAAGAACGCGTGGTGCGCAGCGCGACCGCGGAAGAAGCGGCGTCAATTCTTTCTGCCGCCAATAAAGTCGTGATCGTTCCAGGCTATGGTATGGCCGTCGCGCAGGCGCAGCATAAAGTGCGAGAACTGTATGACGTGCTGACCAAAAAAGGAGTCGATGTTCGCTTTGCCATTCACCCGGTTGCCGGACGCATGCCGGGGCATATGAACGTCCTGCTGGCCGAAGCTGATATTCCTTACGATCGCCTGGTTGAAATGGACGAGATCAATGGCGACTTCCCGCAGACGGACGTGGCGCTGATTATCGGCGCGAATGATGTGACCAATCCCGCGGCGCGCACAGACCAGTCGAGCCCAATCTTCGGCATGCCGATTCTTGATGTCGACAAGGCGCATACCGTCATGGTAATCAAGCGCAGCATGAATCCCGGATTCGCGGGCATCGATAATCCCCTTTACTATCTCAATCAGACGCTCATGCTCTTCGGCGATGCCAAGCAATTTGTCGGAGCGATTGTGCGGGAGTTGGCCGGAGGACACTGATCCGCGTGGCGCTAAATTGACAGTGGGACCTCAAGTTCCTAGACTCTTAAAGCATGGAAGTTCCTCTACATCCCGAAAAGGAAGCGCAGTTGGCCGAGATCGCCGCCCAACGAGGACTGAAGACCGACCAACTCGCGCAGCAAGTCCTCGATCGCTACCTGGAGGATGACACGCGTTTTGTCGAAGCCGTCAACCTGGGCCTGGCCGCCGCCGAGCGGGGCGAGTTTGTTGAGCACGAAGCAGTAGGAGAGAAATTAAGAGAAATCCTGCGGCCCTGATGCGCTTGCGCTGGACCATACCCGCCGCTGACGATCTGTACCGAATCATGCGGCGCATCCAAAAAGACAATCCGATAGCCGCAAGCGAAATTGCGAAAAAGCTGTACGAAGGTTGCGGACAGCTTCGGGAGTTCCCTCGCCTTGGCCGAAAGGTCGTATCGAAGGCACACGTGAGCTGGTTTTTGCAGGTCTCCCTATATAGTTGTTTACAGAGTTCAGGACGAATTCGTCGAGATTCTACGTATCTATCACGGTGCGCAGGATTGGCAGTAGATCAGTCGAGGGCGCCTATGAAAATCCCGCAATTCTTGTCCGTAGTCGTGCTCATGCTCCTTCTGTGTTGCTTCATCTCGGCTCAATCCCAACCGCAGCTCAATCTGATGCCGATGCCCGCCAGCGTGCAGTCTGGCTCGGGCCAGTTGCCGATCACGCAATCGTTTTCAGTCGCGCTGACTGGGCATCGTGATGCATCGCTGGAAGGCACTGTCGAGCGATTTCAAGCGCGATTATCGCGGCAAACGGGAATTCCGTTTTGGCCGAAACCCGGCTCCGCGCCGACGTTGAATATCCACACCGATCATGGCCGCGCCGCCGTGCAGAAACTCGGCGAAGATGAATCGTATGAGCTGACCGTGACGGATTCCTCCGCCACTCTAAACGCGCCGACCCCGCTGGGCGTGCTGCATGGCCTCGAAACATTTCTGCAGCTTGTTCAGATCACTCCGACGGGTTTTGCTGTCCCGGGGGTCACGATCAACGATCAGCCGCGATTTCCCTGGCGCGGATTGATGATCGACGTCAGCCGCCACTTCATTCCAGTCGATGTCCTCAAGCGTAATCTCGACGGCATGGCCGCGGTGAAGATGAACGTTTTCCACTGGCATCTTTCCGACGATCAGGGCTTTCGCGCCGAGAGCAAGAAATTTCCCAAGCTGACCGGAATGGGCTCCGATGGCCTGTATTACACCCAGGATGACATTCGCGACATCATCGCCTATGCGCATGATCGCGGCATTCGCGTCGTGCCGGAGTTCGATATGCCCGGCCACAGCCGTTCGTGGTTCGTTGGATATCCCGAACTGGCCAGCGCGCCGGGACCCTATACGCTGGAAACCGGCGATCCGATCATGGATCCCACCCGCGAATCGACCTACAAGTTTCTTCGAAAATTCATTGGCGAGATGTCGAAGCTGTTTCCCGACGCTTACTTTCACATCGGGGGCGATGAAGTTAATGGCAAGCAGTGGAACGCGAATCCCAAGATTCAGGAATTCATGCATGTGCACGGACTGAAAACCAATCAGGATCTGCAAGCGTATTTCAACCGCCGCATCGAGAAGATTCTAGCCAAGAATCACAAAATCATGGTCGGATGGGACGAGATTCTGCGTCCCGATCTGCCGAAGACCATCGTGGTGCAATCGTGGCGTGGGCAGGCTTCGCTGGCGCAAGCGGCGAAACTCGGCTACCGGGGCCTGCTTTCGTATGACTACTATCTCGACCTGATGTGGCCGGCTTCACGGCATTATTCCGTTGATCCGATGGCCAATGCCGCGGCGACACTCAGTCCAGAAGAGAAGCAGCGCATCCTTGGCGGCGAATCGTGCCAGTGGGCGGAGTGGGTGACGCCGGAAAATATTGATTCGCACATTTGGCCGCGCAACGCCGTGATTGCGGAACGGCTCTGGTCGCCGCAGAACGTAACCGACGTGGCATCGATGTACGCGCGCCTAAAGGCTGTTAGCGTTGATCTCCAGTGGCTCGGCCTTACGCATCTTTCCGCCCGTGGGCTCATGCTCGAACGCATGGCCGGGAGCAGCGACATCTCTTCCCTACGCGTGCTGGCGGATGTGGTCGAACCCGTCAAGGACTACAACCGCTGGGATGACTCAAAGGGGCCGATCGACTTTCACGCTCCGCTCAATCGGCTGATCGATGCCGTATATCCCGAGAGCGACACGGCCCGGGAATTCGCGGCGCTTGTGCGGGACTTCGTGCAAAGCGGCGGCAAGGATCAGAACGCAGAAGCGCAGATTCGTTCCTGGCTCGTGATTTGGCAGGACAACGATGCCAAGCTGCATCCGGTGCTGGCGCAATCGTTCCTTTTGCAAGAGGATGAGCCGATCTCACAGAATCTGTCGGCTGTTGCCACGGCCGGATTGCAGGCGCTCGATTACATCGATAAAACTCAGAACCCACCGGGCGATTGGCAAGCGCAGGAGCAGGCCATGATCGATCAGGCGAAAAAGCCGGTCGCCGGCTTGCTGCTGATGATCGCTGGCCCAATCGAACAGTTGGTTGACGCGGCTCCAAAGAACTGAAGCGCGAGCTGGCTAATTTGTCGAT